>Ga0153956_1000633_pt1 | contig 37271 bp, 31 predicted proteins | sample TSFL040MetaG_FD_104704 | JGI IMG/M metagenome (GOLD analysis project Ga0153956, IMG submission 104704) | Attine ant fungus gardens microbial communities from Florida, USA - TSFL040 MetaG | ecosystem: Host-associated > Fungi > Mycelium > Unclassified | place: USA: Florida, Wekiwa Springs... | reverse complement strand
CGCGAGAATGCACATGCTGGAGAGGAGAAATGACGGAAGCCGTTGAAATTTCAGCGGCTTCCAGTCCGATTGCAGCCTGCAAATTTAGAGGGCTATAGCGTAGCTGTAGTTATCATCTGTGCCCGGAGTGGCGCGCCAAACCCGCCGATTGCCCTCTACTAGGGCTTTGTGCCCCGGGGGATGGACGGTTCGAGGGCTGGCCTTGCGGTAGCCCGCGAACCGTCCACCGGCCGCCCGATGCCCTCGGAGGACGAGCCCGACAGAGTGATGCGGGTCGCCGCGACCTATCGGGCCGATTCCGACAGCTCCACGGGATCGGAGGTGGACCAGAGCGCCATGCCGCGCGCTTCAGGCATGACGGGTGCAAAGCCGAATGGCGCATCAGGCGATGCGCCTCGCCGTTTGCCATCAGCGATAGATAGGCTTCGGCCGGTGCGACCTTCCGTACATGGGCCAAAAGCGCCGCGACGATGGCCTTGCCCAGTCCCTTCCCTGGTGTGCGGGATCGACAGCTATAGCGCTTTCGCGCGAAGCGGATACCGGTTCGCGTCAAGAAAGCGCGGCAAATCAAAATCATGGAGCCCCGCTTTTGATTCCATCAGAAGCGGAAAGGCTCTCTGTCAACCAGATGGAAGAATGGCGCGCCGTCGCTCATGATGCGCCCCATCGCAATCGTCTCACGGCCATGAACGACGCACACAGCAAGGTAGCTGCCCGGTAGCCCGGCCCGCGCAGCTTCGGCGCTCCTGGCTGTCAGGCCACTTATCCGCCGCAGGCGCGGATAGTCCTCGACGGCTGGGATCGCTTCTTGCTCTCTCGCGCTGCGTAGATCGCCGGCTGACCGATGGCATTCCATCGTCCACCGTAGCGCATGGCGCCTGCGCCCGATAACGGCATCTAAGCCCATCGCGGCGCGCCGCGCGTCGCCCGACATCTCGGATGCCGATGCCAGGATTTTGGTCGGTGGGATTCCCGAAAGCCTGCGCCCCCAGCAATCGTCGACCGGTCATCGATCGCGCATTGACAAGTCCTCTCAAGTTCGATGATACGTTATGTTATAACATTACAAAACTTGGGGCAGTTCAAAAATGAGGGTTCGACGGGGTGGCGCTTGCCGCACGCATAGCGGCAGTAGGGGCATTGGATCGGGTCTAACCGGCGTTGTCGGAGCGCTGTTGGTCAGCGCCCCGTTCTTCGCGGAGCCGGCGCGCGCTCAAAGCCAGGCGCCAGCCGGCGACACGCAGGGGACCGTCCTGCTGGAAACAATCACTGTCACCGGCCCGCGCCGGGCGTCGCGCCGAACGGCTCCTCAGCGCAGCAGCCGTGGGGTCCGAGTTCCAGCCGCTACATCTTCGCAAGCGCCGGCGCTGGTCGCTCCGGGGAGTTCGAATCCCGCCACGTTTGAAGCGCAACAGCAGCGCTTCGCCAGACGGCCAGGCGCCGAAACCGTCGTCTCGGTGAAGACGCAGGATCCAGGGCCCAATACCAGTCTGCGCGATGTGCTCCAAGCGACGCCCGGCGTGTTCATGACCGACCGCGGCGAGAACAATCTCGGTACAATCTCCATTCGCGGGAGCGACATCGCGCAGACCGGACCGCGCAGCGGACGTGGCGTGCGCGCCTATATCGACGGGATTCCACTTGGCCGGATCGAGAGCGGAATGACGCTGTCGCTGTTCGACCTCAAGGCGGCGGATTACCTTGAAGTCTATCGCGGGGCCAACAGTCTGCGCTACGGCGCGCTGGCGACCGGCGGCGCGCTCAACCTCGTTTCCAAGACAGGTCTCACGTCCCCGGGCGCCAGAATATCGGCCGCCTTCGGCAGCTTCGGGATGCGGCAGGGCCAACTCGAATACGGCGGCGCCAAGGGCGCCTGGGACTACTATCTCCAAACCAACGGCTACCGCAACGACGGCTACGAATATCATTCGGCAACCGAATCCCCGCGCTTCAGCGGCAATGTCGGCTGGCGTCCCAACGAGAATATCGAGAGCCGGACCTATGTTGCGGTTGGTTCGGTGCGGCAGGAACTGCCCACGTCCGTGCCCCTGAACAAGATCTATACGTTCCGCCGCTCCGGCTACGACCCGACCAATGCGTCATTCCCTTACGACTTGCGCGCGAATTTCGACTATCAGCGCGTTGCCAACAAAACGGTCTTCCACAACGACACGACCTCATTCGAGATCGCGCCCTATTTCCTGCACACCGCGCTCGACCACCTTCCGTCGCCGCGCGCCGGAATCATCGGCGTCGATTGGAACGACTACGGCGTCGCGATGCGGCTCGAGCACAAGACCGAAATCGCCGGTCTTCCGACCGAACTGGTCGCGGGCTATCGCCCGACCTACGAGACCGCGAACTATCGCTCCTATCAGTGGCTCGCGGGCTCGGGCGGCACGATCAAGGCGAACCAGGTGCAAAATGACAATTTCCAGTCGTGGCTGCACGAGGTGTATGGCGAGGCGGCAATTGAAGTCTTGCCGAATGTACGGACATTTCTCGGTCTGCAAGGTTTTACGACGTCGCGAAACTATCGCGATAATTATTCAGGGCCGGTGATCCCCTCCGGCGGTCTGCTGGGGCCCGGAAGTTCGAAAGGTCTGCGCAATTACGATCGCGATTTCCAGGCGCTCAATCCCAAGGTCGGAATGAGCTGGGAATACGCCCCGCGCCAGTTTGTCTACGGAAACGTCTCGCGCAGCACCGAGGTGCCCAACAGTGGCGACATCTTTTCACTGCTGAGCATCGAACAGGCCGTTAACGTCAAGCTGATTCAGAACCTGGAAATGCAGAAGGCCTGGACGTTCGAGGCGGGCGTGCGCGGCGACTGGGACCGCTTCAAGTACGACGTAACGCTCTACCATATGAATCTGAAGGACGAGATCCTGTCGCAATGCGCGCTGGGACTGATCCCGGCATCGCTTCAGACGCCGGCGGCGCGCGGGCAGTTCGCCTGCAGCCTGCCGAACAGCCTCGTTCCGTTCAACGCCGACAGCACCGTGCATCGTGGCGTCGAGGCGGCATTCAGAACCAAACCGTTCGTCGATGTGTTTGCTGGCGGCGACGATATTTTCTTCAACACGTCATATACGTTTAGTGACTTCTATTTCGACAACGACCGGCTTTACGGCAACAACCATCTGCCGGTCATCCCGAAGCATCACGCCTTCTTCGAGCTGGGTTATCGTCATCCGTCCGGCTTCTATGCGTCGGGCAACGTGCAATATGTCAGCGAGCGCGCGTCGACGTTCGATGGCTCCGGCGGCGACGCCTACACCATTCCGGCCTATACGCTGCTCGGCGCCAAAGTCGGCTGGCGTGCGCCGGACAACTCCGCCTCGGTCTGGTTCGAGGCGCGTAATCTGACCGATGTCGCGTATGCGGGCGACTTCACGGCGCTGCGAACCGCGGCCGATGCCGGTGCGGCCGGGCTGACGGTCACGCCGGGTACCGGCCGCGCCTTCTATGTCGGATTTTCCAAGCGGCTGGACTGATGATGACATTTACGGAGCGGTTCATGACAGCAGCCGGTGCGCTGCTGCTGCCGATCATTGCAATCCTGATCGCCGGGGGGCCGGCGGGTTCAGGACAGGCGAGCGCCGCGGCGCGGCCCAGCGTCCGCGTCATCACCGACAATTTTGTTCTTCCGGGACGGCTGGACAGGCTTGCCAGCATCGCCGCGCGGAACGATGTAACGCTGGACCGGCTGTATGTCGAGAAAGCCACGGGCGAGCCGCAGGCGTGGATCGCGGGTGCCGATCTCATTGTGCTCGATACACCGCGTCCGATGGATGCCGCGAAGGTTGAGCAGCGCCTCGGCGCGAGCCTGCAGAATAGTCAAACGCCCTGGATCAAGGTCGGAGGCGGTCCGCCCAGCTTCGGCAATCTGCCGCCGGAGCAGGGCCGCCGCCTGATCGGCTATTACGCCGCGGGAGGCGCGGCCAATCTCGATGCGATGTTCGCCTATATGAAAGCACGGCATAGCGGCGGCGATCTGTCGGTGCTGCCCGCACCGGTGCCGTTACCGCGGACCGGGGTCTATCATCCCGCCGCACCGAAGCTGTTCGAGTCGGCCGCGGATTATCTCAAATGGGGCGCGCCGCGATGGACGCAGAATGCTCCGCGCGTTGTGTTTGTCATTCATCCCGGCCTGATCTCGGGACTTGAGACCGAGGCCGTCGACACACTGATCGCCGGCAGCGAAGCCAAGGGTCTTGTCCCGATCACCGTTTGGTTCGATGCGGCAGATCCCGAAGGGCTGCAAAAGTCGATCGGTTCCGCGAATGCCGATGCGATCGTGATCGCGACACATTTGCAGAATGGACCAGCGCGTGCGGCCGAATTCCTGAAGCTGAATATTCCGGTTCTGCAGACGATCAACTACCGGGGCGGAGATGCGGAGGCGTGGAGCAAGGCGACAAGCGGCATCTCGCAGCAACTGGTGCCGCCGTTTCTCGCGATGCCGGAGAGCTGGGGCGCAAGCGACCCGATCGTGATCGATGCTCTGAAAAACGGCGAGCCGCAGCCGCTGCCCGCGCAGACCGATGCATTGCTCGACAAGATCGTTCGCCTCGCGGCGTTGCGCCATAAACCCGCCGCCGACAAACACCTTGCGCTGATGTTCTGGAATTATCCGCCGGGCGAGAAAAACCTCTCCGCATCGAACCTCAACGTCCCCCGCAGCCTGGAGAAACTCACCGGGGCTTTGGCGCACGCGGGCTATGACGTTCCCGAACTGGACGAACAGAAGCTGATCGGTGCCGCCCAGCAGATGCTTCACGGCCTTTATCATCCGGAGGCGTTGCGTGCGTTATACGATGCCGGTCTCGCGGCCACGCTTCCGGTGCGGCAATACAAAGCATGGCTCGCCACGCTTCCCGAAACGCGCCGCGGCGAACTTCTCGCGCGCTGGGGCGATCCGGAGAAGGCATCGTCCGTCCTCGAGATCGATGGCGAAAAGCAGTTTATCATTCCGCGTTATCAGAGCGGCAAGTTGCTGCTCATGCCGCAACCGCCGCGCGGCGCCACGGCGGGCGCCAGCTATCACGATACCAGCGAGCCGCCGCCGCACGCTTATCTCGCGGCATATCTGTTCCTGCGCGGGAGCGGGACGGATGCGCTGATTCATTTTGGCACGCACGGCACCCAGGAATGGACGCCGGGCAAGGACCGAGGCCTGTCCGCCGACGACTATCCGTTCCTGGCGGTCGGCGATCTGCCGGTCTTTTATCCCTACACGCAGGACAACATCGCAGAAGCGCTTCAGGCCAAGCGGCGCGGGCGGGCCGTCACCGTCAGCCACCAGACGCCGCCCTTCGCCCCGGCCGGGCTCTACGACGAACTGCGCGACCTTCATGCGAAAATCCATGAATACATCCAGCTCGACGAAGGCGCCGTCCGCGACAGGACAGCGGCTGAGATCCGCGCGATCGCGATCAAGAGCAACATGAGCCGGGACATCGGCTGGGACGAGCAGCGCATGGAGCAGAACTTCGAGGAATTCCTCAAAGTGCTTCACGAGCATGTCCATGAACTGGCGCGCCAGGCCATGCCGCTCGGCCTGCACGCCTTCGGCGAACCCGCTTCTGCAGATCTCCGGCTCGCAACTGTGATGCAGCAACTGGGGCAGCCGTTCTATCGCCAGCTCGATGCGATGCCGGACGAGTTCTTCGCGACAGATTTCAAAGCGCTCGAAGCCAGCAAACCCTATCGGGTTCTGAAAGGCTATCTGCGCGATGGAAAACCTCTCGATGCGGCGCCGGCCGGGCTCAAGACCATGCTTCAGCGGGCGAAGGATCTCGACCGCCATCTGGCGCAGACCGGCGAGATGGAAGCCTTGCTCAACGGCCTTGCGGGCGGGTTCGTCGCGCCCGGCTCGGGCGGCGATCCGATCCGCAATCCCGACGTTCCCAGCGGGCGCAACCTGTATGCCTTCGAGCCCGACAAGATTCCGACGCAGGCGGCGTTTGAAGCGGGCGGCAAGGCGCTTGCGCAATTGATCGAGGCCTATCGCAGCGATCATCACGGCGAGACGCCACGGAAGCTCGCATTCAGCCTGTGGAGTTCGGAGACGATGCGGCATCTCGGGATTCAGGAGAGCGAGGTCTTGCATGCCCTCGGCCTCAAGCCGGTGTGGGACAAGGGCGGCCGCGTGGTGGCCCTCGACATCATTCCGCGGAGCGAACTTGGCCGTCCCCGGATCGATACGGTGTTGCAGGTCACGAGCGTCTATCGCGATCAGTTCGACGGCTTCATGCGGCTTCTGGCGGATGCCATCGCACGGCTGGCCACGCTCGACGAACCCGACAACCCCGTCGCCCTCGATGCAAAGACGGTTGCCGCAAAGCTGATCGCGCAGGGACAGGCGCCGGACCGCGCCGGTGCGCTGGCTTCGCTGCGCATCTTCGGCAACGCGCCGGGCGATTACGGGACGAACCTGCCGGGAGCGACCTTGAAATCGACGTCGTGGACCACGGATGCGCCGCTTGCCGACGCCTACCTCGACCGGATGCAATACGCCTATGGCGGCAAGGACTGGGGAACGCGGATCGACGGCGGCAACCTGCTTGCGGAGCAACTCCATGGCGTGCAGGCCGCCATCCTGTCACGCTCCTCGAAGCTCTACGGTCTGTTGTCGACCGAGCATCCGTTCGAATATCTCGGCGGACTGGCGCTGGCGATCCGCCGTCTCGATGGCAAATCGCCCTCCCTCTACATTTCCGACCTTCGCGATCAGGATCCTCGCACGACGCCGGCATCGCGTTTTCTTGCCGACGAAATGCGGACGCGCACCCTCAATCCGCACTGGATCGAGGGCATGAAGGCCGAGGGCTATGCGGGAACGCTCGATGTGCTCAACGCCGTCAACAATCTCTGGGGCTGGCAGGTGAGCGCGCCGGAGATGGTGCGCGCGGACCAATGGCAGGCGATGCACGACACCTTCATTCGCGACTCGAGGCATCTCGATATCAATCAATGGTTCGAACGGCAGAATCCGGCGGCGCAGGCGCAGATCATCGAGCGGATGGTGGAAGCGATCCGCAAGGGTTACTGGGACGCGCCGCGCGAGACCCGGCAGGAGCTCGCGGAGCGCTGGCAACAACTGTCGGAGCGCTACGGCGCCCCGAAACCCGAGGACGTGACCAAAGCCTTTATGGATCAGCCCGCAGCCGGCTTCGGATTGCAGCATGCCGCTGCTGATATCGCCAGGGAATCGGGCAGCGCCGCCGCGACGGAGCAGGTGCAAGGAAACGTCATGAAGCCCGTGAGCCCACCTGCCGCCGTGGCGAGCACGCCATGGAGCACGATCGCGGCCATGTGCGCGCTTCTCGCATTTGTTCTCATCGGCTGGCTCGCCCAGCACCGCATCAATGTCCGAAGGATCGTAACGGAATCGAAATGAACGCAGTCGAACTCAGTTTCTATGAAGTCGCCAAACTCTTCCTCGGCCCGGTGCTGCTGCTGATCATGCTCGCGCTGGTCTATTCGCTGGTGATTCTCGGCATGTTCGTCGCGGAGGCGTGGCAGCGCCACAGCGGGACGTATCGTTCGGAACTTACCGAATTCCAGCGAAAGACATCCGCCGGCAGCCACGACCTTGAATTATGGATCATGCGCCGGCTCGAATGGCTGCGCGTCGTCTCGCGCACGAGCCCGATGCTGGGTCTCGTTGCGACCATGATCCCGATGGGCCCGGCGCTGCTGGCTCTGTCCAACAACGATGCAAAATCGATCGGGGAGAATCTGGTCGTCGCATTCTCGGCGGTCATCCTGGCGCTGATCAGCGCCACGATCACCTTCTTCGTTCTCACTGTGCGGCGGCGCTGGCTGCTGCAGGAGCTGCGTGCGATCGAGCGCAACGGCGGAGCGGCGTGATGCGATTTCCCGATGACAACGAATCCGACGACCCGATCCTGTCGCTGGTCAACCTGATCGACCTGTTCGTGGTCGTCGTCGCCATCCTGATGATCATCATCGTCCGCAACCCGCTCAATCCGTTCAGCGGAAAGGACGTCGTCGTGGTCGAGAATCCCAACAAACCCGACATGCGGATCACGATCAAGAACGGCAAGGACGTCAAACGCTACGAGACCAGCGGCGAGATTGGGCAAGGGCAGGGCGTGCGGGCGGGCGTCACCTATCGCCTGAACGATGGCCGCATGGTCTATGTCCCCGAGCATGGTTCACATGATCGCGGCTCCCGGGAACGAGGCATGCATATTGAGAATTGATCGTCCGGACGATCGCTCGCGGCATCGATTGCGAGCGCGGCGTTATCAAATCGCTGTTGAACCGGGCTCCTGCCGTTGGCCAATTGGCGATCCGGCCTCACCGGAGTTTCGATTCTGCGGCGCGCCCGCGTTTCCCGGTCAGAGTTATTGCAGAGCGTGCGCGCGCAAAGCATATCAAACGCGGGCGATACGAGCGCAGACATCCGTTCGACATGCAGGCGCCGGACGCAGATTTGGATCTTGAGTCTCGCTGGTCGTCACGTCCATACAAGCGAGCGGTGAACTTGGGCCCCAGCCCAGGCCCCGTCCGCAACCGCCAGAGATACAGAGTGGGGGACGCGCGCCGCATCCCCGCAAGCAAGCACACCCGGAACGCTGCTCTCCTTTGCATCGTCCGTCCTGATCTGCACGCCCAGCGGCGTGTCGGCGAGCGCACAGCCCAGCGATTCTGCGATCGGGGTAGAGGGTGCATTGCGTGGCGCTGTCAAGATGCCGGCATTGCCGCAGACTGGAACCCTTGCAATCGTATCCGGCCTGTGCCATTTGAATGCAACGTTATAACATTACATTTGGCCATGTCCAGACACCCCATCATCGACAACCGCCTGCCCGTTACAGTGCTTTCCGGGTTCCTTGGAGCCGGTAAGACCACACTTCTCAACCACGTCCTGAACAACCGCGAGGGCCGCAAGGTCGCGGTGATCGTCAACGACATGTCCGAGGTCAATATCGACGCCGACCTCGTTCGTGACGGCGGCGCGGGACTCTCTCGTACGGACGAGAAGCTGGTCGAAATGACCAATGGCTGCATCTGCTGCACCTTGCGGGATGATCTGCTCATGGAGGTGAGGCGTCTCGCCGGCGAAAGGCGTTTCGACTATCTCCTGATCGAGAGCACCGGGATTTCGGAACCGCTGCCGGTCGCCGCGACCTTCGATTTCCGCGACGAAGACGATCGATCGCTCTCCGACATCTCCCGGCTCGATGCGATGGTCACGGTCGTCGATGCGATCAATCTGCTCAAGGACTACGGCTCGCACGATTTTCTGCGGGACCGCGGCGAAACCGCCGGCGCGGGGGACGAGCGCACCCTGGTCGATCTTCTGGTCGAGCAGATCGAATTCGCCGACGTCGTCGTCATCAACAAGATCGGCGACGTGCCGCCCGCGCAGCGCGACGAGGTGCGGCGCGTGGTGCGCGGGCTCAATGCCGATGCCCGCATCGTCGAAGCGGAATTCGGCCGGGCACCGCTCGACGCCATTCTCGACACGCGCCTCTATAGCGAAGAGCGGGCGCAGAGACATCCGCTCTGGCACCAGGAACTCTACGACTTCAAAAACCACACGCCGGAAACCGAAGAATACGGCATCCGCTCGTTCGTCTACCGGGCCCGGCGCCCCTTTCATCCCGCCAAGCTGCACGCGCTGTTCGGGCAGGGATTCAAGGGTGTCTTCCGCGCCAAAGGACATTTCTGGATTGCGACGCGTCCGGATTGGCTTGCCGAACTGTCGATCGCCGGCTCGATCACGCGCACGGAAGGGCTGGGGCGCTGGTGGGTTGCGGTGCCGAAGGAGCGCTGGCCGCGCGACCAGGAGTCGATCAGCTTCGTGCGCAGGCACTGGAACTCGACATGGGGCGACCGCCGCCAGGAGCTCGTCTTCATCGGCGGCCCGGACATGGACGAACTCGCGATTCGATCGGCACTGGACGGTTGTCTTCATGGCAGCAGCATCACGGGCGTGTCGAAAGCTCACGCCAGGCTGGAGGATCCATTCCCGTTCTGGGGACAAACGGCTTAATCGATCCCCTGTCGATGATCTGGTGACAAAGAGCTGCGAGGACTTCCGGCCAGCCCAATATTTGCTGTGATTTAATCACCCGACAACCGTCGTTCATTCCAATGCGCGGCTCCGCAACCGCCGACCGGCATGATGAACGCGTCAGAGAAAGAGGTTTCCGGCCAGCAGCAGGACGCCGAACAGCAGGACCGCGATCGAACCGCAGGCTTCCACGCCACGAATGACGCGGCGTCCGAGCGGACCGTCGGCGCTCGTCAACACCGCCGCCGTCGATTGCCCGCGCTCCCTGCTCCACCGCCTGGCATAACGCCGCACGGCATCGTTGCCGCCGTCATGGCCGTGGCCGCGCAACTCTTCGAAGATCCGGATCAGTGTCAGCTGTTCGCGAGCGGATTCGGCGAGAGTCGATCTCACGCCCTATTTCGCTCGAATTTTTCATTCCGGTATTTAAATCTGGTCTTCGGCGCTGTCGTGCGCGCGCAGCCATTGTGTCGATGCCAAAGCCGCCGTGGACAAAACCTGCTTTCTTCTCCCTAGGCATTTTCACAATACGACTTGGCGACGATCTGCCAACGCTTCTCAAATTTTATGAGAGACAGATAGTCCGTGTATGATTTCGGAGGCACAATGCACGCGATTTTCGCAAGAGCGTTTACGGGTCCAACGCGATCGATGAAAAGGATCTCATCTTTTCTCTGCAGGTTTTGCGAGGCGGGAGAAGGGCGAGATGCAATGCGATTGAACCACTCCGGCACCGGCGTGGAGAGCAGGTGTCCATTGGATTCGATGAACAGACTCGCCTTTGTATTGAAGACCTTCTTGAGCTTTTCGACGTCTCCTTCATAGAGGCCGTCGAAATAATGCTGGATGGCGATTTCGATCTGCTGAATTTCTGAGTTCATATGCTTTCGTCTCGGTGTGTGAGTTGTTTCAGGATCAATTGGCGCGGGAGACGTGGACATGAGGCAACTGCCGGAACCATTCTGGTCGGGCCTGTTCGATGTCCGCCGCAAGCTGGAGAATGGTTTTCTCCTCCGACCATCGGCCGCAAAGCTGAATTCCGATAGGAAGCTGGTCACTGCCTAAACCGGCGGGAAGGCTGATCGCGGGCGCGCCGATCTCGTTGCAAAGAATTGCGTAGCGGGCGGCATCCATCTGCCGGCCAAACCATTCATGGACATCGCCGTCTCGCAACGTCGATGACGTGCCGTTTGCGTCGGGAATCGGCGCCGCGTAGGCTGGTGTCAGCAATACATCGAAGCGATCGAGAAAAGCCCCGTATGCTCGGGTCAGGGCATTGTTCAATGACATCATGCGCCACAAGTGTCGCTTGTCGTATGCCAAAGATGCTTCGTACATCCGATAGACGATGGGCGTGAGAAGCGCTTTGAGATCGGCGGCTGCGATGCCCTTGCTGTCTGCCACGAGTTCAAGTTGTCCTCGGGCGGACATCCAGTTGATCGTGTAGCTTTCCCAAAAATCGGACCAGTTGACGATCTCGTCGTCCGAGACCTCGACAAGGTCACAGTTCAGCGAGCCAAGCAAGCTGACCGCCGAATGGACTTTTGTCTTGATGTCGAGCGTCACGGAGCCGGGGCGTCCCCAACAGCCCGTCGACCAAGCGACGCGAAGTTTGCGGCGGGGCTGATTCAGTGCCTCCAGGTAGCCACCTTGGTTGACCGGAGCGCACATGAACGACCCGCCCAGGGGAACTTGCGTCGTGTAATCGAGGACCGTGGCGCAATCCCGTACGGTTCGGGCTAAGACGCCATCGGTCGAAATCCGAGAGATATATTCACTCGAATCCAGAGGGCGCGGGCAGAGTCCCCGTGTGGGCTTGAGCCCGACCAGTCCGCAATGAGAGGCCGGGATGCGCGTCGAACCGCCGCCATCCGACGACGAGGCAATGGGCACCGCGCCTGCGGCGACAAGAGCTGCGGAGCCGCCGGATGAGCCGCCCGGGGTCCGCTGAAGATTGAACGGATTCCGGCTGCTCTTGGGCCGCCCCGTGTAGGTCGTGGTCGTGTCCCACGCCAAGCCGAGTTCGGCGGTGGTGCTGCGGCCGATCGGGACCAATCCCGCACTCAAAAGGTTCTTGACAAAAGGATCCGTCACGGACGCGACAGTCCCACGGAACAGTGCGGAGCCCGACTCCTGGAGGCGTCCCTTATATCGAGCTCCGAGATCTTTGAGCATGATGGGTACGCCAAAGAGCGCTCCGGACGCGCTCGACCCGGCGGCATTCGGGTCCAAAACCAGATCCTCGAAGACCTCCAACGCACTTTCGATCTGCGGATCCACGCGGGAGATGGCGTGACTTGCCTGAAGTGCGACCTCCGTCGGGCTGACGTCACGCGCCTGCACCAGTTCGGCAATCGCGACGCCGTCGAGGCGCCCCCATTCGTCAAAGGTGAACGGTAAGTCAGACATCAACTTTTGACCTTCTCAAGACATAGCAGCCGGATTGGTGAGAATCATAGAGCGCTTCTCTGGCTTTGCGCGCTTTCGACGACGGGACTCCTGCCGGGCGTTGCCGCAAGGAGTTCGCGCGTATAGGAGTGCTGCGGATGGCGGAAAAGCTGCTCCGTTGGTCCAATCTCGACAATTCGTCCACGCTGCATGACCGCAACGCGGTCGCAAATGTTCGATGCAATACGAAGGTCGTGGGTGATGAAGAGCATCGAGAAGCCGATTTTCTGACGCAACTCCTCGAATAATTTCAGCACCTGTGCCTGCACGGAAACGTCGAGTGCCGAAACAGGCTCATCAGCGATGATGATCGTCGGCTCCATGGCCAATGCACGCGCGATGCAGATTCTCTGACGTTGGCCGCCGGAAAATTCGTGCGGGAACCGCTCAAGCGCGTCGCGCTTCAGTCCGACGAGCTCCATGAGGTCGCGGGCGCGCCTGGTTGCGTCAGTTACCGAGGCGCCATATTGGACCGGTCCCTCGATCAGCGACGCGCCGACACGTCGACGTGGGTTGAGAGACTTATACGGATCTTGAAAGATCATCTGGATGGTGCGGCGATGCTTGTACAAGTTCTCGCCGGTCAATGTCGTCAGATCGCGACCGCCCACGATGATGTCGCCGGCCTCCGCAGTTTCAAACCGCATCAGACATTTCGCCAGGCTGGTTTTGCCTGAGCCGGACTCGCCAACGACCCCCAGCGTCTCGCCAGGTGCAATGCTAAATGTCACTTGATCGAGCGCGCGCGTCTCCCGCTTCGCACCGAAAAGGCTCTTGGTGCGGTAGACGAGGTCGAGATTGCGGACTTCGAGCACCGATTTGCGCGATTCCGGGAACGTGGGCCTGAACTTGAAACGAGGGACCGCGCCGATCAATGCTTTCGTATATTCATGCGAAGGAGCCTCCAGCACCTGCTGTGGCGCGCCGCTTTCGACGACCTTGCCGTGACGCATGACCACGACGTGATCGGCTACGTCGGACACGACGCCGAAATCGTGGGTGATAAGCAGCACACCGCTATCGTGCTTGGTCAGGAGTTCGCGAAACAACCTCAAGATCTGCGCTTGGGTGGTGACGTCGAGAGCCGTGGTCGGCTCATCGGCGATGATCAAGGCAGGCTCGAGCGCGAGCGCCATCGCGATCATGATCCGCTGCCGCTGTCCGCCCGAGATCTGATGCGGGTAGGCTTTGACCAAAGCGTCCGGCTTGGGCAGCCTGACATCGTTCATCAATTCCAGCACGCGGGCCTGGACAGCGGCGGCAGGCATCTGTGGTTTGTGTATTTGCAGAACCTCCGCGATCTGCTGGCCGACGCGCATGACCGGGTTCAAAGCGGTCAGGGGCTCCTGGAAAACCATCGCCATTCGGCTTCCGCGCAATTCGCAGAGCCGTTCCGCAGTTGCCGTCGTTACGACCTCGCCGTCGACCACGATTTTACCGCCGGAGATCGTCAGGTTCTTGTCGAGCAAGCTCATGGTCGCCGAAGCCGTCACCGACTTGCCTGAGCCGGATTCGCCGATCAGACAGACGATTTGACGACGATGCACTTCGAAACTGACGCCATCGACAGCAAGCGTCCGGTCGTGTCCCGATGGCAAACTGACCGAGAGGTTTTCAACGCTGAGAATAGGTGCCGGCGGACGGCTCATGCAGCCACCTTCGCATTGCGCGATAGTTTTGGATCGAGACGATCTCGCAAGCCGTCACCTAGGATGTTGATCGTCATCACCGTGATGGCGAGAAATAGGCCCGGAGCTATGATCGTCCATGGTCCGCGCTGAAATACGGCGCGTCCGTTCGCCAGGATGTTGCCCCAGGTCGGTACGTCCGGAGGGAAGCCGACGCCGAGAAAGCCAAGGACGGCTTCCATCAAGATGGCCGCGGCGAAGGTATAAGTGGTCTGTACGATCAAAGGGGCGACGCAGCTGGGCAGAATATGGCGGAACAGCACCAGGGGTGTCGGGATCCCCATGCTTTCGGCGGCCTTGACGTATGACTCCTCACGGACCGTGAGTACGACACTACGCACCAAACGCGTAACACGCGGGATTTCCGAGAACGCTATGGCTCCGACAATTGAAGCCAGGCTTGGCCCGACCAGGGAGACCAATGCGACAGCAAACAGGACTCCCGGAATTGCCATGATCGCGTCCATGAACCGCATCAGGATGCTATCGACATTTTTGAAGTAACCCGCGGTCAAGCCGAGCACAGTTCCGAGCGTAGCGCTGACCAGAGCCACAAAAAAACCGACCAGGAGCGAGAGCCTGCCTCCGAAAACGACGAGACTAAATACGTCACGGCCAAGTGCATCAGTACCGAACCAGAAAGACGAATCGGGTGCGTGCAGGCGCATCCGCGGCCGGATCTGGAATGGCTGGGCATTGGTAACGAGGTCGGCGCATAGCGAGACAAGAATGATAGCCAGGAAGATTGCGGCGCCGATTGCCACTGGACGGCTACTGAAAAGCTGACGCAGGAAGCCTCGGGGGCGCTTGGATGTCGCTTCGACGGAAGTCATGGGGCCCCTCATACCCGTACGCGCGGATCGACGAGGGCACAGGCAATGTCGATGAGAAGATTTACACCGATATAGATCATGGCGAAGAACATGATCAGACCCTGGACGACCGGGTAATCGCGTCCGAGAATCGAGTCGATCGTCAATCGTCCCACGCCGGGAATATTGAATACGCTTTCGGTCACGACAACGCCGGAGATCAGGAGCGCGATTCCCAATCCGATCACCGTGATGATCGGCACCGCGGCGTTAGGCAGTGCATGTCGCCATAGAATGCGTCCGTTCCGCGCGCCCTTGGCGCGGGCCGTTCGCACGAAGTCCTCGCCCAGGATCTCCAGAACGCTGCTGCGCGTGACCCGAGCGATCAGCGCTATAAACAATAGAGCCAGCGACAGGGCTGGCAGCACGAGATGGCGCGCGGCGAGAATGGGGGCTGAAAACGGGCTTACATAGCCCTGCACCGGTAAGATATCGGCCCAGATCGAGAAGCAGAGGATGAAAATGTAGCCGGTCATAAACACAGGGACGGAAAAACCAACGACTGAGAGTGCCATGACCGCGCGATCTATCCAACTATTGTGACGCCAGGCCGCGATCGCACCAAGCGGCACCGCGATCAGGATCGTCAGGAGCATCGCCGCAAACGCGAGTACAAGGGTCGGTTCAAGGCGTGCCTTGATCTCCTTGATCACAGGCTGCTTCGACATGATCGAAGCACCGAGATGTCCACGCGCAAGTTCTCCTATCCATGTGAGGTACTGGACGGAGATTGAGCGATCGAGGCCGAGCTCCGCGCGCACCCGGGCGATGACCTCGGGCCCGGCGCTGTCGCCGGCGAGAATCGCGGCAGGATCTCCAGGGCTAAGTCGCAATAATACGAATACAATCGTCGCGACGATCAGCATCACGGGGATTGCCGATGCAATCCGCCACAGAATTAGGCGCGCCATGTTGTCGTCTCGTTGTGAAGCACAGGCGAAGTTTCAGATAGCGGGGCCGGCTTCAGAATTATTGTCGGGTCAAAACGCTATCGTTGGGTGACCGGGTGACGGCGTTCTGGATTTTGGTTGAAAAGGCGCACCATTCTGCCTGCAAAACGATGCGCCTCGACAGCGGCGTAAAGTCGCGCTGCGAAATGAAATAGAGTTCCTTTCTCTAAGCCTTCTCGACGGACCAATAGACTGGAACAGCGCCGCTGAGATAGTTGGTCACGTTGTTCAGATACGCGGAATAGTTGAAGAACGTCCCGAGAGGGATGTAGTAGACTTGATCGTATGAGCGCTGCTGGATGGTCGCTGCAATCTCTCGCTGCTGGTCAATTCCCGGAGCCTGGACATATTGGTCTTTGAGACGTTCCGTTTCCGGATCATCCGGCCAACCGGCATAGGCGATTTTGCCGCGCGCATCGACGTTAAGATTGGAAATCGGATTAAGCAGATCAACCGTCTGCCAGATCGCGAAAGCGACGCTCCACCCCCCGTCGCTGACCGGTGCCTGCGAATTGCGTCGTGAAAGGTACGTCGTGTAGTCCATGACTTGGATTTCGGCGTTCAATCCGATGGAACGCAAGATCTGCTGCGTCAGTGGTGCAATGCCTTGGTAGATTGGCAGGTCGCCGACGGTGAAGATGACGATCTTCTCGCCCGCATACCCGGCCTCCTTGACGAGCGCTTTTGCCTTGTCGAGGTTGGCATCCCCGGTGCCAACGACGCCACGGTCACTGGCGAGTTGGGTGCCGCAACCGAACAGCGCGCCACAGATCTCGTATGCCTTGGGGTCGCCGATCATGGCGTCCATGTAATCGCGTTGCGTGACCGCAAGCTGCACGGCCCGCCGCATCCGCACGTCGCTGAAGGGGTGCTGTTGCCAATTGAAGCGCATCACCGGCGCATTAGCGCCTTGTCGCTGGGCCAGTTTGAGGTTCGACGCACCGTCGAACAGCGTCTTCTGGTCGCCATTCAGGTATTCGATAACGTCGATTTCACCCTTCTTGAGCGCGTTCACGCTGGTCTGGAAATCCGGGAAGAATTGGCATTCGACCCGATCTACCTTCACGATCTTGCCTCCGGCAAGATTGTCGGCTTTCTCGGATCGCGGAACGTAGGCCTTGTTCCGCAGGTACACGGTCCGAACACCGGGGACGAAGGAGTCGCGATCGAAAATGAAAGGTCCAGATCCCGTTGGATCGGTGATGTCTTTTTCGATCGGGGTATCGGCCAGGCGCTTCGGCATGATGAACAGCGGAAGCGTACTCGGCTTGGCGAAGGAATCGATCAGAATTCCGAATGGTGACTTGAGCTCGATCCGGAATGTCTTGGTGTCTGGCGCAGCCATCTCCTTCACGGACGCGAGGAGACGGATGCCTGATACGTCGCGTCGGCCCCAACGGCTGATCGATGCGATACAGTCGGCAGCCGTCACCGGTGTGCCGTCGTGAAAAGCAAGCCCTTCACGTAACTTGAACGTATAAGCCAGCTTGTCGTCGCTGACTGTCCAATGGTCGACCATCTGCGGCTGCGGGCGATACTGCGAGTCCACGGCAAATAGAGTGTCGTAGACCATGTAGGCATGATTGCGCGTGCTGGTCGAAGTGGTCGTAAAGGGATCGAGCTGACGGAGCGCGACGGCGGATGCGATCCTCAACGATTTCGTGCTTTCGGATTGTGCGCGGACTCCAAATGGGATCATTGCAGCGGCAGAACCAACGAGCAATGTCCGTCGATCGATCTTTAACATCCATGTTTCCTTGTTTCGTCTGAAACCAGTGTTTGAATAGGATCAACGCGCCACCGCGACATGCACGGGTGGTGTAGCGGGAACCGTTCCAGTCGAGCTTGTTCGACCGGAGCGGTCAGTTGGAGGAGAGCGTCCTCCCGGCCCCAATCGCCGAGGAATTGGACAGCAAGGGGGAGGCCGTCGCCGGGATCCTTGATCAATGCAGGACCGCCGTAGAGGTAGCCTTTGGAATCACTCCCGATCGCTGTGGAGCCGGTTCCGGCGTCCTCAAATCTCACGAGCCGGGCATTCAATTGACCGTCCAGAAGGTCGGCGGCGCACGTCGCTTGCGTCGCCGGTTCTTGCCAGGCGATCTGTGCGTTTCTGACGATATCCGCGGTGGTTATGCCATCCAGCCGCGCCCGTTCAGCCCAGTTTAAAGGCAAGGTCGATTTTTGCATAAATTCATTACCAATGATGAAAATACGCTCCGGTGGAAGCTTTTGTCGGAAAATCATCACTATTGCTGATGATTTTGTCAAACAAAAATTGCTGGCAAAAAATGAGGTAGTATGAGACAGGCAAATGTGCAGGCGCGAATGACGGCATCTCGCGATGTCGTGCTGCCGAGGTGATGGGGATTTTGCAGTGAAAAATGGCGGAAGCTCGCCGGCCGAGATCGACCAAAACGTCGGGGAGCGTCTCAGGGAAGCGCGGCGCAGGCAAAAGCTCTCGATCAAGGCGATCGCCGAAAAATCGAACCTTTCGACAGGTCTCATCAGCCAGATTGAACGCGGTCAGACGACCCCGTCACTGAGATCGTTGCGCGTGCTGAGCAGTGCGCTCGACGTGCCCATGTCGCAGCTGTTCGATCAATCGTCCTCAGCCAACAGTGGCGAGCAATATATCGTTCGGAGACATAATCGGAGCCTGCTGAAGCTGAGCGGGCATGTGATGAAAGAATTGCTCAGCCCCAGCACAGCGAGCCAGTTCGAAGTTTATGAAGTGACCCTAAAACCCGGCGGCGAGTCGGGACCAAATTCATACACGCATGCGGGCGAGAAGGCCGGAATCGTGCTTTCCGGCATATTGGAGCTATGGCTGGAAGACTCTCCGTATCGGGTGCACGAAGGTGACGTGTGCCAGTTTGCAGGCGAGATTCCGCATCGTTACTGCAACAACGGGACGACGGATGTGCGAGTCATCTGGGTCGTGTCGCCCCCGCCGCCTTAGCGAAGAGGCCGGCACATGAGATGCGGCACATGCGATGTGCCTTGATGTGTGTCGGAAGCCTTGCGCGCCGTATGGCGCTGCCTCAGTCGCCGATCCGGAGCAGGTGCTTTCCGAATGCGCCCGCGTGTTGCGGCCCGGCGGCGAAATCATTCTGGTCAACCATTTCTACTCCGGGCGTGGCGCGGTCGCCGCGATCGAGCGCCGGCCGCCGCGCTATGTCGGTGTCATCGGCCTGCGCCCGGACTTTCCGCTCTCGCGTCTCCGGCAATGGGCCGACGGGTCGGGCGGCATCGAATTCGCCGGAAGCGAGCCGGTCGAACTGCCGCGGATATTCACGGTCGTTCGCTTCCGCCGGCCGGTTGCGGTTCGCCGCCGCATCGTGAGCGGCGGCCGGGTGTGTGTGATGTCCGCACCGGCAGTTTCACATGGCTGTAGCGTGCGCGTGCTTGAGTTTTCGCAACAACTCAAGGGGATTCGCCGAACAGGCGATTGCATCCGATGTCTGTCATCGACTCTTCGACCCGCGCTGCCGGTTTCCGTTTCCGGTTGCCGTTTGCGCCCCATGGAATGAGCCAGGTCATTCCGGCGCTGCGAGCCTATAGCGGCTTGCAGATCATGAGCCGCGATGCGCTGTTCGACCAGGAGGTGCTCGGCCGGATCAACTCGCTCGAGATCAGGCTCGCCACCCGGGCGAGGGATGTGCGGCTGGCGCAGAAGCTGCGCTTCCGCGTCTTCTACGACGAGATGTCGGCCACGCCCAATCCGGTCACCTATCTGTCGAAGCGCGACATCGATCTTTACGACGGCATCTGCGACCACCTGATCGTCATCGACCGCGCGTTGGCGAAGTCACGGTCGCGGTTTGGCGTCGTCGGCACTTATCGTCTGTTGCGGCAGGATCTCGCGGCCGCGCATGGCGGCTTCTACACCACGCGGGAATACGATATCGGCGGCCTGCTGTCGCGGCACGCGGGCCTGCGGTTCCTCGAACTCGGCCGCTCCTGCGTGCTGCCGGCCTATCGCGACCGCCGCACCGTGGAACTGCTCTGGCACGGCATCTGGACCTACGTCGTCCGTCACAAGATCGATGCGATGATCGGCTGCGCCAGCTTCGAGGGCACCAACGCCGACCGGCTCGCGATGCCGCTGTCGTTCCTGCATCATCACGCGGCGGCGCCCGACGCGTGGACCGTGCGGGCGCATCCCGATCGCTATGTCGAGATGAACCGCATGGCCAGGGATACGATCGACACCAGGGAGGCGATGCGGGCGCTGCCGCCGCTGATCAAGGGTTATCTTCGCCTCGGCGCCTTTGTCGGCCAGGGCGCGGTGATCGACCGGCAGTTCGGCACGACCGACGTTTTCATCGGTCTGCCGGTCGCCTCGATCAATCGCCGCTATATCGAGCACTTCGGCCCGGCGGCGGAACGTCACGCGGCCTGATCGGCGCTGCTTTCCGCCGCCGTGTTGTGCCCGGCCCTGAGGCCGCGCACGCCCTGCTCGAGGCGGCGCGTCATCTCCTTGCGGTCGGCGCCTTGCCCGAAAACAAGCGGCGGTCCCCAGGAGACGCGCGCGTCGATCCTGCCGGCGCGCAGGACGCTCGACAGGTGCGGCAGAAAGTCCATGTCGCCATACCATGGAGCGATGCTCCGGCTCGATCGAAGATACGATATGGCAAGCGGCTGGACCGACACCGTCGCCGCGCCGCCTTCCGCGGACATCGCTGCCGTGGCCGCGCCGACCAGCGCGGATCGGAAGGGGAGAATCGTCGAACCGTCGCTCGACGTGCCTTCCGCGAACAGCACCACGGCATGGCCGTCCAGCATTCGCCCGGCGATCTCCTCGGCGGTCGTGCGGCTTTTCAGCTTGCGCGCGCGATCGACGAAAACCGTCTGCTGAAGTCTGGCGAGCCGGCCGAGCAGCGGCCATCCCGCAACCTCGCTTTTGGCAACGAAAGTCAGCGGCCCGCGCGATGACAGCACGATGATATCGAGCCAGGAAATGTGGTTCGATACGATCAGCAGCGGCCGATTGCATGACGGCTTGCAGTCCACCGTCACATTCAGACCGAGCAGGCGGGCGAGACAGCGATGATAGAAGACCGGAATGCGCCGCGCGGCCGGCCGTTTCGCCCATACCGCGATGGTCTGGAGCGGAAGCAGCAGGCCTGTGATCAGCGCGAACGCTGACGCGAACCATATCTGACGAAGCATGCGAATGCCGCCGTTTCCGTCCCGGTCCAGCCTTCCGTGACGGTCGCACGATGCCTAGTCGACAATTGTTATGGTTTCGTGATGCCCGTTCGTTACAGGGATCGTCGGCGCGTATCCGTCTAGATATCGTCGATCTTCTCGAACGACACCGTCACCGGCTTGCCGGCGACCATGATTTCGAGGTGCTGGCCTTCCTTGAAGTCGGCGGGCCAATCGGCGGTGAGGTGGAGTTTGGTGCCGCCGGGGAGCCGATCGCCGGTGACGAGCGTTGCGCCTGTCGGCGTGCTCAGCACGGCGTTGAGTTTCAGCCGGCCGCCTTGCTCCGTATAGGTGCCGTGGTAGCGCACGTTACCGGCATCGATGCCCGACACCTTGCCGTTGCCGATGAAGATGGCGCCGCCGCCGACGTCGTCGGCGCCCGCGTAGGTCATGGCATAGAGTGCTGGCTTCATCGTCAATCCTTTCGGGCCGCAGCGTGCCGGTCGATTCGCCGGGCGCATCTAAGGGCAAGCAGGGGCTGGCGGCAATTGTTGGGCGGCGGCCGTCAGGGGGTGGCCTTCACCTCAAATCCCGGCAGCGGAAAATGCACCGCGACCGCTTCCGCGGCTGGATCGCGGCGGGTCGGCGCACGCCCTTGAGGCCGAAAGCGATGCGAACCTTCTTCGCGGACGGCGATCGCGGATCGTGATGCGGAATGATTTCCGGATCAGCCACGAGACGCCGGGCTGCCGGTGACGCGGTCGACCATCTCGCCGCAGAGGCCGAGATAGTTGGCGGGATCGCAGTGGCGGCGGATGGCATCCACGCTGCCGAGCGCGTCGACGATGTCCGGCATGCCGGCGAGGATGTCCGCGAGGTTTCCGCCGCGTTCGATGGCGGTGCGGCAGGCATCGTAGACGACATCGTGGGCGTGCTGACGGCCGAGTTTCGGGGCCGCCGCCATCATGACCGCTTCGGCCACGATCAGGCCGTGGGTGAGGTCGAGATTGTCGCGCATCCGCTGCTCGTGCACGACAAGCCCCGCCAGCATGAACCTGGCGTTCGCGAGCGCCGACGCGGTCAGCAGAAAGCTCTCCGGCAGCGACACCCATTCGAGGTGCCACGGGCCGGTGGCGCGCTCGAAGTCGTGGATCATGCCGTCGAGCATGGCGGCGACGTGCTGGCGCACCGCCTTGGCCGCGGCCAGCATCAGTTCGCTTGAAATCGGATTGCGCTTTTGCGGCATGGTCGACGACGCGCCGCGCCCCGGCGCAAACGGCTCCGACACCTCGCCGAATTCGGTCGCCGACATCATCATGACGTCGCTCGCGATCTTGCCGAGCGTGCCGGTGACAAGGCCGAGCAGCGTGACGGCTTCCGCGATGCCGTCGCGCGCCACGTGCCATGTGATCGCGGGCTGATGCAGGCCAAGTTCCTCGCAGAACAGCTGTTGCATCTCGAGGCCGCCGTCGCCGATGGAGGCCAGCGTGCCGGCGGCGCCTGAAAATTCACCGACCAGGATACGTGGCAGCGCCTGCGCGACGCGCTCGATGTGCCGATCGATCGACGACAGCCAGACCGCGGCCTTGTAGCCGAACGTCACCGGCAGCGCCTGCTGCAGATGGGTGCGGCCCGCCATCGGCGTGTCGCGGTACTTGCGCGCCATGGCGGCGAGAATATCGCGCAGCTCGCGCAGGTCGCGTGCCACGATGCCGAGCGCGGCACGCAGTTGCAGCACGTTGGCGGTATCCATGATGTCCTGCGTGGTCGCGCCCCAGTGCACGTAGCGCCCCGCGTCGCCGGCGGCCTCCGAGAGCTGATGCACCAGCGGCAGGATCGGATAGCCGACGTTCTCGGTTTCGCGGCGCAGCTTGTCGTAGTCGATGGCGATGGTGCGTGAAGCCGCGTCGATCGCTTTCGCCGCGTCGGCGGGCACCACGCCCATTCGCGCCTGGGCGCGGGCGAGCGCCGCTTCCGCCTCGAGATAACGCCCGACCAGCGCTTCATCCGAAAATACCGCGCGCATCTCCGCGGTGCCGAACATGTCGCGGAACAGGCTTGAGTCGAAGACGGTGGAGGCCATGACCGAACTCCTGGGTGGTCTCTGCGATTACGCGGTTCGGGGGCGGCGGCCCTCGATCGGATAGGCTGGGTCGTTGAAGCCGGGCGTCGAGGCGTGGCCGCTCACCACCAGACGGTCGATCAGCGCCTCGTCCTCGGACGTGAACTTGTAGTCGAGCGCGGGCAGGTAGTCATCCCACTGTTCCTCCGTGCGCGGGCCGGCGACGACCGCGTTGACGAATGAACTGTTCAGCACCCACGCGATCGCGAACTGGCCGGCGGTGATGCCGCGCGCTTCGGCGTGCTGCTTGATCTCCTGCGCGAGCCTGAGCGACTCCGGCCGCCACTCGGTCTGCATCATGCGGGTGTCGTGGCGCCCGGCACGGGTGTCGTTGCCGGGTGCGACGTCGGGGCGGTACTTGCCGGTCAGCACGCCGCGCGCCAGCGGGCTGTAGGGTACGACGCCGAGGCCGTAATAGCCGCAGGCCGGCAGATGTTCGACCTCGGGCATGCGATTCATCGCGTTGTAATAGGGCTGGCTGACGATCGGCCGATCGATGCCGAGACGGTCGCAGATGTTGCAGATTTCCGCGACCCGCCAGGCGCGATAATTCGAGACGCCGAAGTAGCGCACCTTGCCCTGCCGGATCAGGTCGCCCATGGCGCGCACGGTTTCGGCAAGCGGCGTCGCATGATCTTCCTTGTGAAGATAATAAATATCGATGCAGTCGGTGCCGAGCCGCTTCAGGCTCTCCTCGGCGGCTTGCAAGACCCATTTGCGCGACAGGCCGCCCCGGTTCGGATCCTTGCCCATGGGGTTGGCGAGCTTGGTCGCGAGAATCCATCGCTGCCGCTCGGCGCGGATGGCGCGGCCCACGACTTCCTCGGAAGCGCCGCCGGAATAGGCATCCGCGGTGTCGATGAAATTGACGCCGGCGTCGCGCGCCTTGGCGATGATTCGCGCCGAAGTGGGTTCGTCGGTGGCGCCGCCGAACATCATGGTGCCGAGGCACAGGGGGGAAATCTTGAGGCCGTTGCGGCCAAGCTGACGTGTATCCATGACGGTCCTCGTGAAATGGCGAGCGATGAATTGAAAGGCCGGAAGCGGCTATGCCGCGGGCCTCTCGTTGAAGATTCTGAACACGCCGCTCGCGGTCGCGATGCAGCGTTCGGCGGCGGTGATTTCGGCGCGCATGAAGATCAGGCTGCGGGTGGCGCGCACCACGTGCGGCCGTGAGATCATCACCTCGCCGATCTCCGCGGCGTCGACGAACTGCGTATCGAATTGCACCGTCGCCATGGCCGCATGTCCCGTGACATAGCGGGCGGTCATGCCGCAGGTGCGGTCGGCGATGGTCATGACCACGCCGCCCTGCACCACGCCGCGCCGGTTGTGGTGTTTGTCCTCCGTCAGCAATGCGTATTCGTAGCTGCCCTCGACCGTTCGCTCCCATAGCGGGCCGACATGGCTGATGAACCCGGTGGCCTCGACCATGCGCCAGCCTTGCGTCTCGAGATCTTCGGCGGTCGGGGAGGTCGGTCCGGTCATTCCTGGTCCTTACGGTCGATCGTGCGTTCAGGGCGCAGTCTCAATATCCGGCGCAAGAATGCAATCGGTGAAATGGAATGGCGGCCTTGTGTTCCATGGCCCGCAACGCCGGACAAATTTGAGCCGCCGCCATTTCTTCCGCCGCGCCGGTGTTGTAGGGACATCGGATGAACCATCCGTTCGACGAAATCACGCGCGGGCGGATCATGCAGCGCTGCGCGGCGTTTGTGCGATCCGATCCGCTTCCGCCTGCATCGCCCCTGAAGCCGGCGGCGGTGGCTCTCGTGCTGGCCGCGGCCGATGTCCCGGATGAGACGGCGTTTTTGCTGACGCTCCGCGCGGCCAGCCTGCGCGCGCACAGCAATCAGTGGGCGCTGCCGGGCGGCCGCCGCGATGCCGGCGAGACGCCGGTCATGGCCGCGCTGCGCGAGTTGCGGGAAGAACTGGGATTGTCGCTCGGCGAGGGTGACGTTCTCGGCCAGCTCGACGACTATCCGACCCGCTCCGGCTATCTGATTACGCCCGTCGTGATGTGGGCGGCCGACAGCGCGCGGCTTGCGCTCAATCCCGGCGAGGTGGCCTCGGTCCATCGCATCGCGCTCTCGGAGATCATGGCGGCCGACGCGTTCGATTTCATCGGCATTCCGGAGAGCGATCGCCGCGTGATCCGCTTTCGCCATCGCGGCCAGTTCATCCATGCGCCGACGGCGGCGATGATCTACCAGTTTCGCGAGGTGCTGGCGGGCCGCGATACGCGCGTCGCGGATATGGAACAACCGGTCTTCGCCTGGAAATAGCCGGCACCGGCGTTGCGATTGGCGGCTGACATCGGCTGCGGGCTTGCTAAACATGTCGGATGCGACGCCAAGCGATTCGCCGCCGCCATCCTGTCATCGTCTGTGCGCTGCTCCTTGCGGTGTCCGGTTCCGTTCCGCAAAGCGCGGCGGCCCCCGCTGCGGCGACGGGAGCAGGAGCGCATGCCGCGACTCCGGCCGCGATCGCGGAGTATCGCCGCAAGCTCAAGGAATATCTGGAGGTCCACGGGGCCTACGAGGAGGATGCCCGCGCGTATTGGGATGCGATCGCCGAGAAACGCCGCATGCGCAATACGAAACGGCGCGATCGTCAGCCCGTGACGCTTGACGATTACGTGCTGACCCAGCCGCCGCGCTATGACGGGCCGAAACGGCCGGTCAACCCCGAGCCGGAAGAAGTACGTCCGCCGCATCAACGCAAATATATTCCCGTCGTCGCCGATCTCCTGAAAGCCGCCGCGGAGCAGTTCCAGTTCGCGCCGCGGCGGCCCGGAAGCGAGATGGATTTCAAACGCGCCTATGCGCAGGTGGCGCAAGCCTATGGTCTGACGCGAGAGCAGGCGGTTCGCGTCTATTCGTTCGAGACCGGCGGCAACGGCGGTTACGACATGCAATCCGGCCTCAGTTCATCGCGGCCGGGATCGCGCGCGATCTCCACGGCGATCGGCTATAACCAGCTTCTCACGACCAACAGCGTCGAGCTGGTTGCCGAGCAGGGCCATGACATTCTGCGCGTGCTCGGCGAAAAAGAAGCGCGGCTGTCGGGTCCGCAGCGCGCGGCGATGGCGCACAAGATCGCGGTGGTCCGGCGGATGGTCGCCTATGCCAGATCGGTGCCCGACACCTGGAGCGCGCACGAAAAACTGGCCGATACCGCGCAAGGCTGGGCGATCCATGCGCTGGTCCTGGACATCGACGTGGGGCCGATCCTGCAGACCCACAAGCTCCTGACCTCGGTGGTCTTCGCGCGCAACAAAGGCTACGAGCGCCCACTGACCGGCGCCGAACTTGAGATGATGAATCTCACCGGCGACGGCACCGGGCTCGATATGGTGACGATGCCGCGGGCGATGCGCGGGCAGGTGCCGACTTCCAACTTCTTTCAACGGCGAGGTTACGAGCGCAACCCGGTCGCGATCCGCCACGACACGGTCGCCAAACTGCTGGCCGTTACCGACGACCGGATGAACAGCAACAGCGTCAAACCGGGTGCAAAGGAATTGGCGGGAGCGTTCTAAAACCCACCGCGCCGGCGGCGCGTCAATGCCCCTGGATCAGATGCGGCACCGCAAGCGTGAACCAGGGCACGAAGGCGACCACCAGAACACCGACGAGCAGGACTGCGAGATACGGCAGCATTGCGCGTCCGGTGTCCTCGAGCCGGCTCTCCGCGACCGTGCAGGACACATAGAAGCCGATGCCGATCGGCGGGATGAAGATGCCGACGCCCATCGCGAGGATCATGATCATGCTGTAGTGGATGATGTCGATGCCGTACTGCGTCGCGATCGGCATCAACAGCGGTCCGAGAATGATCAGGGCCGGCAATCCCTCAAGCAGCGAGCCGACCACGACCAGAAGCACGATCGATCCAAGGATGAAGACGACTCTGTTGTCTCCGACCGAATGCAGGATCAGGGCAAGGTCGGCCGGCAGATTGGCGGCCGTGAGAGTCCAGGCGAAGGAGAAGGCTGCGGCGATGATGAACAGCACCATGCCTGCCAGCAGGCAGGAGTCCACCGCGATCTGATAGAGCGCCTTGAGGTCGACAGCCCGATAGATCGCGAACGCCAGGATGAGGCCGTACAGCACCGCGACGCTGGAGACTTCGGTGGGCGTGGCGACACCGAAGCGGATGCCGACCACCATGATGACCGGCATCACCAGCGGCAGCACCGCGCCGCCGGTTGCCCGCAGCAGTTCGGGCACCGTCGCGCGCGGCGCCGAAGGCATGTTGCCGCGGCGCGACAGCACATAATTCAGGATCATCAGCAGGGCGGCGATGACCGCCGCCGGCATCAGGCCGGCGATGAACAGGGTGCCGATGGAAATCGGCGCGACTGACCCCAGCACCAGCATCGCGAGGCTTGGCGGGATCGTTTCCGACATCGCCGCGGACGAAGCCAGAACCGCCGCGCCCTGCTCGGCTCTGTAGCCCTGCCGTTGCAGTTCGCGGCGCAGGACCGATCCGACGGCGACCACGTCGGCGATCTTCGAGCCCGAGATGCCCGAAACCATATAGATGGTGAGCACGACGACCTGCAGCAGTCCCCCGCGCATGTGACCGACCAGCGTCATGGCGAAGCTGACGAGGCGGAGGCTTATGCCGCCCTTTTCCATGATGAGGCCGGCCCAGATGAAGAACGGCAGCGTCAGCAGGATATAGTTGGTCGTTCCATCGAACGTGTTCTGCGCAACCGCGATCAGCGGCGCCACGCCGCTCACCATCAGGAATATCAGCGATCCCAGCAGCATCGCAAAGCTGACGGGCAGCCCGAGCATGACCGCCACCAGGAACGCGATCAGCATGAGGCCGAGCGCGGCGCCGTTGCCGAGATGGAGTGCGGGTGCAACGCTTGCCGCATAGACGATGGCGGTCAGCGCCGCCACGGCGCAGGCCGGAAGAATGATGTCGCGGGAGTCGTGGACGAAGACCAGCCGTTCGATCGCGAATACGGCGGTGAGGATCAGCCCGACCGTCAGCGGCAGCACCAGCCATGCCGCGTTGATCTGCAAAATCGGCGTGTTCGACATCGCCGAGATCGAGAGAAGATTGAACGAAACGCCGCCCACCACGACCGCGGCAACCAGGATCAGGAGATCAACTCCGACGGCAAACGCGGTCCGCCAGCGTGGCGAGAATTTTCCGGTCAGGAACTCGACGGTCGTGTGGTGATTGGCGCGAAAAGCCAAGGCTCCGCCGACAAAGGCTGTCAGCGACAGGAACATTTTCGCGGCTTCGTCCGCCCACAGGACCGACTCGTCGAACCAGAACCGCGACACGATCCCGACCAGAACGATCGCGAGCTGGATCGCAAGCGCCGCGACAAGGATGGCGCGGCAGGCGATATCGAGACCGTTCAACGCGACACGGATCCGATCCAGGAGCGGTCCACGACTGAGGGCAGCCTGCGACGGGGCCGCTTCGGATGTCATCGCAAGCTCGCCGCCCGTCGGCGGCGAGAGCGCTTCATGCATGTCCGGCTTCCTTCAGCACGGCATCGTAAAGATCCGCGCCGATGATGCCCTTGAATTGCGTGTAGACGCCGGCCGTCGCCTTGCGATAGTCGTCGCGATTGGGCTCGACGAACGTCATGCCCTTGGCTTTGTAGCGCTGCGCGACTTCGTCGCTTTTCGCGGCGATCGTGGTTCGCCAATCCTTGGTCAGGTTGACGCTCGCCGCGCGAATGGCCTCCTGGATTTCTTTCGGCAGCGCGTCGAACTTCGATTTGCTCGCCATCATCACGCCGACGTTGTAGACCTGATTGGTGAGATTGATGGTGTTGACGATCTCGTCGTGCTTGGTGGCGGCGAGCGAAATCATCGGCGTTTCGACCGCGTCGATCACGCGCTGCGACAAGGCGAGATAGACTTCGGTGATATCGATCGCCACCGGGCTTGCGCCGAGCGCGCGGAACGTGGACGCGAAGATGGCCCCCGGCTGCACGCGGATTTTCAGCCCCTTCATGTCGGTCGGCTCCGGCGCCTTCTTGTTGATCGTGGAGACGACGCGCCAGGCCCAGTGACCGTAGCCGAGGCCGTAGATGCCCTTTGCCGGCAGCAGATCCAGCATCTTCTTGCCGGTCGGGCCGTCGAGCACGCGTTCCGCCGAAGCGGAGTCGGAAAACAGGAACGGCAGATCGACGACCTGGAATTGAGGAACGATGGTGTCGATAAATCCGGATGTGTGCGCGCAGAAATCGATGATGCCGGTCTGCAATCCGGTCAGGATATTCGTGCCGCTGCCGAGTTGCCCGATGCTGAAGACCTGAATGTCGGCGGCGCCGGACGTGCGCTTCGAAACGTCCGCCGAGAAGCGCTTGAGCACATCGTACAGCGGGTGGCTTTGTGTATCGGCGAAGGTCAGCTTCAATGTATGGGTTGGCGTCGCGGCCCAGCCCGTGCGCCCCACGAACGGCATCGCAATCGATGCTCCGAGGCCGGCGGCTCCGGCCTGCAAAAGTTTGCGTCGTGCGATCATGCGTTTCCCCTGACTTATTTGTCGCTGTTTTTTAGATGCGATTTTGCAGGTGTTTCCTTACCACGGGTTTCCGTTCCTGCCTATCGCTGGATTTGCATGGCGCGATGACGGTGGCGGGTATCGTCGCTCGATCGTACGGAATTCTCGAATTCGCGGAGAGGACGCGCGTCAGGAAGCGCGGCGCGTGATCGCGTGTGCGAACCGGAACGAAATGGTTTGCTCAGCTCGGCCCGAATATGAACTGGCCGTCGCCGTCCAGAAACGGTCCCTTGCGCATGTAGAGCTGGCCGTTGGCGCCGACGAAGAACAGTGTATTCCTCGGCACTTTTTTCGCGCCCTTCAGAAGGTCGCCGGCATTGCTGGTCCCCATCTTGTAGGCGAAGGTCTTGCCGTCCTTGGTGTAGCCGTAACCCATGTCGGATGAGAGTACCCAGGGCGTGGGGCCGTTCTGGGCGAGCGCGGCGGTTGAAAGCATCGTCAACGCGGTGGCGGTCAAAAGCATTTTGATCGGTGACGTCATCGTTCGGCACTCCCCGGCATGCTGTCGGGCGATCCCGGAGTCTGGCGGTGTCCGTCCGCCGGCGCCGAGGCTGGGATGCCCAACCGTGAATCAGCTTATGTCGCGGGGCCAATCTAGCGACCGTGGTTTTGAAGGGAAGCGGACTTCTGTCGCAGACGGCCCACCGCAGGGCGGCCGCGCCGTGGAGGTCGTGCTGCAACGGTGCCGTCGCTGAACAAATCACGAACAATGTCGTTGGGCGATGTCGCGGCGGGTGGGGAACGTCCTTGGGGGACATCCGAAGTCGGCGGCGCAGTTTGCCATTTCCCCCTTCGTGCATCGCCGCTATCTTCGCGGCCGGGGAATGTCGCCGCGTCAGGCCAGCGGCGGCAGGGAGGAAGACCGGGATGATGCGCGCGTTGAAGACCGTTTCTGCGATTGGCCTGCTTGCGATCCTGCTGTCTCCCGCCGCCGGCCGCGCCGATGAGTTCAAGCTCAGCCAAAGCCAGAGGATTTCCTGCGGACGCGGTCTCAGCGCCGGCAAACTCAACACGGCGACCTGCCGGTCCTACGCCTACCTGTTCGACGTCAAGACATCCGAATACTACCGCTGTACCGTCAGCCTGGCGATCACCCGGAACAACAAGGAAGTTCTGAGCGTCCAGAGCGATGGCGGCTGCATCAAGAAACCGCGCATTTTCGACGGTGACTCCGATTATTCCTTCGACGCCGCGGAAACCGAGCCGCCGAACACCAACTCCTTCTTCGGGCAGGGCGGGTATGCGATATGGGCCAGCGACAACAATGCGCGAAAGGTTCGCGGCTGCATCAGCATCAGTTCCGGACTGGGGTCGGATATCTCGAAATGCCTCGATATGAAGTTCGAGTAATGCGCATCGGACGCACGCCCGCGCCGGACATCGATACCAGGATCTAAATACTTTTGTCGCATGCCGCCTGTTTCGCGGTCGTCCGGGTTGACCGCGGCACGTCATCCGGTCAACTTCCGCGTGCAATAACTGGGGAGAAGAAGAACTGATGAAGTCCAAATTGACCGTTGCCGTTGCGTTGTCCGCCATTGCTCTGTCGGCACCTGCCGCCCATGCGCAGCAGTTCATCAATGTGCTGACCGGCGGAACCTCCGGCGTTTATTATCCGCTCGGTGTCGCCATCGGAAAAATTTACAGCGACAAGATTCCGAATGTGAAGACCCAGGTCCAGGCCACCAAGGCCTCGGTTGAGAACCTCAATCTGCTGGAGCAGGGCCGGGGCGAGATCGCCTTCACGCTGGGTGACTCGCTGAAGGCGGCATGGGAAGGCGACGAGGACGCCGGCTTCAAGAAGAAGCTGACCAAGTTGCGCACCATCGGGGCGATCTATCCGAACTACATCCAGATCGTCGCGACCGCCGAGAGTGGCATCAAAACCCTCTCCGACCTCAAGGGCAAGACGCTCTCGGTCGGCGCGCCGAAGTCCGGTACCGAGCTGAATTCGCGCGCGATCCTGAAAGCGGCCGGCATGGACTACAAGGATCTCGGCAAGGTCGAGTACCTGCCGTTCGCGGAGTCGGTCGACCTGATGAAGAATCGCCAGTTGATGGCGACGCTGCAGTCGGCGGGCCTCGGCGTGGCCTCCCTCAAGGATCTCAGCAACTCGAGCGACATCAACGTCGTCTCCGTGCCGAAGGAGGTCGTCGACAAGATCGGCCCGCCGTTCATTTCGGCGATCATTCCGGCCAACACCTACAAGGGCCAGGACAAGGACGTTCCGACCGCGGCGGTGGTGAATTACCTCGTGACCAGCTCGGCGGTGTCGGACGACCTCGCCTATCAGATGACCAAGCTGGTCTACGAATCGCTGCCCGATCTGGTGGCCTCGCATTCGGCCGCGCGTGGCATCAAGCTGGAAAATGCTGCGGCGGGAAGCCCGGTTCCGATGCATCCCGGCGCGATCCGCTACTTCAAGGAAAAGGGCCTCATCAAGTAAGGCTCCTCATATCAGGTTCCCTGTTCGGAATGGGCCCGCCGGCGGAGCAATCCGCCGGCGGTTTTCGTTCGGTTCCGGGCCCGGGAAGGCGAAATTTCCGCGGGACGGTTGAATTCACGCGGCAGCTTTGAGACAAGGGCCCCCGGGGCCGGACATCATGTCCGATAAGGGGCTTTGAGATGTTGCAGACGCAGGACGCCGCGGCGCCCGTCAAGGTCGAGTTCGACAATTTCGAGCATGGATTTCCCGAAGGCTTCGGCCCTGGCGGCTGGGGACGGCTGGCCTATGCCATCGGCATCGCCTTCACGGTGTTCCAGCTTGTGATCGCGGCGTGGAACGTGCTGCCGAGCCAGGTGGTGCGCGGCGTTCACGTCGGCTTCCTGATCCTGATGACGTTCGGGCTGGTCGGCAATTTCACCGCCAAAAGCAATGCCGGCCGCGCGATGGGATGGTTCATCGGCGGCATCGGTTTTCTGTGCGGCCTCTACCAGTGGATCTTCTACGCCGATCTGATCCTGCGCGACGGCGACCCGACCACGCTCGACCTCGTGGTCGGAACGTTGCTCGCGGTGCTGATCTTTGAAGGTACCCGCCGGCTGATGGGCCTTGCGCTGCCGCTGATGTGCGGCGCGTGCATCGTCTACTGGTTCTTCGGTCAGTATCTGCCGGCGCCGTTCAATCATCGCGGCTACGCGTTCGATCAGGTCGTCACCCATCTGTCCTACGGCACCGAAGGCTTTTACGGCGTGCCGATCTATGTATCCGCGACCTATATCTACCTGTTCATCCTATTCGGCTCGTTCCTCGAACGCGCCGGCATGATCCAGTTGTTCACCGACGTCGCGCTCGGCCTGTTCGGCGGCACGCGCGGAGGTCCGGCCAAGGTTGCGGTGTTCGCGTCGGGACTCATGGGCACCATCTCCGGCTCCGGCGTGGCGAACGTCGTCACCGTCGGGCAGTTCACGATTCCGCTGATGATCAAGTTCGGCTACCGCCGCGCCTTCGCCGCCGGCGTCGAGGCCACCGCGTCGATGGGCGGTCAGATCATGCCGCCGGTGATGGGTGCCGTGGCTTTCATCATGGCCGAGACGCTGGGCGTGGATTATTCCGTCGTCGTCAAGGCCGCCGTCATTCCCGCCTTGCTGTACTTCGCCTCCGCCTTCTGGATGGTGCATCTCGAAGCCGGCAAGCACGGTCTCGTCGGCATGAGCCGCACCGAGATTCCCAGTGCCTGGAAGGCGCTGGTCGATCGCTGGTATCTGGTGTTGCCGCTGACCGCGCTGGTCTACATGCTGTTCGAGGGGTTTACGCCGCTCTACGCCGGCACCATGGGCCTCGCGCTGACGGTGGCGCTGATCCTCGGCGCCGGCATCGTGCTCGGTCTGCCCAATCAGGCGTTGCGCTATGTGTTCTGGATCGGGCTCGCGCTGATCGTCGGCGTCGTCTCGCGCAACGGTCTCGATATCGTGCCGGTGGCCTGCGTGATCGCGGGACTCGTTGCGCTCAGTGCGCTGACCCGCGGCGGCCGCGCGACATTGGCCGCGTGCCGCGACTCGCTTGCCGAGAGCGCCAAGTCGGCGATTACCGTGGGCATGGCCTGCGCCATCGTCGGCACCATCATCGGCATGATGACCCAGACCGGCGTCGGCACCGTGTTCGGCGGCTGGGTGATCGGGCTCGGCGCCAAGAGCCTGTTCCTGGCGCTGATCATGACGATGCTGCTGTCGATCCTGCTCGGCACCGGCATCCCGACGATCCCGACCTACATCATCACGGCGTCGCTGGCGGCGCCCGCGCTCGCCAAGCTCGGCGTTCCCTTGATCGTCAGCCACATGTTCGCGTTCTACTACGGCATCATGGCCGACCTTTCGCCGCCGGTCGCGTTGGCGGCGCTGGCGGCGGCCCCGATCGCCAAGGAAAATCCGGACAAGATCGGCTGGGAGGCGATGCGCATCGCGCTCGCCGGTTACGTCATTCCGTTCATCGCGGTGTATTCGCCGTCGCTGATGCTGCAGCCCGGCGATCCCATGGCGGCCGAACTCGGCTTCTACGGCGCGGTCGCCTATGCGACGGTCAAGGCGCTGGTCTCGATCGGATTGTTCGGGATGGTCGCGATCGGCTACCTGTTCGCGCGGATGACGGTCGTGGAGCGTGTTCTTTCATTCCTCGCGGCGCTCTGTCTGCTCGGCGAATTCCAGTACAGCGACTGGATGGGCTTTGTGCTGGCGATCCTGATTGTCGGCTGGCAGTGGCGGAGGCGTTCGCCGCTGGCGGCGGCAACGGCTTGAGCCTCTGCCTCATCTCCGCCGGCGTCACCAGGACGCTGGCGCTTGCCGCCTTCACGCTGGTCTGGACCCATTCGATCGAGAAGATCGACTGGCAGGAGGACTGGCGGGTGACGCCGCACGGGCTCGAGCTGGTCGAGGCGCGCGTCAAGGGCTCGGGCGCCGGCATGGAGCCGCCGCCGGACGCGCGGCTGGTCGATGGCTGGTTTCAGTGGCAGCCGAAGCCGGTGCCGCGGCCGGAGGTCGTGCTCGGCAATTCCGGCCTCGCCGGGGAATGGCGGCTGTGCCGCGACGGAAAGTGTCGTACCCTGTCCGACATCCTGGGGCATCCGGTGGGAGTTCACACCACGACGATGCGCGCCTGTGACGAAGCGGCTCCTCACTGAGGCACGATGCGAATTCCGGTTGCAGCGACGTTTGCCTGTCTCGCGTGGTCGCTGACGGCGTTGCCGGTCGTCGCGCAGGGCGATCGCGCGGAAACCTGCGCGGTGGAGGGCGCGCCATCGCCGGACGACGCCATTGTCGCCTGCGGCTTCGTGATTCATGCGGAGGGTTCGACGGCGGCCACGCGCCTGCGCGCCTTGCTGGCGCGCGCGGAGATCCAGCGCAGGCTGTCCCATCTCGATCTCGCGATGCAGGATTGCGACGCGGCGATCCGCCTCGACGCGGCATCGGCGCAAGCTTTTGAATTGCGCGGTCGCGTCCGTACCGACGCGAAACAGTACGAACATGCGCTGGACGATTTCGACCATGCCATCCGGCTGGACAAGGAGTTGGCCAGCGCCTTCGCCGGCCGCGCGGCGACTTTCTCGCTGATGCGGCAGCACCGGCTTGCGGTGCGCGACGACACCGAAGCCATCCGCCTCGACCCGCGCAACACGCAGTTTCTCGCCGACCGCGCGGCGGAGTATCTCAAGGTCCGGCGCGTCGATCTGGCAATCGACGACCGGACCACGGCCATCGGCCTCGAGCCCAAGGTGGCGGAGCACTACGAAAGCCGCGGCAAGCTCTATCTGCGCAACAACGCCTATGCGCGGGCCATTGCCGACTTCGACGAGGCGATCCGGCTGGAGGCGCGCGCGGCCTATTATCTCGACCGCGGCAACGCGTACAGCCTCAAGGGCGATCAGCGCCGCGCCATCGCCGATTTCGACGAAGCCGTCCGGCTCGATCATACGCTGGCGCTGGCTTTCAACAATCGCGGCATGGCCTGGAAAATTCTCGGCGACAGGGCGCGGGCGCTGGCGGATTTCAAGGCGGCGGTCGAATTGCAGCCCGACCTCGAAATCGCGACGGTGCATCTGAAGGAACTCGGACAGGCAGCTCCGGTCGTGGCGCGTAGCGCCGGCCGGGTCGTCAGCGCCCGCAAGCCGTAGAGAGCCATCGGCACCACGCGTCATCCTGAGGTGCGAAGCGGCAGCGAGCCCCGAAGGATGACGCCGTCGCCCTTCGAGGCTCGGCGTTAAACGCCTCGCACATCTGGGTGACGGCTTCCGCCGCGCCCCGAACGGCGACCGGCGCAGACCGCAACAAAAACCATCCCAACCATGTCGGCCCGGGCCGTTCCCGTTCGTCTGGAAGACGAGCACACACTCCGCAAACCGGACGGGACGCGCCATGCAACTGTTATCGATGGTTTCGGACCGCGACAGCCTCTGTCTGATCGCGCGCTGGATCGTGCTGCGGATGTTTCCGCCGCGCTGAGGGATTTGCTGATTTTACTTGCGGGCCGTTCGGGTTACCTTCGTCCCACGAACAGGAATCCATAACGGCGGACGAACGGAATATCGGATGAATCGGCTCAAGGGAAAAATCGCGATGGTTGTCGGCGCGGGCTCGGTCGGGCCGGGCTGGGGCAACGGCAAGGCGACGGCGGTGACCTTCGCGCGCGAGGGCGCGCAGGTGTTCTGCGTCGACCGCAACGGCAAGGCGGCCGAGGAAACCGCCGGGATCATTGCCTCCGAAGGCGGCCAGGCCACGGCGTTCACCGCCGACGTCAGCAAGGGCAGCGACGTCGAGGCGATGGTCGCGGCCTGCATGAAGGCGTACGGCCGCATCGACGTGCTCGACAACAATGTCGGCATCGCGGAGACCGGCGGCGTGGTCGAGGTGTCCGAGGCCGACTGGGACCGCGTGTTCGCCGTCAATCTCAAGAGCGCCTATCTCGCCATGAAGCACGTCATCCCGGTGATGGAACGCCAGGGCGGCGGCTCCATCATCAACATCTCGTCGATCGCCTCGATCCGGCACATCGGCGTGTCCTACGTCACCTATGCCGCGACCAAGGCCGCGATGAACCAGATGACGCGCGTCACCGCGGTCGATTGCGCGCCGAAGCATATCCGTATCAATGCCATCCTGCCGGGCCTGATGAAGACGCCGATGGTGGAGCATTCGGCGGGGCTGGCGGCGAGCTATGCCAAGGGCGATGTCGAGGCGATGTGGAGGAAGCGCGACGCGCAGGTGCCGATGGGGCACATGGGCGAGGCGTGGGACGTCGCCAATGCGGCGCTGTATCTCGCCTCCGACGAATCGCGTTACGTCACGGGCATCGAGCTGGTCGTCGACGGCGGGCTGACGCTGAAGGTGAGCTAGTGTGGTGGTTCAGAAGTCCGCCACACTATCGCAGCGAGTCGGTGAAGCGGACTTCTGAACCTGAACCACACGAGAATCATAAACTTGCCAGTGTCCCTTTAATTCCGAAGTTCGCAT
>Ga0153956_1000632_pt1 | contig 37341 bp, 41 predicted proteins | sample TSFL040MetaG_FD_104704 | JGI IMG/M metagenome (GOLD analysis project Ga0153956, IMG submission 104704) | Attine ant fungus gardens microbial communities from Florida, USA - TSFL040 MetaG | ecosystem: Host-associated > Fungi > Mycelium > Unclassified | place: USA: Florida, Wekiwa Springs... | reverse complement strand
TGCGCCGCGCACTTGCGACATTGACGCGCGTGCATTTCGCCGGCGGCGCGGAGGAGGTCTATCCGGCGCTGGCGCGCGGCCAGACGATCCGCAAGGGTGAGGATATCGACGCCTTCTTCGATCGCTGGGTGAACGAGGCGGACGACGTCACGCTGTCCAGTTCGCACCCGCAGGGCGGCAATGCGCGCAACGCCGATCCGGCGCGGGGCGTGGTCGATCTGGATTGCCGCGTGCACGGCACCGCCAACGTGCTGGTGACAGACGCCAGCACGTTCACCAGCTGCATCCGCGTCAACGCGCAGCTGACGACGATGGCGATGGCGCACTACGCGACGGCGGCGCGCCCGTTTGGCTGAATACCCAACGGGCAGACCTCATACGCCTCCCCGGCGCAGGCCGGGGCCCAGATACGAAACGCTGAGGATCCAGCGTTGCGCTTCGTTTTCCTGGCTTTCCCACCTGGGCCCCGGCCTGCGCCGGGGAAGCGTAAAATAGGTCTACTGCGGTGGGGGCAGTTCCTCGGGCGTCGGCTCGCCGGTGGTGAGGCCGTGGCGCATCAGCATCGGGATGTTGGCGAGGCTGAACAGCACTGTCAGCGGGATCGCGCCCCAGAGCTTGAAGCCGACCCAGAAATCCCAGCTCTGTGTGCGCCACACGGCTTCGTTGAGCAGCGCCATGCCGACGAAGAAGATCGCGAAATTGCGCGTGAGCTTGCGCCACCCTTCGGCGTTGAGGCCGGGATACGCGCTTTCGAGCAATTGCTGGAGCAAGGGCCGCCCGGTGGCGAGCCCGAAGAACAGGGCGACCGCGAAGATGCCGTAGACGAAGGTGGGCTTCATCTGGATGAAGCGCTGGTCGTGGAACCAGGCCGTGAGACCGCCGAAGATCAGCACCAGCACGCCGGTGAGCAACAGCATCGGCGAGATCGTGCCGGTCTTCAGCTTCGAGACGACGAGCGCGATCACCGTCGCGATCATGAAGGCGAGCGTGGCGACGATCACCCGCTCGATCGTCTCCATCCTCGCCAGGAAATTGACCGCGAAGAACACGAGGAGCGGCCCATAATCGAGCGCCATGCGCAGGCCGGGGGAGGAGGATTTCGGGGTGGTCACTTGGAAACTCCGTTCGCCCTGAGCTTGTCGAAGGGCATGCCTGATCCGGAGAGCCGGCCTTCGACAGGCTCAGGCCGAACGGTTGTGCAAAAGCGCGCGTTCATTTCCGCACGCTCTCCACGCCCGCGATGATCCGCGACACCTCGTTGGCATCGAAGGGCCGCATGTCGCCCATGCCTTCGCCGATGCCGATGGCGTGGATCGGCAGGCCGTATTTCTCCGCCGCGGCGACCAGCACGCCGCCGCGCGCGGTGCCGTCGAGCTTGGTCATCACGAGGCCGGTGACGCCGGCGTCCTTCCGGAACACCTCGATCTGGTTGAGCGCGTTCTGCCCGGTGGTCGCGTCGAGCACCAGCACCACGTCGTGCGGCGCGGCGGGATTGAGGCGGCCGAGCACGCGGCGGATCTTGGACAACTCGTCCATCAGCTCGCGCTTGTTCTGCAGGCGCCCGGCGGTGTCGACGATCAGCACGTCGATCCCGGTCGCGGTCGCTTGGCGCACCGCCTCGAACACGATGCCGGCGGCGTCGCCGCCTTCCTTGCCGCTGACGATCGGCACACCGGCGCGCTCGGCCCAGGTGGCGAGCTGCCCGATCGCGGCGGCGCGGAACGTGTCGCCCGCCGCCAGCATCACGCCATAATCCTGCTCCTTGAACCAATGCGCCAGCTTGGCGATCGTCGTCGTCTTGCCCGATCCGTTGACGCCGATCACCAAGATCACCTGCGGGCGCGGGAAGGCCTCGATCTCCAGCGGCCTGGCGACGGGCGTCAGCGCTTTCTCGATCTCTTCGGCGACGACGAGGCGGATGCCGAGCTCCTCCATGTCGCGCTCGAAACTGCCTTCCGACAGGCGCGTGCGAATGCGCGCGGCGGTCTCGGGGCCGAGATCGGAAGCGATCAGCGCTTCCTCGATCTCGTCCAGCGTCGCATCGTCGAGCCGCGCCGTGCCGAGGCCGGCGAGATTGCCGACCAGCCGGTCCGACGTGCGCTTGAATCCGCCGAGAAGGCGCTGGTGCCAGGAGGGAGTGGTGCTCATGCTGGAATTCCGGTCAGGTGATCGTCGGTGGCGTGGGTGATGCGGATCTTCGCGACCCTGCCCACCACCGTTCGTGCTGAGCCTGTCGAAGCACGATTGGCGCGGACGACGCTCTCCACTCGCCCTTCGACAGGCTCAGGGCGAACGGTGGGAGTGGCGGTGGAGGGGGCAAACCGCACCTCGGCGAAGTTCGGGGCGTGGCCGTGATCGCCGGGGCGCTCGACCAGCACCTCCTGCGTCGTACCGATCAGATCACGCAGCCACGTGCGCTTGCGGACGCTCGCAGCTTCTCGGAGGCGCGTGGCGCGCTCGCGGCGGACCTCCAGCGCAACCTGCGGCATGCGCGCGGCGGGCGTGCCGGCGCGCTCCGAATAGGGGAAGATATGCGCGTGGACGATGGCGCAATCGCCGATCAACGCGAGGGTGTTGGCGAACATCGCCTCGTCCTCGGTCGGGAAACCGGCGATGAGGTCGGCACCGATCGCGATCTCCGGCCGCGCCGCCATCAGGCGATCAACCAGCGCAATCGACTGCGCGCGGCTGTGGCGGCGCTTCATGCGCTTGAGGATCAGGTCGTCGCCCGCCTGGAGCGACAGGTGGACATGCGGCATCACGCGCGTTTCCTGCGTGAGGAGCGCGAACAGGCGGTCGTCGATCTCGATCCCGTCGAGCGAGGAGAGGCGCAGGCGTTCGAGCTTCGGCACATGGCGCAGGATGCGCTCGACCAGTTGCCCGAGGCTCGGGCTGCCCGGCAGGTCGGGACCATAGCTGGTGAGATCCACCCCGGTGAGCACCACCTCGCGATGCCCCGCCTCAACCAGCGCCGCGATCCGCTCGACCACCGCGCCCGCTGGTACCGAGCGCGAATTGCCGCGGCCATAGGGGATCGCGCAGAACGTGCAACGATGATCGCAGCCATTCTGCACCTCGACGAAGGCGCGGGCGTGGGTCGAGAAGCTGGCGGCGAGATGCGGCGCCGTCTCGCGCACGGCCATGATGTCCTGCACCAGCACCGGCGTCGTGGCGGCCCAGGCGGCGGGGGCGAGCTTTTCGGCATTGCCGATCACGCGGTCCACTTCGGGCATCGCCGCGAAACCGTGCGGATCGATCTGCGCCGCGCACCCCGTCACTACCAGTTCCGCATCGGGCCGGGCGCGGCGCGCGCGGCGGATCGCGGCGCGGGTCTGCTTGACGGCGGCATTGGTCACCGCGCAACTGTTGACCACAACGGTGTCGCGCGCTCCCAGGATCGCGCGGATCGTTTCGCTTTCGGCGATGTTGAGACGGCACCCGAGGCTGATGATCTCGGGCTGGGGAGCGGACGGCATGGGCGACGATCTAGTTATGGATGCGGGACAAGTCCACGACGCGGCGCGCGATGTGCTGCGCTTCTGGTTCGAGGAGACGCCGCCGGAGAAGCGCTTCCGCGGCGGCGAGGCGCTCGACGAGGAGATCAGGGCGCGGTTCGGCGCGCTGCGCGACCGGGTGCTGGCGAGCGGCGCGGCGGGCTGGACCGACGATCCGATGCACCTACTCGCGGCGATCATCGTGCTCGATCAGTTTTCGCGGAACATGTATCGCGGCCACGCCGAGGCGTTCGCCGCCGACGGCCTCTCGCTTAGGCTCGCCAAGCTGGCGGTGACCAACGGCTGGGACACCGGCATGAGCGGCGAGGAACGGCAATTCTGCTATCTGCCGTTCGAGCATTCCGAAAACGCCGACGACCAGCGCGAGAGCGTCCGGTTGCTCTCCGACGTCGGCGATGCGGAAGTGGCGCGTTATGCGCGAGACCATGCCGCAGTGATCGAGCGCTTCGGTCGCTTTCCGTCGCGAAACGCGGCGCTCGGACGGGAATCGACGGCGGAGGAGTTGGAATATCTCAGCCAACCGGGTGTCGGTTGGTAAGAACGTACGCTTCCCCGGCGAAGGCCGGGGCCCAGCTACGCGACGCTTTTCGTGTGCGACGCGCTTAGTTACTTTTGCTTTCCAACTGGGCCCCGGCCTCCGCCGGGGAAACGCAGCAGGAGTCAACCAGCCCGGCGCTGGCTGGTAGCCGGTTTCGCGTCTTCGGGCGCCTCGGCGGCGGCGACGTGCCGCAACAGCCTTTTCTCCGCCAGCAGGCGGCGGGCGTTGGCGGCGCTTACGGGACGGCCGTAGAGATAGCCCTGGCCCTTGGCGCAGCCGAGCATGCGCAGCCGTTCCTCGATCGTCGCATCCTCGATACCCTCGGCGGTGATCGGCAGGTTGAGGCTGTCGCCCAGCCGCGTGATCGCCGTGACGATCGCGGCGCTTTCGGGGTTGTCGTTGATCGACATCACGAAGCTCTTGTCGATCTTGATCCGGTCGAACGGCAGCGCGCGCAGATGGGCGAGCGAGGAATAGCCGGTGCCGAAATCGTCGAGCGCCAGGCGGATGCCCTGGTTCTTCAGGCTGCCGACGATCGACTGCGCCAGCGCGAGATTGTCGAACAGCGAGCTTTCGGTGATCTCGACCTCCAGCCGGTTGGCCGGGAAGCCCGTCTCGGTCAGCACCTTGATGATCTTCTGCGCGAGCCAGGGATCCTTCAGCTGCCATGGCGAGATGTTGACCGAGAGGCTGAGGCCCGCGTCCCAGTCGTTCGCCGCGAGAAACGCCTGACGCATGATCGAGAGCGACAGCTCGGAGATCATGCCGGTTTCCTCGGCGATCGGGATGAAGCGATCGGGCCCGATCAGCCCGCGCTGCGGGTGCTCCCAGCGCGCCAGCACCTCGAAGCCGCTGATCCGGCCGGTGACGAGCTCGATCTGCTGCTCGAAATAGGGGACGATTTCCTGCCGCGGAATCGCGCTGCGCAGGCCGCCTTCGAGCTCGTTGCGCGCCTGAAGCTCGCGCTCCATCGAGAGATCGAACCAGGCAAAGCGGTTGCGGCCGGAATTCTTCGACGCGTACATCGCGATGTCGGCGGCGCGCATCAAGGCGTCGATGCTGGGGCAATCGAAGTCGGAGCGCGCGATGCCGATCGATACGCTGATGTGCAATTGCAGCCCTTCGGCCTGAATCGGCTGGGCAAGCCGGCTCACCAGCCGCTCGGCGATGCGTTCCACCGTGTCGGGATGATCGGCGTCGAACAGGAAGGCGCAAGCGAATTCGTCACCGCCCAGCCGCGCGGTGAGGGCGACCGAGGGCATCGCCGCGGCGATCTCGTCGGCGACCTGCATCAGCAAGGCATCGCCGGTGGCGTGGCCGTGCATGTCGTTGACGCTCTTGAAGTGATCGAGATCGAGCATCAGCAGCGCCATCGCCTTGTGTCGGCGTTCGGCCTGGGTGAACATCGCGGCGCCTTCCTCGGCCAGGCTGCGGCGATTGAGGAAGCCGGTGAGCGGATCCTTCGAGGCGAGCTGGTGGGCGCGTTCTTCGGCGGCGGTGCGCACGATCACTTCGGCGGCGAGCTCGCGGTGGCGGCGCCAGCCGAACAGGATCAGGGCGACGTTGAGCAGCAGGGCGATGACGAGCGTCTGATCCGGGCCCTTCTCGCCCACGAACCAGCCTTGAAGCGCGCTGGCCAGCACCGAGCTGCCGGTGCCGACGAACAGCAGGATCGCGGCGACGGTGATCGCCCCGCTCAGCAGGTCGTGCTGCGGGCGCGGGTTGCGCGCAGCGCTCACCGGCTCATCATGCTCGTGCGCCATTCAGTCCCCCAGGAATCCCGATGGGCGATCATGCGTCGGGCGCTCTCAAAACCGCGTTAAGCGCTATGGTTGCGAAAAGGTGGACGGCGGCGGGGCGTGCACCCATGTTGCGTTTCGGCGCATGCTGCGCTATCGGCCCGCCCGATCGTTCCACCTGGGAACGTAGGATGCCCTTTCCACCTTGGGAAAGCGCACGCCGGCCGACGAGGTTTCGTCCGCCGGCGTTTCTTGCGTTTGGCGGGAAACCTATCGCGTCACCCCAGCGAAGGCTGGGATCTCATGGTGGGGTGCGATAACGGAAAGATGCCAGCTTTCGCTGGCATGACGAGGTAGGTAGGCATGTTCGAGAGCTTGAGCGACCGGCTGGGAGGCGTATTCGACCGTTTGCGCGGCCGTGGCGCGCTGACCGAGGCCGACGTGCGCGGCGCGATGCGCGAAGTGCGTGTGGCGCTGCTCGAGGCGGACGTGGCGCTCCCGGTCGCGCGCGACTTCGTCGACAAGGTCACCGAGAAGGCGGTCGGCCAGAACGTGCTGCGTTCGGTCACGCCGGGGCAGCAGGTCGTCAAGATCGTCAACGATGCGCTGGTCGAGATGCTCGGCAGCGATGCGTCGGAGCTCGACCTCAACGTCGCGCCGCCCGCCGTCATCATGATGGTCGGCCTGCAGGGCTCGGGCAAGACGACCACCACGGCCAAGATCGCGAAGCGCCTCGCCAAGGATCGCAAGAAGGTGTTGATGGCGTCGCTCGACGTCAATCGCCCGAACGCGCAGGAGCAGCTTGCGACGCTTGGGGTCCAGGTCGAGGTGCAGACGCTGCCGATCGTTGCGGGCCAGCAGCCGGTCGATATCGCGCGGCGCGCGCTGCAGGCGGCGAAGCTGCAGGGTTATGACGTCCTGATGCTCGATACCGCGGGCCGCCTGCATGTCGATCAGGCGCTGATGGACGAGATGAAGGCGGTCGCGGGGATCGCCGATCCGGCCGAGATTCTGCTCGTCGTCGATAGCCTCACCGGGCAGGATGCGGTCAACGTCGCGCAATCCTTCTCGGAGCAGGTGCCGCTCACCGGCGTCGTGCTGACCCGCATGGACGGCGATGCGCGCGGCGGCGCGGCGCTGTCGATGCGCGCGGTCACCGGCAAGCCGATCAAGTTCGCCGGCACCGGCGAGAAGATGGACGCGCTCGAGGCCTTCCATCCCGGCCGCGTGGCGGGCCGCATCCTCGGCATGGGCGACGTGGTCAGCCTCGTCGAGAAGGCGGCCGAGGCGATCCAGCAGGAAGACGCCGAGCGCATGGCGGCGAAGCTGGCCAAGGGCCAGTTCGACATGGACGATCTGCGCGCTCAGTTGCAGCAGATGCGCCGCATGGGCGGCATCGGCGCGCTGGCGGGCATGATCCCCGGCATGAAGAAGGCGCAGGCGCAGGTCGAGCAGGTCGGCGGCGAGAAGATCCTGCTGCGCATGGACGCGATGATCACCTCGATGACGCCCAGGGAGCGCGCCAGGCCCGAACTGCTCAACGCCAAGCGCAAGATCCGCATCGCCAAGGGATCGGGCACGACCGTGCAGGACGTGAACAAGCTGATCAAGATGCACCAGGAAATGGCCACCGCGATGAAGCGCCTCCGCAAGATGGGCGGCCTGAAGGGCATGATGGCGATGCTCGGCAAGGGCGGCATGGGCGGCCTCGGCAATGCGCTGGGCGGCGCCGACATGGGCGAGGTGATGGGCAAGATGGGCGGCGGCATGCCTGGGCTTCCCGGCGGCCAGGGCCTGCCCCCCGGCATCCCGAACTTTTTGAAGAAGAACTGAACCGGCGCCCACCGCCATCGTCACCCCAGCGAAAGCTGGGGTCTCATGGGGGAGGGCGGAACATATCAACCAGAAGATCCCAGCTTTCGCCGGGATGACGTTTAGAAGGCAAGGAAGAATAAATGGCACTCAGCATTCGTCTGTCGCGCGGCGGCTCCAAGAAGCGCCCGTATTACCGCATCGTCGTCGCCGATGCGCGCAGCCCGCGTGACGGCAAGTTCATCGAGAAGATCGGCAACTACAATCCGCTCCTCGCCAAGGATTCGGACCAGCGCGTGCAACTCGACAGCGATCGCGCCAAGCACTGGCTGAGCGTCGGCGCGCAGCCGACCGACCGCGTCGCGCGCTTCCTCGATGCCGCCGGCGTGCGCGAGCGCGCGGCGAAGAACAACCCGAACAAGGGCAAGCCGGGCGAGAAGGCCGTCGAGCGCGCCGAGGAGCGTGCGGAGAAGGCCAAGGCCGCCGAGGAGGCCGCGGCCGAGGCGGCCGCCGCGCCGGCGCCCGAGCCGGTCGCGGAGGAAGCTCCGGCCGTCGAGGAAGCGCCTGCCGCTGAAGAAGCTACCGCGCCCGCCGAGGAAGCTGCTGCTCCGGCCGAAGGCTCGAACGAGGAAACCGAAGCGGTGATCGCCGCCGAGGTCGAGGCTGCGACCGAAGAGCCGACTCCCGAGGCCGAGCAGGTCGCCGAGGCGACCGCCGAAGAGACCCCGCCGGCCGAGGCGTAATGAAAGCTCCCTCTCCCCGCTGGCGGGGAGAGGGTCGGGGAGAGGGGCAGTCAGATGCACTGCCGTCTCGCACTGCCCCTCTCCCAACCCTCTCCCCGGAAGGGGAGAGGGCTATTGTCGTCGCCGTCGTCGTCGGCGCGCACGGCGTGACGGGGGAGGTCCGGCTCAAGGTCTTCGCCGACGACCTGGCGGCTTACAAGCGCTTCAACGACGGTGCCCTGACGCTCAAGTCGGCGCGCCCCGGCAATAACGGCACGATCGCGCGGTTCGCCGAAATCGCCGATCGCAACGCCGCCGAAGGCTTGCGCGGCACCGAACTCACCGTGCCGCGCTCCGCGCTCCCTCCGCTCGAAGAGGGCGAATATTATCACGCCGACCTGATCGGGCTCGCCGTCGTCTCGACGGAAGGCGAGGCGATCGGCCGTGTCGTCGCGATCGACAATTTCGGCGCCGGCGACGTGATCGAGATCGAGCGGGATAGCGGCAAGCGCTTCATGATCCCGATGCGCCCCGAGGCGGTGCCGGAGTGGGATGGCGACACGCTGACGGTAGCCGCCGACTTCGTCGAATAATCGCCGCCGCTTGGTTCGCGCCAAAACGGTCGCGACTCATCGCGGTCTCCGCAACGCTCCGTGATAGGCTCCGCCGCAAGGGGAGGGCTTGAGCCATGTCGATGTCCTTGCGTCGTAGCTTTGCGGCGATCGCCGCGCTTCTGATCGGGGCTTGCGCGCTTGCCGGTTGTCAGAAAGGCCCGGGCAATCAGGTTGCGGCCAATCCGACGGCGACCGCATCACCGGTCGCCAACCCCTGCACGACGGTCGGCCCATCGGAAACGTCGGCATTGCCAGGCACGATCGAGTCCAACCAGCTCGCGATGGATTGTGCCGCGTGGCAGACCTTCATAGCGCTCAATTGGCGCGCCGATCCGGGCAAGCCGGGCTATCCCGATCCGAACGCGCAATGGGCGAGCTTCGGCACCCCGGGCGATACCGGAGCAGGCGTATGGCAGAGCTATCTCGAGGCCGCGGCGGTATTCGGCGGCGACGAAGCCGCGCTGCCCGGCCTGTGGCAAGCCTCGCGCCCGGCGACGCTGATGCTCGCCCGTACCTCGAAGTTCGGCGATCTCGACCTGTCGTCGATCTTCCAGGCCGGCGCCGGCGATCACTGGCTGACCAACCAGCATGGCGACCTCACCTACTACGACATCCTGATGAACCAGGACGAGTTCGATTTCATCACCCAGAAGGGTTTCGACCTGACCACCGCCGCGGGCCAGCTTGCCTGCGCGCAGCAGCCGGGCAAGCCGGTGACGGACGGGCCGCCTGACCCGAATGCGCCGAAGCGCGGCGGCCTTAATATGCCCGCCGGCAACATCATCAACGGCTGGGACGATACGGATTGCGCCGGCAACGTGGTGAAGTTCGGCCAAGGCGTCGGGGCGATGGAGATCAAGGCGGCGTGGATGCCGCTGCCGCCCGATCACTCGCTCGACTATCGTTACAAGACCGCGCTCGCGACGATCGTCGACCCCGAGACCAAGAAGACGCGCAACGTCACGGTCGGGCTCGTCGGGCTGCACATCATCCGCAAGGCCGCGGGCCAGCTGCCGTGGATCTGGGCGACGTTCGAGCAGATCGACAACACGCCCGACGAGGCGGCGAACGGCGGCTTCTCCGCACCCGCCTTCCCGGCGAACGCCAACCAGAAGCCATCGCCCGGCTACAGCTATTTCAATCCGGACTGCGATCCGGCGAAGGACCCGGTCTATGCGTGCCGCCACAACGCGCCGCCGCGGCCGTGCGGGCAGGGTGGCATCTGCATGCCCTATGATGCGCCGATGCAGATCACGCGGATCCGCCCGGTCGATGCGACGGCGAACAGCGTCACCGCCTATGCCTGGAGCCTGATGCCGGCGGGATCGGTGTTCAATTACTATCGCCTGATCGACGTGCAGTTCCCGCAGACGATGCCCAACCCTGTTCCCGGCCCGGGCCTCCACGTACCGCTGACTCAGGGCAACCCGATGCCCGCGGGCGCCGCGGGCGGACCGCAGCAGATCGTCTCCAACACGACCCTGGAATCGTTCCAGCAGACCCAGGCCTCGTGCATGGATTGCCACGCGAACTTCGCCTCGATCGCCACCAAACCGCAGCTCCAGATGGCGAGCCAGGGCCATCTGCGCCAGATCACGCGCGCGACCGCGGCGAACGCCTATGCCTCGGACTATTCGTTCGTGTTCGCCGCCGAGACGACGCGGTAGGGCGGACCCCAAGTCGCTGCGGCAAGGCGCTTGCGGCGTCTCGCGGGCCTCCGTATATACATTATGTATATACGGAGGCTGTCATGGGCGAGGAATATCGGGCCAGGACGTTCAAGTCGGGCAATTCGGTCGCGCTGCGCCTGCCCAAGGCGCTCGGCCTGAAGGAAGGCATGGAGATGAAAGTGCGCGAGGAGCGCGGCCAGTTCATCGTCGAACCGGCCGATGCGCCGAAGCGCAAGATCGATCTGACAGGGATCGCAGGCTCAATTCCCTGGCTGAAGCCGATTCCACTGGAAGATCGTGAGTTCGAAGAGCGTGAACTCGATTGGGAGGGAAAGCTGCTCAAGCGTGGCTGACCCACTCTTTCTCCTTGATGCCAATATCTGCATCTACATTCTTACCGGGGCCTCGGACGCGGCGGCGAAGGCGGTAGAACGTCGGGAAACGGGTAGCGTTGTGACGTCAAGCATCGCCTATGCCGAAGTGATGCATGGCATTCCCGAAACCGAAATCGATGCGATGCATAATGCGCAGCGGTTCTTTGCGCTGGTCGAACCACTGCCGTTCGATCGCATGGCGGCGAGCACTTACGCCCGACTGCCGTTCAAGCGTGCGCGTTTCGATCGATTGATCGCGGCGCATGCCGTGTCTCTGGGCTTGATCCTCGTCACCAACAACGAACGCGATTTTGCGGACGTGGCGGAACTCAAGGTCGAAAACTGGACATTATGACCTTCACCACCACCATCCTGACGCTCTATCCGGAGATGTTTCCCGGCCCGCTCGGGCTGTCGCTCGCCGGCCGCGCCTTGAGCGAGGGGCGCTGGTCGCTCGATACCGTGCAGATCCGCGATTTCGCGACCGACAAGCACCGCTCGGTGGACGACACGCCGGCGGGCGGTGGGGCGGGTATGGTGCTGCGCGCCGATGTCGTCGCGGCGGCGCTCGACAGCGTGCCGCAGGATCGCCCGATCCTCGCCATGACGCCGCGCGGCGCACCGCTGACGCAGGAGCGCGTGCGAGACCTTGCCGTCGGCCCTGGCGTCACGATCTTGTGCGGCCGGTTCGAAGGCTTCGACGAGCGTCTGTTCGAAGCGCGGGCGATCGAGGAAGTCGCGATCGGCGACTATATCCTTTCCGGCGGCGAGATGGGCGCGCTGGTGCTGCTGGACGCTTGCATTCGGCTGCTTCCCGGCGTAATGGGCGCGCCTTCCAGCGGGGACGAGGAAAGCTTCGAAAGCGGCCTCCTCGAATATCCGCATTATACCCGACCTTATGAATGGGAAGGGCGCACGATTCCCGAAGTGCTGCGATCGGGGGATCATGCGAGGATCGCGGCATGGCGCAAGGCCAGGGCCGAGACCGATACACGGCTAAGGAGGCCGGACCTTTGGGAGCGCTATGTCGGCGCTCGGGTTCAACCTCCCTCTGGCGCGCGGCGTGAGACGAAGGACGAATGAGATGAATCTCATCCAGCAGATCGAAGCCGAGAACATCGCCAAGTTCCACGAGACCAAGACAATCCCGGAATTCCGCCCGGGCGACACGCTGCGCGTCGGCGTGAAGGTCGTGGAAGGCGAGCGCACCCGCGTGCAGAATTACGAAGGCGTATGCATCGCCCGCTCGAACAAGGGCATGGGCAGCAATTTCACCGTGCGCAAGATTTCGTTCGGCGAGGGCGTCGAGCGCGTCTTCCCGCTCTATTCGCCGAACATCGACAGCATCGAAGTGGTCCGCAAGGGCGCGGTGCGTCGCGCCAAGCTCTATTATCTGCGCGGCCGCACCGGCAAGTCGGCGCGCATCGCCGAGCGCCGCGACACGCGTCCTGAAAAGGGCGCCGCCGCAGCGGAGTAAGCGCGGGGCGTTTCGCCAAGCATTCGAAAAGGGCGCCGGAGCGATGGCTCCGGCGCCCTTTTTGATGTGCGAGGAGCGCCGCGTCCGCTCACACTATCAAGAGAATCTTTGCGGCGGCGCAGAAGAGGACCACCACTATAGGTGGCGTCCTGAAGCGGAGAAGCCCGAGCAGGGCAATACCGGCGGTGAGGATATCGAATACGCTGGTGATGCCAAGATGGGCGATGACGCCCCATTTGAGGGACGTGTAGGTCGCCTCGATCTCGATGCCCCGCCACAGGAAGCGATAGGTCTGCTCCATGTCAGCACCCCGCGAAGACATGAAACGATCCTCGATGCGCAGGCGCAGGCGCAGCGGCTGATCGATTTCCTGATTGCCAAGACGAAGCTCTATGACCGTGCTCGTCACCTGCTCAATGAGCGGCAGGCGCGCGCGATAGCGCGCATGTTTCGGGAGGGGCCGGACGGTTTTACCGGCGGGCTGAGCGCGGCCAACTATATCAGCATCACCGGCGCCCCGCGCGCCGCCGCGACCCGCGACCTTGCCGACCTGGTTGCCAAGGGCGTTCTGGTGTCGAGTGGTACACTGAAATCGACGCGCTACGCGCTCAATCTGGAGAAGGCATAGCTGTCTTCACGCCTCTTCGATCTCGCCCTCCTCGTTCAAGAACTCATTCATGCCCGGTTCGCGATACTTGTCTCGCGGTGTGTCCAGCACGGACGGAGGCGAAAGGCTAAGTGGATCGAGCCGATCTGCGTGATCGTGCGCCCAATCCAGCCAATCAGCATATTCGTCTAGCGTGCCTTCGTCTTTGGCCAATTTTTCTACCGTCGCGAGATAGGCGCGAAGGGTCTCGGCGCGTTGCCAGCTTTCAGCTTCTGCGATCAAGGCATCGCGGGCTTTGCGTTCCTGCTTGATCTCTTCGCGGAGTTCCTGGCGGCTGCGGCGGAAAGCCTCGTTGCGTCGGGCACTCTCCTCCCTATCCCGGCGCTGAGCCGCAAGCGTGGCCGCCATCGCGCGCAACCCCAGCATGACGTCGTTGAGCTGGGCTTCGAGCTTGCGGCGCGGATGATCCGTCCAGGCTCTCTTCAGGCTGCAATGGGCGTAGCGATCTACGGCCAGCGAAAGCTCGCCGGTTGGTCGATAGCTATAGACCGGCATGCTCATATACTCGCCGCGCTGCTGGCGCTTAAGCTCCTGCTTGGTCGGGCGGTACGGCATCCGAGCCATGCGCTCATTGAGTGCCAGCGGGATCTCCTCGTCGTCAACGACTACGCAGACACCGGTGTAGGGTATGTTTTCATGGTAGCGGAATTGGAAGCCGCGTGTTTCGCATGCCTTCGTCAAAGCATCGATGATTCGCAATGCGCGATCGAAGCTTGCGGGGTGGACCCGGATAGAAAAGGTGTTGGGTCCCCAGCAGCGGACGGCACCACGCTTATCCCAAGGTAATTGCCAGCCAACATCCAGACTGACGGCGGTGTCACGCGTCATGGGATGCGGGTCGATCAGTTCGTCGGCAACGACGATTGGGTTAGCCGCCTCGTATGCTTCCCAAGTGTGTTTCGGAGTGGTTTGGGTCATGAAAGCGCCTCGGCGCAGTTAGTTGGTTGGCGATGGCCGCGCCCCGTTCGGTGCGCTGGTAGCCACCATGCTGCCGGTTCCGGCTGCATTTCGCGAGAGGCACTGGCGGGTTCCCGCTGCGCGCCAGCCCTTCCGCCAGTCGTGTTCACTTGGTGGCTTGGTGCGGGCGGGGGGACTCGAACCCCCACAGGCCGAAGCCCAACGGATTTTCTTACCAGCTACGGCTTTCACCGCCGCCCGGACGGGCGTTTGTGGTCTGGACTATCCCTTCACCATGCCCTGCGGACGCAGGGGGTAGGTGCTGCCCGTCTAGTCTCTACACCTTCCCGTTGCCGGGCTTGGCTCGGGATTGCCATCTGACAGGGTTCCCCGAATTTGAGCAGTTCTACTGCGCGGGTTTCCCCGCGAGCACTCAAGTCATTTGTCTAAGTCCGGTGCGTCTACCAATTTCGCCACGCCCGCACAGCCGAGGGAAGCTATAGCTGGGCACAGATTCCCCGCCAAGGACGATGTGCGATCTGCCCGCAACTCATGTTGCCGGGCGGGCTTCCCTGCGCTTGGGCGGCTTGCGGACGTTGACCGCCTCGGCATCGATCATGTCCTTGATGTGCGAGGCGTAGAATTTCTCAATCATCTCGACGCTGGTGCGGCAGTTTTTAGCAATCTGGTAGATGTCTGCGCCTTCGAGCAGGCGCATCGAGATATAGGTGTGTCGTAGGCTGTAGGTGGTGCGAGGCGTGGCCTGAGCCAAGCTGGCGGTCTTGGTGCTGTGCCGATGCTGCTTGCCGCCGACGCTCGCGCGGCAATGCCAGTAGCTGCTTCTTGGCCTGCGGAAGAGTTGGACCTTACCGCCTAGGATATCGTGGACTGCTTCAGCCATGCGTAGCGCCCTCTCACTGCGCTAAAGTGAGCTAGGTGTGTGCTAGCTCTTATGGCTTCAATAATGGCAGATTTCTGCGGTTTTTCAAGGAAATAGTGCGCTTTTAAGTCGCTGGCTGATACGCTGGTGGCCTTCTCCCGCATGTATGAACCCCATACGGCGCGTGAAGACACGCTTGTTTTCCCAGCGTTCAAGAAGGAGGTGGAGCCGAAAGGCTATGACGAACTTGGCGATCAGTTCGAGGACATCGAAAAGCGGGAGTTCGGCGGCGACGGGTTCGATATTGAACCCGTCCCTTCAAATGTTGGAAAACTTGTGCGACGCTTGGCGTTCGCGGCTCTGTCGCGGTACTCTTTGACAGTTTGAATAGAAAACCGGGTGATGAATTTTCGCTCAAAATTCTCCCGATATGTGCGAACTTCGTCAACTTCGGAGCTTCCTCGGCACGAGGTGCGTGCAAGCCTCAACATTCTCAACATTCTCAACATTGGCGATGTCGGGGAACGGGCATCGGAGCTCCAATGGTCGCCCCGGCCTTGTGCCGGGGTCTGCCTGGCCTCCCGCGATATGCTGGAGTCGCTTGCTCTTCGTTTGCCTCCCGGCGGACCACGGCACTTCGGCCGGGGTGACGTTTGAGGCTCAACATTCTCAACATTCGCGTCTCTCCCTCGCGTAGGGGTGTGACTTTTGCGACCTTAGGTGCCCCCCGCCGCGCCGCGCACGCATTATACCGAGCGCTACATGGGCGATCCCAACAAGGACGGCGCCGCCTATACCGCGTCCGACGCGCTGACCGAGGCGGACCGGATTTCGGATCCGCTGCTGCTGCTCCACGGCATGTCGGACGACAATGTGGTGTTCACCAACTCGACCGCGTTCGCGGCGAAGATGCAGGCGGATAACCGCCCGTTCGAGATGATGTTCTATCCCGGCAAGACCCATGCCGCAGTGCGCGACATCCATGTCTGGACGACGCTCCTGAACTTTCTCGACCGCGAGGTGAAGGACAAGCCGGCGAAGTGAGCGGACCAAGTTATACTATGTCGTATTGCGCGCCGGCGCCCTATATGCGCCGCTCGCACATCTAATCTGGAGTTGGTCATGGGGTATCGGATCGTCGTCGCGGGAGCCACCGGCAATGTCGGACGCGAGATGGTCAACATCCTCGCCGAGCGCGAGTTTCCGGCGGACGAGATCGCGGTCGTCGCCTCGTCGCGCTCGACCGGGGACCAGATCGAATATGGCGAGACCGGCAAGATGCTCACGGTCAGGAATATCGAGCATTTCGATCCCACGGGCTGGGATATGGCGCTGTTCGCGATCGGCTCGGAAGCGACCGCGGTCTATGCGCCGAAATTCGCCGCGGCGGGCTGCACGGTGATCGACAATTCGTCGCTCTACCGCATGGACCCGGACGTGCCGCTGATCGTGCCCGAGGTGAACCCGGAGGCGATCTCGGGCTACACGCGCAAGAACATCATCGCCAATCCGAACTGCTCGACCGCGCAGATGGTGGTGGCGCTGAAGCCGCTGCATGACGCGGCGACGATCAAGCGCGTGGTGGTCGCGACCTATCAGTCGGTCTCGGGCGCGGGGAAGCAGGGCATGGACGAGTTGTTCGAGCAGAGCCGCAACATCTTCGTCGGCGACCAGGCCGATCCGGTGAAGTTCACCAAGCAGATCGCTTTCAACGTGATCCCGCATATCGACAAGTTCCTCGACGACGGCTCGACCAAGGAAGAATGGAAGATGGTGGTCGAGACCAAGAAGATCATGGACCCGAAGATCAAGGTGACCGCGACCTGCGTGCGCGTGCCGGTGTTTGTCGGCCATTCGGAAGCCATCAACATCGAGTTCGAGGACGAGATCTCGGCCGAACAGGCGCAGAAGATCCTGCGCGAGGCGCCCGGCGTGATGCTCGTCGACAAGCGCGAGGACGGCGGATACGTGACCCCGGTCGAGTGCGTCGGCGAATACGCTACCTATGTCAGCCGCGTGCGCGAGGACCCGACCGTCGAGAACGGCCTGAGCCTGTGGTGCGTGAGCGACAATCTGCGCAAGGGCGCGGCGCTCAACGCGGTGCAGATCGCGGAATTGCTGGGACGGCGGCATCTGCAAAAGGCGGCTTGATGATAATGATAGCATGATGCTATCATCGCCATATGGGCCAGGTATTGATCCGCAATCTCGATGATGAGGTGATTGCCGCCTACAAGGCGGCGGCGACCCGGCATGGCCGGTCGCTGGAGGCCGAGTTGCGGGAAGCGCTCGCGACGATGCAACCTCGCGCGCGGTTGGCTGGCGGGGATTTGATCGCCCTGTCCGAAAGCCTGCGTGTCGGAACGCCGGCGAAGGCCGCAACGATCGACAGTACGTCGCTCATCCGGGAAGATCGCGACGCGCGGTGACTAAGGTCTTCGATGCGAGCGTGGTCGTGAAAATGCTGACCGAGGAGCCTTTGTCGGCACTGGCGGCTTCCGTGATCGCCGCAGAGGAGGAACGCCTCGCGCCCGATTTTCTTCGGTTCGAGATTGCCAGCGCCTTGTCGAAGAAAGCTCGCTACGCGGGATTGCCGCAGGCGATGATCGATCGCGCGTTGGCGGCGCTGCCAGGCGTGATCGACGAACTCGTATCGGCGGAACGCCTGATCTCCTCCGCTATGGCCCTGTCGATCGAACTGCGGCATGCGCTCTACGATTGCCTGTATCTCGCACTTGCGGAGATGCGCGACTGTATGGTGGTCACCGCCGACGACAAGTTCGCGAAGGTCGTCGAGGCATCCCGTCTGTCTCATCGCCTGCAGCGCTTGTCGGATCACGCGCTATGACCGTCACCGGCGGCTGCAAATGCGGTGCCGTGCGCTACGCACTCGCGCTCGATGCGTTGCCGCCGGTCTATTGCTGCCATTGCCTGACGTGCCAGAGCTGGTCGGGCAGTGCCTTCAGCGAGAATGCGCCGGTGCCCGAGGCGGCGCTCGATGTAAGCGGGCCGGTGGTGGAATATCTCTTCACCAATCCGAGCGGGTCGCAATCGCATCAGCGGTTCTGCGCGACCTGCCATTCACGCATCTACAACACTAACAGCGCGAGACCCGGGATCGCAATGCTGCGCGCCGGGACGCTCGACGACAGCGCGGCGATCGTCCCACGCGCCCATATCTGGGTAAAGCGCAAGCAGCCCTGGGTGAGCATCGCGCCGGACGCGCCGGTGTTCGAGGAAAGCGCCCCGCCGGCCGAGTTCGCCGCGATCCTGATGAAGTGATGCGCGGCTATTCGGCCGGGACCATCGGGGCTGCATCGGGAGCTACGACCGTAACCGGTACCTCGCCGGGTTGAAAGAAGCTGCACACGCGCAGCAACATGCTGAGCGAATTGAAATCGCGCAGCGGCAGGTCCTCGGGATCGCGCGCCAGATCGGCCATCGCGCGCTCCACGTCGACGAAATGCGGATCGAGCCAGGCCGAGCGGCGCAGCAGGTCGATCAGCCAGGCCCGGTTTTCGCGTGCGCCGCGGAATGCGACCGGGCGGAAGGACTCCTTTTCATAGTCGTGTTCGAACATCGCATCGCCCGTCACGCGGGTCAGCGTGCGCCGCAGCAGGATACGATCGCGGCGATACTCCCAGGGCAAGTGGCCGACAAACTTCGCCAGCGCTGGCGCGTGATAAGGATAGATCGGCCACACGCCATACCGCAACGCGCGCTGCGTCTGCGTCTGCGCTGCCGCGCCGAGCCAGCAACTGTCCTGCAGCCAGCCGCGCGGATAGTTCGTGACGGCGGTGCGCGCGAGCGCGTGGCCGGCGGCAGTCAGATAGGGAGAGGGGGCGGCAGGTGGGGCTTGGCGATCCTCTTCGCCCTCATATGCGAAATACAGTTCGTCGCCGCCCAGCCCGGTGACGAGCGCATCGATCCCTGCGGCCTGCAGCATCGTGAAGATCGCTTCGAACACCTCGGGGAAATTCTCGTCCTCGGGCCAGACGCCGAGTTGCCGGCGGCGCAGGCTCGGTGGCGAGAACGGCGCATAGCGGCCGGCGGGGATTTCGAGATCGTCGAAGCCGCCTTTCTCGCAAAGAAAGCGGCGCCGTGCGCGCTGCGCGTCGCCGACCGGGCCGTCGAATTGCGCGCCGACACTCATCACGCCGTCGCCGAGCACCGCCGCGGTAGCGAGCCTGGCCAAGGCGGAATCCATTCCGCCGCTGAGTTCGATTCCGGTGCGCTCACGCTCCAGCGGGCGCGCCGCGAGCAGCGCCTGCATCGTTTCGAACAATATCTGCTCGACATCGACGCCGGGCGCGACGGTTTGCGGCCCGCGAAATTCGATCGGCTCCGGCTTCACGATCGCTACGCTTTCTTCGTCGGCGATCAATGTCGCGCCAGGCGCGCTGCGCCAGAGGCCGTGCACCATCGTCTCCGCGCTGAACGCGGGCAGCAGCGCGACGGGAATCAATGCCCTGGCAAGGTCGATCGCAATCGGGCGCCCGGCCAGGAGGCGCGTGTAATCCCAATCGATCGTCACGCCATGCAGGCTGTGCAGCAGGTAGACCGGCGCGGTCATCGCCGCCGAGCTGCGATAGCGCACAGTGCCGTCGCGCCGGTCGAGGATGATCAGTCCGTAATCGAGCAGCCGGCCGCGGATATCGTCGATCCGCGCCTGCACCTCGTCGTCGGACAGGCGCGCTTCGAAAGCGAAATCATCGGCCTCGTCGGAGAAACGCTCCCAACTCGCGACCACCAACCGGGCCTCGCTCTCCCACACCGCGTGCCACAGCAGGCGATGGGCATAGGGGCGTATCCACGAGCCGCCAAAAATAACACCCCCGCCGGTCGATCCGACGGGGGCGCTGAGATCGGCAAAATCGATCCTGGCCTCGAACATCGAACGGGGCTTTGTCGACCGGTTACGCCGGCGGGTAGCCCCAGAAACGATCGGAGCCGGGCTCGATCGACTTCTTGGCCATCGGCGACGCCGTGGCGTGTGCCTCGGCCTTGACGAGAGACGCGTCCAGGTCGTCCAACCGCAGCTGAAGCCGGTCGGATGCTTTCCGTTGGGTCATAAGCGATACTCCTCGTTGCCGGCGCGTCGACGCGATTTCGACGCCGGCGCGCCGCATGCGAGAAGGCTCCTGTTTATCCCTCATCACAAGGAGTTATGACCGAAACGGGGGTAATGATCGACGAGAGGTGCCGAACGCCGGTCCAACGCCCGCCGATTGCGGCGGCACGCCCTATTCGGCGTGCACCACCTCCACCTTGCCCTTCGGCGTCTTCAGGAAGAACACGAGCGGCAGCACCGCGATCGAGATCCACGCCATCAGATAGAAGTCGTCGATATAAGCGATCATCGCCGCCTGCTGGTTGATCATCCCGTCGGCGAAGGCATAGACGCTATCCGAAATCGAGCCGAGGCTGTCGATCTGGCTGAGGTCGAAGCCGGGGATCGCCTTTTCGGTAACGTGCTGCACCAGATCGTTGTGGCTGGTCTGGATGTTGCGCGCGAGCAATACGGTGACCATCGAGATGCCGCCCGACTGCCCGATCGAGCGCATCAGGTTGAGCAGGCTGGCACCATCCGGGCGGTAGGCGTTTTCCAGTGTCGCGAACGCCAGGCTGTTGAGCGGCATGAACACCAGCCCCATGCCGAGCCCCTGGATGAAGCCGGTGGTGACGACCGGCCAGAAATCCATCTCCAGCGAATAGCCGGCCATCATGCGCAAGGACCAGGCGAAGAGGACGAGTCCGACCGCGATCATGATCCGGGTGTCGATCTTGCCCATGATCTGGCCGCCCAGCCACATCGTGAACAGCACACCCACGCCGCGCGGCGCCATCATCAGGCCGGTATCCACGACCGGATAGTTGAACAGTTGCTGGAGCATCGGCGGCAGCAGCGCCATCGGTGCCATGGTCGAGATGCCGATGATGACCATGAAGATCATGCCCATCACCAGGTTGCGGTTCTTGAACAGATGGCGATCGAACAGCGGCTTCTTCGCGGTCGTGAGATGGACGAGCGCGATCCACAAGGCGGCGAGCGCGAGCAGTCCTTCGATCACGATCTCCCAGCTCGAGAACCAGTCCTGGTCCTGCCCGCGATCGAGCATCATCTGGAAGCTCGCCACCGCCAGCCCGACGAACACGAAGCCGGTCATGTCGAAGCTGCGGCTCTCCTTCGGCCGCGACGGCAGCAGGAACCACATGATCGCGAACACCAGGATGCCGACCGGCACGTTGACGTAGAAGCACCAGCGCCAATTGTAGCTCTCGGTCAGCCAGCCGCCGATCACCGGCCCCATGATCGGGCCGACCATCACACCCATGCCCCACACGCTCATCGCTTTCGCGGCCCGCTCGGGCGGGTTGATGTCGAGCATCGCGGTTTGCGACAGCGGGTTGATGAAAGCGGCGAAGACGCCCTGGAAGATGCGGAATACCACCATCTCGGGGAGGCTGACCGCAGTACCGCAGGCCATCGATGCGAGGATGAAGCCGCCGACCGCGATGAGAAAGAGATTGCGGCTGCCGAGCCGTCCGCTGAGCCAGCCAGTCGCGGGGAGCGCGATGGCGGTGGCGACGATGTAGCTCGTCAGCACCCAGGTGATCGTATCCTGCGTCGCGCCGAGCGCGGTCGTCATGTGCGGCAGCGCGACATTGGCGATCGTGGTGTCGAGGATCTGCATGACCATCGCGCCCATCACGCCGACAGTCAGCAGGCCGCGATTGGTCGTCTCAAGCAGGGGTTTGCCGGGGACGGCCCCGGCAGGAGCATCAGCCACGTCTACGCCTCACTGGCAGGTCGTCTTGGTATCGACCTTCACATCGGTGGAAAGCCCCGCGATCATCGCGCGCGGCGGATTGCCCTGGATCGCGACGCGCACCGGCACGCGCTGCGTGACCTTGACCCAGTTGCCATTGGCATTCTGCGCCGGCAGCACCGAGAATTCGGAGCCGGTGCCGGCGCCGATCGACTGCACACGGCCTTTCACCTTCAGGCCCGGATAGGCATCGAACTTCAGCTCGGCGCACTGGCCGGGAGCCATGTGGTTGAGGTCGGTTTCCTTGAAGTTCGCCTCGACCCACGCCGCCTGGCTGACGACCAGGCTCAGCGCCGGCACGCCCGAAGGCGTGACGTTGCCGATCTGCAGGCGGCTGGTCTGGCTGACGATGCCGTCCTTCGGCGCACGCACCACGGTGCGGGCGAGGTTGAGCGCGGCCTGCTCGCGCTGCGCCATCGCCGCCTGGATCGCCGCGGGCGTGCCCGAGGTGTCGCCGCTCGACAGTGCGGCGCGGGCGTGGGCGGCGGTCGCTTCGGCGGTCGCCAGCGTCGCCTTGCCCGCGGCCAGCGCATGCGCGGCGGCGTCGAACGACGTACGCGTCGTGAAGCCCTGCTTCATCAAAGCGGCCTGGCGATCGTAATTGGCCTGCGCCAGCGCGATGTCGGCCTTCGCGCTCTCGATATCGGCGGCGGCGCTGCCGGTGTCGGTCGCCTTGGTCGAGATATCGACGCGCGCCGCGGCGAGCGCCGCATTTGCCTGATCGAGCGCGACCTGGAACGGCGCCGGATCGATCCGGAACAGCACCTGACCGGCCCTGACCTGCTGGTTTTCCTTCACGTCGACCTCGGTGATCGGGCCGGAGACGAAAGGCGAGACCGAGATCATGTCCTGCTGGATATAGGCATTGTCGGTCGAGACGTAGCGGCCGCCGGTCAGATACACATAGCCCGCGCCCGCCACGATCAGCAGCGGCACGCTGGCCATCAGCGCGATGCGGCCCCAGCTGCGGCGCTTCTGCGCGGGGGCATCGACCTCCTCGATCGTGTTGATGGCGACCGGCTGCACCTTGGTGCGTTCGATCTTGGGGTCTGCGTCAGCCATGGGCGGCCTCGATACTTTCCTGGTAAGTGTTGAGATTGGAATGGACGGTTTCGAGCAACGTCATCAGCCGCTTGCGATCCTCGGGCTCGATGCCGGTCAGCGCGCCCTCGATCATCTGGTCGGCGATGCCGCGCAGCTGCCCGAGCAGGGGGCGGGACTTCTCGGTGAGATAGATGCGCCACGCCCGGCGATCGGCCGGATCGCTGCGGCGCTCGACCAGTCCGGATTCCTCCAGCCGGTCGATCATGCGGCCCAGCGTGATCGGTTCGACCTCGAGCAAGTCGGCAAGGCCACCCTGATTGATGCCTTCGTGGCGGCTGAGCTTGGTCAGCGTCTGCCACTGCGCGCGCGTCGCGCCTATGCCGCGCGCGCGCTCGTCGAAGCGCTTGCGCATCAGGCGCGATACGTCGCTGACAAGGAATCCGAAGCTTTCGGTCATGACGGTGATATAATAAGCATGCTTATATAAAGCTAGGTTTACGACCGTGCTTTTTGTGCAAGTGCGAATGCGTGGGCCGTAAGCCGGCTGGCTCACGCTGGCCGCCGGCGCTATTCAGGGCGCATGCAGGTCGATTTCTACCACCTCACGCAGCAACCGCTCGATCGTGTGCTGCCGCGTATCGCCGAGCGCGTGGTGGAGGGCGGCGGGCGGCTGCTGATCGTGGCGGAGAACGAAGCACAGCGGAGCGCGCTCGACCGCTTGCTATGGACCTATGCGCCGGAAAGCTTTCTCGCACATGCACAATCGGGGGAGGGCGAGGAGGACCAGCCGATCCTGATCGCATCCGACGTCAACGCCGCCAATCGCGCGCGCAACATCGCGCTAGCCGATGGAATGTGGCGCGACGATGCGCTAGATTTTGAACGCGCGTTCCACTTTTTCGACGAGGATCGCATCCGCGAGGCGCGCGCGGCATGGAAAGCGCTGGCCGATCGCGAGGGCGTCGAGCGGCGCTATTGGAAGCAGAACGAGACGGGACGCTGGGAGCAGGCGGCCTGACGGGTTGCCATTCCGGCCGCCCGCGACTAGATGCGCGCCAGTTTTTCCGCCATTTCCAACCAAGGAGCGAGCGACCGCCATGGCCGCCAATCGTACGTTTTCGATCATCAAGCCCGATGCCACCCGCCGCAACCTGACCGGCGCGGTCACCAAGATGCTGGAGGAGGCCGGACTGCGCGTCGTCGCCTCGAAGCGCATCCATATGACCCGCGACCAGGCCGAGGGCTTCTACGCGGTGCACAAGGAGCGCCCGTTCTTCAACGACCTGGTCGAGTTCATGATCTCGGGCCCGGTCGTGGTGCAGGTGCTCGAGGGCGAGAACGCGATGCAGCGCAACCGCGACATCATGGGCGCGACCAACCCGGCGAATGCCGAGCCCGGCACGATCCGCAAGGAACTGGCGGAGTCGATCGAGGCCAACACCGTGCACGGTTCGGACTCGGACGAGAATGCCGCGATCGAGATCGCCTATTTCTTCAAGCCGGAAGAGATTGTCGGCTGATCTGAACTGGACTTTGCGGCGCGCGGTGGCGGAAGACGCCGCCGCGCTGTCGCTGGTCGCCTCCGCCACGTTCCTGGAGGCGTTTGCCGGCATCCTCGCCGGCCCCGACATCGTCGCGCATTGCGCGAACAAGTCGAGCCCCGCGGCGTTCGCGCACTGGCTCGCCGATCCCGCCAGCATCGTGATGCTCGCCGAAGCGGCTGACGGCGCCGCTCCGCTCGCTTACACCGTGCTCACCACGCCCGATCTGCCGATCGAGACCGGCGAGGGCGATATCGAGCTCAAGCGCATCTACGTCCTCGAACGCGCGCACGGTCGCGGGCTGGCGGGCGAGTTGATGGCGCGAGTGCTGGCCGATGCCCGCGCGCTGGGGAAGCGGCGCATCCTGCTCGGCGTGTACGGCGGCAATCGCCGTGCGCAGCGCTTCTATGAAAAGCAGGGATTCGCTGCAGTCGGCACCCGGCAATTCCAGGTCGGCGGCACGCTGCACGACGATCTGATCTATGCGCGGAGCCTGTAAGGCGCCACTCAGCCGCCGCCCGCCTCACGTACCCAGGCGGTGTCGAGTGCCCCTTGGCTCGCCGCGCGGTCGCGGAGCGACAGGCGGGCCATCCTGACCTTGTGGCCGCCGAACAACGAGCCCTCGCGCTTCCACACCACATCATAGGTCGCGGCATAGGTGCGCTTGGTGTCGCCGTCCCACCACGTCGCGGTCAGGATCACCGGCAGACGGCCGGCTTCCTTGCCCTTGGTGACGGCAAGCAATTGATCGCCGAACCAGTCGGTCGAGATGCGCGGGCCGAGCACGCTCGATTGCGTACCGGCGCCCAGCGCCGAGGGGAACGTGACGGTGACATTCTCGATGCGATGCGCGGGATCGCTGAGCTTCATCGTCTCGCCGTCGCGATCGACATCGCCCGAGAGTGTGACGATGCTTTCGGCTTTGGCGGAGATGGCCTTGTCGGCTGCCTTGTCCGCCAGATCGGCGCGGCGGTCGGACCAGTTCATCCACAAGCCGATCGCCGCGATGATCAGGCCGGCCACCGCGACGAACTCGGCGAGCGTGATCCAGCGGCGCCGCGTCGCCGCGGCTTCCGCTTTCTCGACCGCCCGCGTCGCGGCGACCTCCACCGCGGGATCGGGCATCGCCGGTTCGGCGGGCGGGAAGGGAGGCAGGTCTTCGGTCATCGTCCACCCATTTCGAGAAGGCGCCGTGGCGCGACCATTTCCCAGCTCATCGCGATGCGATCGCCGATGCGGTCCCAATCGGTGTCGTCGCGATCGAGCCGCATCGCCACCCAGCCGGAGGGGCCGAGATAGGGTGGGCTGAAATAGCAGTCCGGGTCCATCTCGATCAGCATCGCCTGTTCTTCGCGCCCGCTGGTCTTGACGATCACCACCGTTTCGCCGTCGCCGTGATGGTTGTGCCAGAAATAGGCGAAGAACCTGCCCTTCGCGATATGGAAGCCAGGCGAGCCGTGCGACGGGCGCTCGGCGGCCTCGGGCAGCGCCAGCGCCAGCGCGCGGACCTTTTCGAGCTGCGTGTCGGGATCGGGGCTCATCGCGCCACGAAGTCTGCCAGAACCCTGGGATAAAGGCGATGCTCTTCGGCCAGCACGCGTGCGGCGAGCGTATCGGCGGTGTCGCCGGGCAGGACCGGCACCTCCGCCCGGCCGAGCACTTCGCCGGCGTCGAGTTCCTCGGTCACGACATGGACCGAGCAGCCCGCCACCGTGTCGCCCGCGTCGATCGCGCGCTGATGCGTGTCGAGGCCCTTGTATTTGGGCAGCAGCGAGGGGTGGATATTGACGATGCGCCCGCGCCAGCGCGCGACGAAATCGTCGGAGAGCAAACGCATGTATCCGGCGAGCGCGATCGTCTCGATGCCCGCTTCGTCGAGCGCGCCGTTGATCTCGGCTTCATAGGCTGGCTTGCCGATGCCTTTGGGCGAGAGCGCGAAAGTGGGGAGGCCGCGCTCGCGAGCCCAGGCGAGGCCGGGCGCATCGGGCTTGTCGGAAGCGATCAGCGCGACCTCATAACCCTGCGCCTGCTCGACCAGCGCCATCATGTTCGAGCCGCGCCCGGAGATGAGAATGCCGATCTTCGGCTTCATTTCACGCTTCCCCGGCGAAGGCCGGGGCCCAGCATCGAAGGTCGAGGTAATGAAGCGATGCGCTGAGCCAAAGTGCGTTTCCCAACTGGGCCCCGGCCTCCGCCGGTGAGGCGTTATCGTTCGGCAGGCGCTCAGGCATTGTGCGTCGCCGACCAATCGGCGCGTGCGCTCCAGGTTCCGGCGCTGCCGGAGACGGTGCAACCGCATTCGCCCGCTTCGATTCGGCCGATCGTGACGACGGTCTCGCCCGCCGCTTCGAGCGCCTCGCGCACCGCCTGCACCTCCTCGGTCGAAACGACCACCGCCATCCCGACCCCGCAGTTGAACGTCCGCGCCATTTCCTCGGGCTCGATCGCCCCCTGCGCCTGGAGGAAGGCCATCAGCCGCGGCTGTTCCCAGCCATCGGCATCGACGATCGCATGCACGCCTTCGGGCAGCACGCGCGGGATGTTCTCCAGCAAACCGCCACCAGTGATGTGCGCCAGCCCCTTGATTCGCCCCTCGGCGATCAGCGGCAGCAAGCTCTTCACGTAGATCCGCGTCGGCGCCATCAGCGCGTCGATCAGCAGCACGTCCTGATCGAACAGGGCGGGACGATCGAGCTTCCAGCCCTTGTCCGCCGCCAGCCGCCGAACCAGCGAGAAGCCGTTCGAATGCACGCCCGACGAGGCGAGACCGAGGATCACGTCACCGGACGCGATGCCGCGTCCGGTCAGCACGCGATCACGCTCGACCGCGCCGACGCAGAATCCGGCGAGATCATAGTCCCCCTCGGCGTACATGCCCGGCATCTCGGCTGTCTCGCCGCCGATCAGCGCGCAGCCGGCGATGCGACAGCCCTCGGCGATGGAAGCGACGACGCGCGTCGCCACGTCGTTGTCGAGCTTCGCGGTCGCGTAATAATCGAGGAAGAAGAGCGGCTCGGCGCCCTGCACGATCAGGTCGTTGGCACACATCGCGACGAGATCGATCCCGACGCCGTCGTGCTTGCCGCTCTCGATCGCGAGCTTCAGCTTGGTGCCGACGCCGTCGTTCGCCGCGACGAGCAGCGGATCGGTGAATCCTGCCGCCTTCAGGTCGAAGAACCCGCCGAACCCGCCGAGATCGGCATCCGCGCCAGGGCGCCGCGTCGCTTTGGCGAGCGGGCCGATCGCGCGGACCAGCGCGTTGCCGGCGGCGATCGAGACGCCCGCATCGGCATAGGTATAGGGGCTGTTGCGGCGATCTTCGGTCATGAGACACGCGACTAGCCACATCGCGCTTGGATTTCCACGCTTGCTTCGCCAAAAGAGCGCGCGATGCTTCCCCGACGCCTGTCCCGTTTGATCACGTTGCCTGCCGCGCTGCTGCTGGCGGGAGCGGGCGCGGTCACGCTGGCGGAGGACAGCGCGCCTCCGGCGGGCGACGGCTCGGGCAGCTACGAGGTCGGCGGCGTCGAGGTCGATGTCACCGCCAAGACCGCGGACGCGGCACGCTACGCCGGCTGGCGCGAGGCGCAGCGCAAAGGCTGGGCGATGCTGGCCAGGCGGATGGGCGGCGGCCCGGCCTCGCTGGCGGACGGCACGCTCGATTCGATCGTCTCGGGCATCGTGGTCGAGAACGAGAATATCGGGCCGAATCGCTACGTCGCCCGGCTCGGGATCCTGTTCAACCGCGCGCGCGCCGGGGCGATCCTCGGCGTCGGCTTCAACGATGCGCGTTCGTCGCCGCTGCTGGTCGTCCCGCTGCAATATTCGGGCGGCGTGGGGCAGGCGTTCGAGCAGCATACCGACTGGCTCGACGCCTGGACGCGCTTCCGCACCGGCAACAGCTCGGTCGATTATGTGCGGCCCTCGGGCACGGGCCCCGACGCGATGCTGCTCAATGCCGGCCAGATCAATCGTCCAGGCCGCGGCTGGTGGCGCGCGATCGTGCGGCAATATGGCGCGTCTGACGTCGTCATTCCCGTGGTGCAGATCGAGCGGCAATGGCCGGGCGGGCCGATCGTCGGGCATTTCCAGGCGCGCTTCGGCCCGGACAATCGCCTGCTCGGCATGTTCAGTCTGCAAGTGGGCAATGCCGATGGCCTGCCGGTGCTGCTCGATGCCGGGGTGAAGCGGATCGACGCGATCTACCAGACGGCGCTGGGCAGCGGCATGCTGCGCGCCGATCCGTCGATGACACTGGCGCCACCGACCGCCGCGACCGCGCCGACCGATGCCGAACTCGCCGCGCAGGCCGCGGCACAAGCCGCGCAGGCGCAGGCGGCGTTGCAGGTCGCGGGCTCGGGCACGATCTCGATCCAGTTCGATACGCCGGGCGCCGGCGCGGTCGATGCGACCGAAGCGGCGGTGCGCGCCGTGCCGGGCGTACAATCGGCGATGACGACGAGCCTCGCGCTCGGCGGCGTTTCGGTGATGCGGGTCAATTACAGCGGCGATCCGGCGGGCCTGCGCGCCGGACTGGAGACGCGCGGCTGGGTCGTGATGGGGACGGGCAACACCCTCCGCATCCGTCGCGCGCCGCCCACGATCAGCGCGCCGCCGGTCTCGTCCGGCGACAATGTGGCGGGCGGATGAGCCAGTTCGCGCTGCCGTTCGAATGGCCTGCGGACCCGAGAGACGACGAATTCCTGGTCACCGCATCGAATGAACGCGCCGTCCATCTGCTCGAGCATTGGGGCGCGTGGCCGGTGATGGCGGCTTTGCTGACCGGTCCGCGCAAGTCCGGCCGGAGCCTGCTCGCGCGCATCTTCGCGGCGAAAAGCGGCGGCAGCATCATCGATGACGCGGAACTGCAACCTGAGGCGGCTATCTTCCATGCGTGGAATAATGCCCAGGCCGAAAGGAAGCCCCTGATCATCGTTGCCGACGTGCCGCCGCCTGCCTGGCCGATCAGGCTTCCCGACCTTCGTTCACGCCTGGCCGCCAGCCCGACCGCGACGATCGGGGCGCCCGACGACGCGCTGATGCGCAGCCTGTTCGAACGCCAGTTCCTGAAGCGCGGCCTGGACGCGCGGCCGGACGTGATCGAATGGCTGACGAATCGGATCGAGCGCAGCCATGTCGCATTGTTGCGGGTCGTCGATCTGCTCGATCAGGAAGTCACCGAACGGCGCAAGCGCTTGTCGATTCCGCTCGCCCGCGCCACACTGGCGGAAGCCGGGCTGACCAACGACCGACCCGGTGAGGACCTATGACCCGACCTGCACACATCACGCGCATCGCGAACGACGACGATGACGACACGTTCGACGCCGCGGAGCGCTCCGAGCGCTATTTCAACCGCGAGATTTCGTGGCTGGCGTTCAATCGCCGCGTGCTGGAAGAAGCATGCAACCCGGCGCACCCGCTGCTCGAGCGGCTGCGCTTCCTGTCGATCTCCGGCTCGAACCTCGACGAATTCTTCATGGTCCGCGTCGCCGGGCTGATGGGCCAGCAGCAGCAGGACGTCGAGCGCCGCTCGACCGACGGCATGACCACCGGCGAGCAGCTCGCCGCGATCATCGCCAATGCCGACCAGCTGGTCGAGGATCAGCGCACCATCTGGCGCGACATGCGGCAGATGCTGGCCGAGAACGGCATTCAGGTTCTCGGCTCGCGCCATATCGACGAAGCGGTGATGTCGGACGAAGCCGAATGGCTGGCCAATCACTTTCGTGAGCAGATCTTCCCGATCCTGACGCCGCAGGCGCTCGATCCGGCGCATCCATTCCCGTTCATGCCCAACAAGGGGCTGGCGGTGATCTTCGACCTCGTCCGCAATTCGGACAAGGAGGAAGTGCGCGAACTGGTGATGCTGCCGGCGCGGATGCCGCGCTTCGTGCGCATCCCGGGCGAACCGGCGCGCTATGTCGCGGTCGAATCGCTGGTGAAGCGGTTTTCGGCGGTGATCTTCCCCGGCTACACCGTCGTCGGCGCCGCCGAATTCCGCGTGCTGCGCGACAGCGACATCGAGATCGAGGAGGATGCGGAGGACCTGGTCCGTTACTTCGCCAACGCGATCAAGCGGCGGCGGCGCGGGCGCGTAATCCGGCTGGAGCTCGAATCGGGCATGCCCGAGCCGCTGGGTGCCTTGCTGCGCGAGGAACTCGCCAAGGGCGATGCCTTCGTGACCGAAAGCGGCGCCTTCCTTGGCTTCGACGATCTCGCTTCGATCATCGACGAGAACCGGCCCGACTTGAAGTTCGTGCCCTTCGCGCCGCGCTTCCCCGAGCGTATCCGCGAGTTTGGCGGCGATTGCTTCGCCGCGATCAAAGCCAAGGACATCGTCGTCCACCACCCGTACGAGACGTTCGAGGTGGTGATCGCCTTCCTGAAGCAGGCGGCGGCCGACCCGGACGTGGTGGCGATCAAGCAGACGCTCTATCGCGCGGGCAAGCAGTCCGCCGTCATCAACGCTCTGATCGCCGCGGCCGAATCGGGCAAGTCGGTCACTGCCGTGGTCGAGTTGAAGGCGCGTTTCGACGAGGAGCAGAACCTGCTCTGGGCTTCGGCGCTGGAGCGCGCCGGCGTGCAGGTGGTGTACGGCTTCTTCGACTGGAAGACCCACGCCAAGATCTCGATGGTCGTCCGGCGCGAGGCGGGAGAGTACAAGACCTACTGCCATTTCGGCACCGGCAATTATCACCCGGTGACGGCGCGCATCTACACCGACCTCAGCTTCTTCACCGCCGATCAGGATCTCGGCCGCGACGCGGCGCAGGTGTTCAATTACGTCACCGGCTATGTCGAGCCGACGCTGACCAAGCTCGGCATCTCGCCGCGCGACCTGCGCCCGCGCCTGACGTCGCTGATCGATGCCGAGATCGCCAACGCCAAGGCGGGCAAGCCGGCGGCGATCTGGGCCAAGATGAACTCGGTGGTCGATCCCGCGATCATCGAGAAGCTCTACGAAGCGTCGAATGCCGGGGTGGAGATCGATCTGATCATCCGCGGCATCTGCTGCCTGCGCCCCGGCGTGCCCGGCATGTCCGAACATATCCGCGTGAAGTCGGTGATCGGGCGCTTCCTCGAGCACAGCCGCATCTGGTGCTTTGGCAACGGCAAGGCGCTCCCCAATGACGGCGCGAAGATCTTCATCTCCTCGGCCGACTGGATGCCGCGCAATTTCGACCGGCGCGTCGAATATATGCTGCCGATCCTCAACCCCACGGTGCACGACCAGATCCTCGACCAGGTGATGGTCGCGAACCTGATCGACAACGAACAGAGCTGGGATCTGCAGCCCGACGGCAGCTATGTCCGCGAGCAGCCGGGCGACAAGCCGTTCAACCTGCACCGCTACTTCATGACCAATCCGTCGCTCTCCGGGCGCGGCGCGGCGTTGGGAATCGGCGATGCGGTGCCTAAACTTTCGCTCAGACGGCGGCGTTGAGGCCGGATGGCGACGCTTCTCTTCCGTAAGCCGCGCGTCGAGTCGGTCGCCGAGCCGCGCAGCGCGATCATCGACATCGGGTCGAATTCGATCCGCCTCGTCGTTTACGAAGGGCCGCGCCGCCTGCCGGCGATCCTGTTCAACGAAAAGGTGATGGCCGGGCTCGGCCGCGGGCTGGCGGCGAACGGTGCGATCGACGCGGCGGCGATGCGTAGCGCGGTCGAGGCGCTGGCCCGCTTCGCCGCGGTGACGCACCGGATGAAGATCGACGAGCTGCAGGTGGTGGCGACCGCCGCGGTGCGCGATGCGAGCAACGGCGGCGAACTGCTGCGCGTGGCGCGCGACCTCGGTCTCGACGTGACGTTGCTCTCGGGCGAGGAGGAAGCGATCGCTGCCGGTCACGGCGTGCTTTCGGCGATTCCCGACGCCAACGGCATCGTCGCCGATCTCGGCGGTGGCAGCCTGGAACTGGTGCGTGTCGGCGGCGGCGAATTGGGGGAGCGCGTGTCGTTCCCGCTCGGCGTGCTCCGCGTCGCGGCGATCCGCGCCAAGGGTGGCAACGCGCTCGACCGGCGGCTGGCGAAGCTGGTCGAGGATGCGGGCTGGAAGGGCAGGGGGCGTGACTTGCCACTCTACCTCGTCGGCGGCTCGTGGCGCGCGCTGGCGCGGCTCGACATGCACCTGAACGGCTATCCGCTGCCGATCATCCACCAATATGCGATGACGCGCGAATCGGTGCTGCGCACCGGCCGCACGATCGCTCACAGCGAGCGCGGCAAGCTGCGCAGCGTGCCGGGCATGTCGTCGTCGCGCGTGCCGATGCTCGCCGATGCGGCGGTGCTGCTGGGGGCGTTGCTGAAGCGACTGGGCAGCGACGTGACGATCGCTTCGGCCTATGGCCTGCGCGAGGGCCTGCTTTACGGCGCGCTCGATGCGCAGACGCGGCGTGAGGACCCGCTGATCGTCGCCACGCGCGAGGAAGGCAAGCGCGAGGGCCGCTTCCCCGAGCATGGCGATTTGCTCAACACCTGGATCGAGCCGCTGTTCGCCGACGAGCCGGTCGAGTTGGCGCGATTGCGCCATGCCGCCTGCCTGCTCGCCGACGTGGGCTGGCGCGCCAATCCCGAGTTTCGTGCCGAGCGCGGCGTGGAGATCGCATTGCACGGCAATTGGGTAGCGATCGACGGCTGGGGCCGCGCGATCCTCGCGCAGACGCTGAGCGCGAGCCTCGCTGGCCATTCGGAGCCGAATGAGTTGCTATTGTCGCTCGCGCCCGAAGCCGACCTGCGCCGCGCGGTCAAATGGGGGCTGGCGATGCGGCTGGGTCAGCGCATGTCGGCGGGCCTCGCCGGGCCGCTCAAGCAATCGCGGCTGGCCGATGACGGGCAGAAGCTCGCGCTGCACCTCGACGATGCCGCGCTCTATGGGGAGACGGTGCAGAAGCGCCATGCCGCGCTGGCGGCGCAATTGGGGCGTGAGGCAGTTCTGGTCGCCTGATTGGCAATCTGAATATGGAAAGCACCTCCCCGGCGAAGGCCGGGGCCCAGTATCGGCATAAGAGGTTGAAAGAGCGAAGCGCTCCCTCGCTTCCGCTCTCCAACTGGGCCCCGGCCTTCGCCGGGGATGCGTAATATAAAGGCGGCGGTTGGAATTCAGCCGCAGGTAAGATCGGTCACACGCCCCTGTGCATCAAGATGGATGTTCAGCCGATCCTCGCGATAGTCCATCGTCACCATGGTGCCGGGTTTGATCACCCGGAGCGTCCGCGCACCCGAGCGCCGCAGTGCGCGCTTGTGCAGCGCCGCGCCGTCGAGCTGGCCCACCATCGCCTGCACGCCGCTCGCATCGCACTTGCCGCTCGCGTTCGGCCCCGGCGTCTCGGCGCAGGCGCTGAGCGCGAGCAAAGCGACCAGCAACCGCGCCGTCATGCCGCCACGTCCTCGGTGCGCGTCATCTTCAGCTTCCCGCCTTTCACCCCGAAGCCCAGCCGCCCCTCGACCAGGTCGAGCGCATCGTGCCCGAATTGCTCGAAGCGCCAGCCTTGCAGGATCGCGAGCCCGTCGCGCTGCCCGGCGGCGAGCGCTTCCAGTTCCTCCGAGCGCGCGAGCAGGCGCGGCGCCACGTCGATATCGCGCGAGCGGATCTTGAGCAGCAGCTTGAGCAGGTCGGCAACCAGCGCGCCTTCCTTGCCCAGCCCCGGCTTGCGATCGTCGCGCGCTGGCAGTTCGCTCGCCGGCATCGGCGTCGCGCCGTCCAGCGCCGTCATCAGCCGCGCGCCGATATCGTTGCCCGCCCAGGTCGCCGAAAGCCCGCGCACCTTGGCGAGATCGGCCTGCTTGCGCGGCGGGTGGCTGGCGAGGTCGGCGAGCGTCTCGTCCTTGACGATGCGCCCGCGTGGCAGGTCCTTGCCCCGCGCCTCCAGCTCACGCCAGCGCGCCAGCGCCTTCAGCCGGCCGAGCACCTCGGGCTTGCGCCCGGCGATGCGCACGCGCTGCCAGGCGAGATCGGGATCGTTGGCGTAGTTTGCCGGATCGGCCAGCCGCTCCATCTCGACGTCGAGCCAGGCGCCGCGCCCGGTCTTCTTCAGTTTTTCGAGCATCTTGGGAAAGATGCGCGCGAGATGCGTGACGTCGCCGATCGCATATTCGATCTGGCGGCTGTCGAGCGGGCGGCGGCTCCAGTCGGTGAAGCGCGCGCCCTTGTCGACCTGGATGCCGAGCCAGCTGTCGACCAGATTGGAATAGCCGATCTGCTCGCCCTGGCCGAGCGCCATCGCCGCCACCTGCGTGTCGAACAGCGGATGCGGCGTGGTGCCGGTCATGTTATAGATGATCTCGAGGTCCTGCCCGCCGGCGTGGAAGACCTTGAGCACGTCCTCGTTGTTAACGAGGAGCTCGAGCAGCGGCGTCATGTCGAGCCCCGGCGCCTTGGGATCGATCGCCGCGGCTTCCTCGGTGTCGGCGATCTGGATCAGGCACAGCTCGGGGAAGAACGTGTTCTCACGCATGAACTCGGTGTCGACGCAGACGAAGTCGGCATTGGCGAGGCGGGAGCAGAGATTGGCGAGCGTGGCGCTGTCGGTGATCAACGGATGGATATGCATCTTCACGCCATAGCGAGGGGAGTGCGCCTTGACAAAGGCGCGTGAGGAAGGGAGTGGCGCTTGCCTTCCCACACGCCTCCCCGGCGAAGGCCGGGGCCCAGCATCGGAACGATCGCGATTGGGCCCCGGCCTTCGCCGGGGAAGTGTATACGAGACGACACACATGCACCTGTATAGAACCCACACCTGCGCCGCTCTCACGGCCGCCGAAGTCGGACGGGACGTCCGCCTGTCCGGCTGGGTCCATCGCAAGCGCGATCATGGCGGCGTGCTGTTCATCGATCTGCGCGATCATTACGGCATCACGCAGATCGTCGCCGACAGCGATTCCGCAGCGCTCGACGTGCTGGAGAGCATCCGCGTCGAATCCGTCGTGACGATCGACGGCGTGGTGAAGGCGCGCAGCGCGGGCACGGTGAACCCGAACTTGCCGACTGGCGAGATCGAGGTCTTCGCGCGCACCGCGACGGTGCAGTCGGCCGCGCACGAGCTGCCGATGCCGGTGGCGGGCGAGGCGGACTATCCCGAGGATATCCGCCTGCGTTACCGCTTCCTCGACCTGCGGCGCGAGCGGCTCCACGCCAACATCGTGCTGCGCTCGAACGTCATCTCGTCGCTGCGCCAGCGGATGATCGGGCAGGGCTTCACCGAGTTCCAGACGCCGATCCTGACCGCGTCCAGTCCCGAAGGCGCGCGCGACTATCTCGTTCCCAGCCGCGTCCATCCGGGCAAGTTCTACGCGCTCCCGCAGGCGCCGCAGATGTTCAAGCAGCTGCTGATGGTCGCGGGCTTCGATCGCTATTTCCAGATCGCGCCCTGCTTCCGCGACGAGGACGCGCGCGCCGACCGCAGCCCGGGCGAATTCTACCAGCTCGATTTCGAGATGAGCTACGTCACGCAGGACGACGTGTTCGCGGCGATCGAGCCGGTGCTGCACGGCGTGTTCGAGGAATTCGCCGACTGGCAGGGCAAGGGCCGCACCGTCAGCCCGCTGCCGTTCAAGCGCATCCCGTATCGCGAATCGATGCTCAGATACGGCTCGGACAAGCCCGATCTGCGCAATCCGATCCTGATCACCGACGTTTCCGAGCATTTCAAGGGCTCGGGCTTCGGCCTGTTCGACCGCATCGTCTCGGGCGGCAGCGTGGTCCGCGCGATCCCCGCGCCGGGCACCGCCGACAAGAGCCGCAAGTTTTTCGACGACATGAACGACTGGGCGCGTGCCGAGGGGCATGCGGGCCTGGGTTACATTACTCAGAAGGGCGGCGAGCTGGGCGGCCCGATCGCCAAGAACCATGGCGAGGACGCGACGCGCAAGCTGATCGCCGAATTGGGCCTCGGGCCGGACGACGGCATCTTCTTCGCCGCGGGCAAGGAGCTGCAGGCCGCCAAGCTCGCCGGCGCGGCGCGCACGCGCATCGCCGATCAACTCGGCCTGATCGACGAAAAGCGCTTCGAGTTCTGCTGGATCGTCGACTTTCCGATGTTCGAATATGACGAGGACGCCAAGAAGGTCGATTTCAGCCACAATCCCTTCTCGATGCCGCAAGGCGAGATGGAAGCGCTGGAGACCAGGGATCCGCTCGATATCCTCGCCTATCAGTACGACATCGTCTGCAACGGCGTGGAGCTGTCGTCGGGCGCGATCCGGAACCACCGGCCTGAGATCATGTACAAGGCGTTCGAGATCGCCGGCTACAGCCGCGACGATGTCGATACCAATTTCGCCGGCATGATCAACGCGTTCAAATATGGCGCGCCGCCGCACGGCGGCTCGGCGCCCGGCGTCGATCGCATCGTGATGCTGCTCGCCGACGAGCCGAACATCCGCGAGGTGATCGTCTTCCCGATGACGCAGAAGGCCGAGGACCTGATGATGGGCGCGCCGAGCTTCGTCTCCGCGAAGCAGTTGCGCGAGTTGAACATCAAGCTCAGCGACCAGGCGCCACCCAAGCCGGTGGCCGAGGCGGTTTCGCCAGACGCAGGCTAAACTCCCCTCCCGCTTGCGGGAGGGGCAGGGGGAGGGCATGATCCTCCCCATGCTACCTGGATCGACATTCCCTCCCCTGACCCCTCCCGCAAGAGGGAGGGGAAAGTGACGATCGATCTCAAGGACTTCGAAGCCGGCGAGAAATACGACGGCGATTACGATCACGATCTGGCGCACCTGCAGAAGCGGCTCGCGCACATCCAGGTCGCGCATATCGTGCACAATCGCCGCGCGGTGGTGCTGTTCGAAGGCTGGGACGCGGCGGGCAAGGGCGGGATCATCCAGCGGATGACCGCGAAGTGGGACCCGCGCAACTTCGAGGTCTGGCCGATCAAGGCGCCGACCGAGGACGAGCGGGCGCACCATTTCCTCTGGCGTTTCTGGCGGCGGCTACCGGCCAACGGCAACATCTCGGTGTTCGATCGCAGCTGGTACGGCCGCGTGCTGGTCGAGCGCGTCGAGGGCTACACGCCCGAGACCG
>Ga0153956_1000631_pt1 | contig 37343 bp, 27 predicted proteins | sample TSFL040MetaG_FD_104704 | JGI IMG/M metagenome (GOLD analysis project Ga0153956, IMG submission 104704) | Attine ant fungus gardens microbial communities from Florida, USA - TSFL040 MetaG | ecosystem: Host-associated > Fungi > Mycelium > Unclassified | place: USA: Florida, Wekiwa Springs... | reverse complement strand
GTGTTCTGGGTATTGGAGTCGCTCGCCACCAGGGAGTTGGTCAGGGGATCCACGCGGTCGACGTAACCGCCGTCGTGCCGGTCCCAGACCGAGAACCTCAACCCCAGCACGTCGTCGAGGATGGGGCCGCCGAGCGCCGCGCCGCCCTCGTAGCTCAGGCCGCCGTGCGCGGTAGCGGCCACCTCGCTGTGCACATCGCCGGAATACCGGGTGAGGCTGGGATCAGGAGTGATGAAACGCACCGCGCCACCCTCGGCGCCCGCGCCGAACAGCGTGCCCTGGGGGCCGCGCTCGACCTCGACGCGATCCAGGTCGAAGACCGCGGGATACGGATTGCCCCAATAGGACAACGAGGCCACGCGGGTCTGCAGCGGGATATCGTCCAGGTAGATGCCGGTGGTGGAGGTGCCGATGGTCGAGTTGATGCCGCGGATGGAGATATTGGTGCCGGTACCGGCCCCCAGGCCCGCGTTCTGGTCGAACTGCACGCCGGGCACCAGTTCGCCGATGTCCGCGATCGACTTCACCCCGGACTGCTCCAGGGACTCGCTCGTGAGCGCCACGATGCTGATGGGAACCTTGGAAATCACCTCTTTGCTCTTGGTCGCCGTGACGACGACCTCCTGCAGGCCGCCCCCGGAACTGTCGGTGGCCTGCTCGGCGGTGGTATCGGCGGCGACGGCGACGGAGGCGACTGCACTCAGCGCCAGCACCGCAAGGGATGCGTTGTGTTTGTTCATGTTTTAAAGGGTTCGTTCAGGTGATCTTGAAGACCTGGATCAGGCGGTCGTTTTCGTGCGGCCCCCGGGCCATTTCCAGTCCGTGCGGCACCGGGTAGATCAGTGTCGCCACGAACAGCCCCTTGTTGAGCCAGGCGTACCGGCCGGCCGGCGCATAGAACTCCGGCTGCAGGCGGTAGATGTCGTCCTTGCCGGGGGCCGAGGGTGGATAGGCCAGGCCCTTGTTGTGGATGACGATGGTGACGCCGTCGTCGGTCAGCAGCCGGTAGAGCGCATCGACATAGTCGACGCCATCCGGGCGCTGCACCGGGAAATCCCCGCCGCCCGGCACCACCTTGCCGCGCATGCCCCTGCCCCAGAAGCGGCCGCCGGTGATGGGCCATATCTCGTCGCGGATGCCGTCCCGGGACGGTCCCTTGACCTCGGGGCCGCCGGTGGGCACCGGGTCGGAACAGGTGGCGACGATGTTCATCACCAGTTCCACCCCGGGCACCTGCAGCGGCTGCATCGGTTCGGGCAGCATCGCGGCGCGTGCACTGTCGCGGCCCGCGAGGCCACCCGCGCCCACCGCGCACAGCATCAGTCCCGAGACGAAGCGCCGCCGGTCGTGCCTGGAATTCATGTCCATGTCCTGCCCCTTGTGACGGTCATTGCGCCCGCAACGGATCAGCACGACAGGGCTGCTTCAACAGGCTGCCGCAGGCCGGCCGGTCAGCCGGCAGCTTCATGTCCGGATCATTGGCGGGATTGAAGCGGCCGAGCACCAGCCGCGATGGATGCTGCGCATCGTGCAATACCGTCAGCGTGGACGGCTGCGAATACGGTGCGAAGCCATTGCCGCCGTACTGGCTGGGCGTATCGATCCACAGCCGCAGGCGTGAGCCCTTGCGCAAGACATGCGCGAACTTGGTCAGCTCCACCCGGCCCAGCACCGGCTCGCCCGGCGTCAGCGCGGACATGGTCTCCGGGCGATCGATGGGATAAGGCCGCAGCAGGTTGGAACGGCTGTCATCCTGGGCCCGGTCCGACAAGCGCAGGAAGCCGCGCTGCACGAACATCTCCTGCCCATCGGGACGGACCTCGGTCAGGGTGACCTGCAGGTCCGCATCCGAACCCGTGGTGGCAATCCACAGGTCGGCACTGGCCGGGCCATAGGCAAACAACTGTGTGTCCAGCGCCGGACTGGTATACGCCACGCTGCCCTGGCGCCAGCCAGCAGCCAACGGCCCCCAGCTGTCCGTGAATTCATCGGCGTCGACGGTCGGACCAGGCTCCGGGTATGCAAACTCATCGCCCTTGCCGGAACCCGCATCCCCCGCCCGGGCCGGACTCAGCTGCCCACCCGCACCCAGCGTGTAGAACACCGGCGTCACCGCGGCCGGGTAGCGCGGCGCCGTGACCACGGCCCGTGGCGTCGCCTTCTCGTCCTGCAGCCGGCCCTGGACCGCGCTGCCGGTCTCGAGCCAGATCTGAAGATGCGGCCCCCGCTCGAAACCGTTGTCCAGGCCTTTGACGAAGTGATCGAAAAAGCTCACCAGCGTCCTGCGGAACAGCAGTGATTCGTACATGTCGTGCGGACCATTGGTCTGCACCATCCACAACCGGTCCGGATCGATGTTGTCCTGGTAGTAATCCTCGCGCGGCGTGGTGGCCTCGTCCTGGAAGGCCTCCATGGACAGGATGGGGACCTGGATGCGGCCGGCGCGCGCACCCAGGTGACGGATTTCGATGTACTCGTCCCGCAGCGGATGCTGGATCAGCACATTGGACAGGCGGTTGGGCTCGGCGGTTTTCAGGTTGGCGGCGATCTGCGCCACGCAGCGCGCATCGGACTCGGCATGGGCGCTTTTCAGGGCCGCGGCCCAGCGGCCGTGCAGAAAGTCCCACCAGCCGGCCACGAAATTCGGCGCCGGTACGCCACCGATGGCCCAGCTGTCCAGGCGCGCATCGCCCAGGGTCATGCCCGGCGCAATGGCTTTCAAATGCGGCGGGCGTTCGGCCGCCGTGGCGAGCTGCGACATTCCCGCCCAACTCCAGTTCGCCATGCCGACGCTGCCGTTGGACCAGGGCCGGGTGGCCAGGAACTCGACCGCATCGCGACCATCCTGGCCGTAGCTGCGCCCCAGGAACTCGAACTGCCCTTCCGAACAACCGGTGCCGCGGGCGTTGACGCCCGCCACGGCGTACCCGGCTGCCACCAGGGTCTGGTCGAGGTTGACCGACATGGCGGTGTCATCGTCCAGGTAGGCGGCACCCCCGACTGAACCGGGGTCGTAGCCGGAGTAATTCAGGATGACGGGAAAGGGGCCCTTGCCAGCGGGCAGCAGCACCGAGTAGCGCAGCTGCGTGCCATCGCGAGTGCCCAGGTAGCCGGTCACGCGCCGGCCCCAGAACACCGGGTGATGGATGGCCTGCATCGGATGGGACGCATTGGCGTCGCCCGGTTGCGCGGGCTGATCCTGCGCAACGGCGCCTGGTGCCGGCGATCCCAGCAACATGGTGAACAGCGCGGCGCCCGCGATCCTGGCCGATCCCGCCATGGAAACCCCCTGTATCTTTCCTTCGGGCGAGAGACTAGGCCCGAGGCAGCCGCCGGGTCTCGGCGCCCGGTGCCAGCAACCTTGCGCAATCCGTGCCACGGGGGTTGCCGTCCGGCCGGGACCCGGCCATGCTTCCTCATCGTCCGCACCAGACCCAGGGGCGTCCCAAGATGAACTTCCACGCCAGCGCGTTGCCTTCGCAACGGCGTGCCGATGGCTACGAGGCGGCCCTGAAGGGCTATTTTGAAAGCTTCCAGACCGGCGTCGACATCCAGGTGGAACCGTCCGCGCCCGAAGCCCTGGACGCCCGGCTGGAACACGTGGCGGTGGGACGCCTGCTGGGCGCCGTGCATGCCAGCAACGCGCCACACATGTTGCGCGCCGGACCGGGATCCGCGGCCATCAATGGTCTGGACATCTACTTCCTGGCCGGCGGCCAGATGTCGTTCGAGGACGAGCGGGGCACCACGGAACTGACCGCCGGCGACATCGCGCTGGTGAACTGGAACGCGCCCTTCGAGGCCCGCTCCAGTTGCTTCGAGATGCTGGCGCTGGGCTTGCCGCCACAGCTGCGGCGGGCGGCGGCAACGCCGGGCAACCAACCCATCTGCCGCCAGGTCGACCGCACTTCCGCCCTGGGCGCCTGCCTGGGCACCGTGCTGCACTCGATCATGCACGGCCACCGGCAGATGGCGGCCGGCGAGGCCGCGGTGCTGCAGAACACCGTGATCGAGGCGGTGCGCTACCTGGACGAACCCCAGGAACCGGCGCTGACCGCCGCGCAGCAGGCACGGCTATCGCAGGTCAAGGGACGCGCGCTGCAGCTGTTGACCATGCCGGACCTGACGCCGGCCAGTCTCGCTGACGACACCGGCATTTCCGTGCGCACCCTGCACCGCCTGTTCAACCTGTCCGGCACGACGTTCTGCGACTGGCTGCGCGAGGCGCGGCTGGAACACTGCCGGGCCGAGCTGGTGGACCCGCCCCCCGGCAAGGCCGCCACTGTGGCGGAGATCGCTTTCGCCTGGGGCTTTGCCGACCTCAGCACCTTCAACCGCGCCTTCCTGGCGCGCTACGGCATGACGCCGGGAGCGGCGCGCTACGGCAGGTCCGTGGTACCCATCAAATAGCGGTCGCACTCGCGCGCTGCGCCGCGGCCCTCGTTGATGGCCCACACCACCAGGCTCTGGCCGCGGCGGCAGTCACCGGCCGCGAACACGCCCTTCACGTTGGTCGAGAACCTGCCGTAGGCGGCCTCGATGTTGGTGCGCGCGTCCATGGCGATGCCCAGGTCGGCCAATAGCTGCTGTTCCGGCCCCAGGAAGCCCATGGCCAGCAGCACCAGCTGCGCCGGCCGGGACTGCTCGGAAGCTGCGACTTCCACTGGCCGCGGACGGCCATCGCCGCCCTGTTCCCAACCCACCTGTACCGTGGACAGCCCGGCCACCCGGCCCTGCTCGCCGGTGAACTTCTTCACCGTGGTGACGAACACGCGCGGATCACTGCCGAAGCGGGCCGCGGCCTCTTCCTGGCCGTAGTCCGTGCGGTACACGCGCGGCCATTCCGGCCAGGGATTGTCCGTGGCGCGATCCTCGGGCGGACGCGGCATGATCTCGAACTGCGTGACACTGCGGCAGCCCTGGCGCATGGCCGTGCCCACGCAGTCGGTACCGGTGTCGCCACCGCCGATCACGATGACATCCTTGTCCTTCGCGTGGATGGGCGAGCTGTCCGGCCCATCGCCCAGCAGCGACTGGGTGCTGGCCGTGAGGTACTCCATGGCGAAGTGCACGCCGGCGAGGCCCCGGCCTTCGACGTTCAGGTCGCGGCCCTGGGTGGCACCGGTCGCCAGCACCACGGCGTCGAAGTCCTTGAGCAGGGAATCCGGCTCGACATTGGTGCCGACATTCGCATTGCAGACGAACCTGACGCCCGAGTCCTTCATCAGCTTGATGCGCCGGAGCACGACCTGGCGCTTGTCCAGCTTCATGTTCGGGATGCCGTACATCAACAGGCCGCCCGGACGGTCGGCGCGTTCAAATACCGTGACGCTGTGGCCCACCGAGTTCAGCTGCGCGGCGGCGGCCAGGCCCGCCGGGCCGGAGCCCACCACGGCAACCTTCCTGCCGGTGCGTTCGGCCGGTTCGGCCGGCAGCACCCAGCCCTCTTCCCAGCCCTTCTCGATGATCGAGTTCTCGATGTTCTTGATGGTCACCGGCGGGGCGTTGATGCCCAGCACACAGGAACCCTCGCACGGCGCCGGGCACACCCGGCCGGTGAACTCGGGGAAATTGTTGGTCTTGTGCAGGCGCTCCAGCGCCTCGCGCCACAGCCCGCGGTACACGAGGTCGTTCCACTCGGGGATCAGGTTGTTGACCGGGCAGCCCGAGGCACCGCCGTTCAGCAGCTTGCCCGTGTGACAGAAGGGCACGCCGCAGTCCATGCAGCGCGCGCCCTGCTGGCGCAGGCGCTTGTCTTCCATGTGGAAGTGGAACTCGCGCCAGTCCTGGATCCGCTCCAGCGGCGTGCGGTCGACGGGCAGCTCCCGCAGATACTCAATGAACCCTGTCGGCTTTCCCATGATTCGATTCTCAATTGCCGCCGGCGCGAGCCAGGTCGCGGGCGTTTTCCTCAAATGCGGCCATCACGGCGTCATCGCCGGTCAGGCCCTGGTCGTGCGCACGCTTGATGCAAGCCAGCACGCGGGCGTAGTCCTTCGGCATCACCTTCACGAACTTCGGCGCGACCAGCTCCCAGGAGTCCAGCAGGCGCCGCGCCCGGCCGCTCTTTGTGAACTGCCAGTGGCGCTCGATCAGGCCTTTCAACTCCGCGACGTCCTCGGGATCGGTGACAGCGGACAGCGCGACCATCTGCGCGTTGACGTGATTCCTGAAGTCGCCGGCGAGATCGAAGACATAGGCCACGCCGCCGGACATACCCGCCGCGAAGTTGCGGCCGGTGGGCCCCAGCACGACCACGCGGCCGCCGGTCATGTACTCGCAGCCATGGTCGCCCACGCCTTCCACCACCGTCTGCACGCCGCTGTTGCGGACGGCAAAGCGTTCGCCGGCCATGCCGCGGAAGTACGCCTCGCCGCGCGTGGCGCCGTACAGGGCCACGTTGCCGATGATGATGTTGTCCTCGGGCACAAAGCTCGCCTCGGGCGCGGGCGCCACGATGATGCGGCCCCCGGACAGACCCTTGCCGACGTAGTCGTTGGCATCGCCTTCCAGGCGGAAGGTCATGCCCGGCGGCATGAAGGCGCCGAAGCTCTGGCCCGCGGAGCCGCGGAACAGCAGTTGCACCGTGTCATCGGGCAGACCCTTGGCACCCCAGCGGCGCGTGATCTCGCTGCCGGTGATGGTGCCGACCACGCGGTTGACGTTGCGGATGGCCAGTTCGCCGCGGACCTTTTCGCCGCGCTCGATGGCAGGCTTGCACAACTCGAGCAGCCGGGTGACGTCCAGGGACTTGTCGAGGCCATGGTCCTGGGTGTCGGTGCGGTAGCGGCCGACCTCCGGTCCCAGGTCCGGCTGGTACAGGATGTTGCTGAAGTCGAAACCGCGCGCCTTCCAGTGATCGATGGCACGGCGCGGCTCCAGGCGGTCCACGCGGCCGACCATCTCGTCGATGGTGCGGAAGCCCAGCTGCGCCATGATCTCGCGCAGATCGCGGGCGATGAAGTTCATGAAGTTCACCACGTGCCGCGGATCGCCGGCGAAGCGCGCGCGCAGCTGCGGGTCCTGCGTGGCCACGCCCGCGGGGCAGGTGTTGAGGTGGCACACGCGCATCATGATGCAGCCCAGCGTGACCAGCGGCGCGGTGGCGAAGCCGAATTCCTCCGCGCCCAGCAATGCGGCGATGGCGACATCACGGCCGGTCTTGAGCTGGCCGTCGGTCTCCACCGTGATGCGGCTGCGCAGGTTGTTCAGCACCAGGGTCTGGTGGGCCTCGGCCAGGCCCAGCTCCCAGGGCAGGCCCGCGTGCTGGATCGAGGTCTGCGGCGAGGCACCGGTGCCGCCGTCGTAACCGCTGATCAGCACCACCTCGGCGTGCGCCTTGGCGACGCCCGCGGCGATGGTGCCCACACCGACCTCGGCCACCAGCTTCACGCTGATGCGCGCGTCGCGGTTGGCGTTCTTGAGGTCGTGGATCAGCTCCGCGAGATCCTCGATGGAGTAGATGTCATGGTGCGGCGGCGGGGAGATCAGGCCCACACCGGCAGTGGTATGACGGGTCTTGGCCACCCAGGGATAGACCTTGGTGCCGGGCAGCTGGCCGCCCTCGCCGGGCTTGGCGCCCTGCGCCATCTTGATCTGCAGCTCGCGGGCGTTGACCAGGTATTCGCTGGTGACGCCGAAGCGGCCCGAGGCCACCTGCTTGATGGCGGAATTGCGCGAGTCGCCGTTGGGCAGCGGCTCGAAGCGCTCCGGGTCCTCGCCGCCCTCGCCGGTGTTGCTCTTGCCGCCGATGCGGTTCATGGCGATGGCGAGGGCCTCGTGGGCCTCCTTGCTGATCGAGCCATAGGACATCGCGCCGGTCTTGAAGCGCCTGACGATGCTCTCCACCGGCTCGACCTCATCGAGCGGGATCGGATCCCCGGCCTTGAACTCCAGCAGGCCGCGCAGCGTGCACAGGCTGGTGGACTGGTCGTCGACCAGCTTCGCATAGGACTTGTAGGTGGAGTAGTTTCCGGTGCGTACCGACTTCTGCAGGCGGTGGATGGACTCCGGCGTGAACAGGTGCGTCTCGCCTTCGGCACGCCACTGGTACTGGCCGCCGACCGGCAACGCCTGGCCCGCCAGCGGCCGGTCCGGGAAGGCCGCGTGGTGGCGCATCAGCACCTCCTGCGCGATCACGTCCATGCCGATGCCGCCGATGCGCGACGGGGTGGTGGTGAAGTACTCGTCGATCACGTCCTGGCGCAGGCCCACGGCCTCGAATACCTGGGCGCCGTGGTAGCTCTGCACGGCGCTGATGCCCATCTTGGACATGACCTTGATCAGGCCCTTGGTGGCGGCCTTGACGAAGTTCCTGCACGCCGTGGCGTGATCGATGTCCCGCAGGAAGTCCTCCTGGATCATGCCATCCAGGGTCTCGAACGCCACGTAGGGGTTGATGGCGCTGGCGCCGTAACCCACCAGCAGTGAGAAGTGGTGCACTTCACGCGCGTCACCGGACTCCAGCACCAGGCTGGTACGGGTGCGCAGGCCCTCGCGGATCAGGTAGTGATGCAGCGCGGACACCGCGAGCAGCGAGGGCACGGCGGCGAAGTCGCGGCTGACGCCGCGGTCGCTGAGGATCAGGACGTTGACTTCCTCTTCCTCGACCAGGCGCCGCGCCGCCAGGCACAGCTCCTCGATGGCCTTGGTCAGGCCGCGTTCGCCGCGGGTGGCGCGAAACAGCATCGGCAGCACGCCGACCTTCAGGCCCGGCACCTGCATGCGGCGGATCTGCGCGAACTGCTCGTTGGTGAGCACCGGGCTCTTGAGCTCCAGGCGGCGGCAGTCGAGGGCCGCGGGCACCAGCAGGTTGCCCTCCGAACCCAGGTACACCTCCGAGGCGGTGATGATCTCCTCGCGGATGCAGTCGATGGGCGGGTTGGTGACCTGCGCGAACAGCTGCTTGAAGTAGTCGTACAACAGCCGCGGCTTGTCGGACAGCGCGGCCAGCGCCGCGTCGTTGCCCATCGAACCGATGGCCTCGGCGCCGCTCCTGCCCATCGGCGTGAGCAGCACGCGCTGGTCTTCGAAGGTGTAGCCGAAGGCCACCTGCCGCTGCCGCAGGGTGTCGTGGTCGGGCGGCGGCACCTCGGGCGCCGGCGGCAGGTCCGAAAGATGCAGCAGGTGCTCATCCAGCCACTGGCGGTACGGGCGTTCCGCGGCCACCTGGCGCTTGATCTCGACGTCATCGACGATGCGGCCTTCCTCGGTGTCGACGAGGAACATGTGGCCCGGCTGGATGCGGCCCTTGACCAGGATGTCGGCGGGCGGCAGGTCGAGCACGCCGGCCTCGGAGGCCATGACCACCATGTCGTCCTTCGTCACCCAGTAGCGCGAGGGACGCAGGCCGTTGCGGTCGAGGACGGCGCCGATCTTTTTGCCATCGGTGAACGCCACGCAGGCCGGGCCGTCCCACGGCTCCATGATGCTGGCGTGGAACTGGTAGAACGCGCGCAGGGCGTCGTCCATGGACTCGTGGCCGGACCAGGGCTCCGGCACCATCATCATGACGGCGTGCGGCAGGGAGCGGCCGGACAGCACCAGCAGTTCCAGGACGTTGTCGAACATCGCCGAGTCGCTGCCGTTCGGGTTGATGATCGGCAGGATCTTCTTGATGTCGTCGCCGAACACGTCGCTGTCGAACAGCGCCTCGCGCGCCTTCATCCAGTTGTAGTTGCCGCGCAGGGTGTTGATCTCGCCGTTGTGGGCGATGTAGCGGTACGGGTGGGCGCGGTCCCAGCTGGGGAAGGTGTTGGTGCTGAAGCGCGAGTGCACCAGCGCCAGCGCGGTTTCCATGGCCGGGTTGGTGAGATCAGGGAAGTACTGCGCCAGCTGCTGCGTCAGCAGCATGCCCTTGTAGACGAAGGTCTTGCAGGACAGGCTGGGCAGGTACCAGAACTCGGCGCCCCCCAGGGTGGAGGCGCGGATCTCCGAATAGGCGCGCTTGCGCACGATGTACAGCTTGCGCTCGAACGCCAGCTCGTCAGGCACCGTGGCCGGATCACGGCCGATGAACACCTGGCGGATGAAGGGTTCGCTGGCCTTGGCGGTCTCGCCCAGCATGGAATTATTGGTGGGCACCGTGCGCCAGCCGATGACCTGCAGGCCCTCGGACTGCACGATGTGCTCGAAGACGTCCTGCAGGCGGCGGCGCATGGTGGGATTGCGCGGCAGGAACACGTGGCCGCTGCCGTACTCGCCGGGGCCGGGCAAGGGCAGACGGGCCTCGCGCGTGACCTCCTTGAAGAAGGAGTGCGGCATCTGCATGAGCACGCCCGCGCCATCGCCGGTATTGACCTCGGCACCGCAGGCGCCGCGATGATCGAGGTTCTCCAGCACCTGGATCGCGTACTGCACGATGCGGTGGGACTTGCGGCCCTTGATGTCGGCGACGAAACCGACGCCGCAGGCGTCGTGCTCGAACTGGGGATCGTACAGGCCCTGTTTGCCCGGACGGGTGGTCCTGACCGGACTGGCAGCGACTGCACCAGAATCCGTGGCCGACACCGTACCAGCACCGGTGCCCTGCACCGGCGCGAAATTTTCTGCGCTCATGAACTATCCCCAGACCGGACCGTTGCCCTCAGGCAGAGGCGACGGTTGTTACAAACAGATCCGAACCCATGACCATAACCACCCCCATGCCCAGCGGCAAATACCTTGGGAGGGATGTCCTGATAGCCAACAGGCATTAGGACCGGGCCTGCCGGTCCGGGTCCAGGACCAGGCGGCGCTTCAAGCCGCGGCGGCCTGCTCCACTCCCAGGTGGTCCAGGATGCCGCGCGCGGCCTGGCGGCCCTCGAACACGGCCGTTACGACCAGGTCCGAACCCCGGACCATATCACCACCGGCAAAGATCTTGGAATTGGTGGTCTGATAGCTGGTATCCGACACCCGTATCCGGCCATTGGCATGGGTTTTCACCCCGGCATCAGCCAGCCAGGCCGGCGGGCTGGCCAAAAAGCCAAAAGCCACGATCACTGCGTCTGTCGGCACGATCCGTTCCGTTCCCGGCACGATCTCGCTTTCACGCCGCCCCCGGGCATCGGGGGGCCCGAGCCGGGTCTGTGCCACCTTCACGCCTTCGACGCGGCCGTCCCCCACGATCGCCAGCGGCTGGCAGTTGAACAGGAACTCGACCCCCTCTTCCTTGCTGTTCTTGTAGTCGCGACGCGAGCCCGGCAGCTCGCCTTCGCCACGGCGGAAGGTGCAGGTGACGGAGCTGGCGCCCTGGCGGATGGCCGTGCGGTTGCAGTCCATGCTGGTATCACCGCCGCCCATCACCACCACGCGCCGGCCCTCGACATTGATCCACCCCTCGCGCCCGCCAGGCAGGCCCAGCTGGTGGTTGATGTTGGCCACGAGGTACGGCAGGGCCTCATACACCCCGGGCAGGTCCTCGCCCGGGAAACCACCCTTCACGTAGCGGTAGGTCCCCGTCCCCAGGAAGACCGCGTCGTACTCGCCGAGCAACTGTTCGAAGGGGAGGTCGCGACCGATCTCGACGCCCAGCCGGAAGGTGACGCCCATGCCTTCCATGAGTTCACGGCGCTGTTCAACGATCTCCTTTTCCAGCTTGAAGGGCGGGATGCCGAAGGTCAGAAGCCCGCCGATGCGTGGATAACGGTCAAACACCACGGGTTGCACCCCGTTGCGCACCAGTACGTCGGCGCAGGCAAGCCCGGCAGGACCGGCACCGACGACGGCCACCCGGTGCCCCGTGGGCCGTACGCCGGACATGTCCGGTCTCCAGCCCTGCTTCACCGCCTCGTCGGTGATGTACTTTTCGATCGAACCGATGGTGACCGCGCCCAGGCCGTCGTTGAGGGTGCAGGCCCCCTCGCACAACCGGTCCTGCGGGCAGATGCGGCCGCAGACCTCGGGCAGGGAGTTGGTCTTGTGCGACAGCTCCGCGGCTTCAAACAGCCGGCCGGACTGGATCAGCTTCAGCCAGTTGGGGATGTAGTTGTGGACCGGGCACTTCCACTCGCAGAAGGGGTTGCCGCACCCCAGGCAGCGGCCGGCCTGCTGCGCGGCACCCGCGGGCGTGAACGGCGCATAGATCTCGGAGTAGCTCGCGACACGGGCCGGCACCGCGAGCTTTTCCGGGTCGGCGCGCGGGATGTCGAGGAACTGCAGGTTCTTGTCCGACATGGGTCCGTTTCTCTAAAGGCTCTTACGCGGCGCGCCGCAGGTTTTCGATCAGGGAGTCGATGGAAGCCGCCTTGGGCTTCACCAGCCAGAACTTGCCGGCGTAGGTGCGGAAGTCGTTAAGGATTTCCGCGCCCCACTCGCTGCCGGTCTCCTCCACATGACGCTCGATCAGGCCCATCAGGTGCAGCTGGTGCGTCTGCATGGCCTCGCCATGGATGCGGCTGATGTCGATCAGCTCGTGGTTGTAACGGTCGACGAAATCACGCTGCAGGTCGAGCACGTAGGCGAAGCCGCCGGTGAAGCCGGCGCCGAAGTTCACGCCGGTGCGGCCGAGCACGCACACCACGCCGCCGGTCATGTACTCGCAGCAGTGGTCGCCGGCGCCCTCGATCACCGCCACCGCGCCGGAGTTGCGCACCGCGAAGCGTTCGCCGGCGACGCCGGCCGCGTACAACTCGCCGCCGGTGGCGCCGTACAGGCAGGTGTTGCCCATGATGGTGGTTTCGCGGGCCACGTAGCGCGCGGCGCGCGGCGGACGCACCACGATGCGGCCCGCGGCCATGCCCTTGCCGACGTAGTCGTTGGCATCGCCTTCCAGGTACAGGTGCAGGCCCCCGGCATTCCAGGCGCCGAAGCTCTGGCCGGCATTGCCCGTCAGGCGCGCCGTGACCGGATGCGATTCCATCCCGTAGTTGCCCCAGCGCCGGGCGATCTCACCGGACAGGCGCGCGCCGATGGAGCGGTTGAAATTGCGGATCTCGTAGACCCACTGCCCGCCGCTGCGGCCGTCGATGGCGGCGCGCATGTCGCGCACCATCTGCTCGGCCAGCTCGCCCTTGTCGAACGGCGCGTTGGACGGGGCGACGCAGAACTGCGGGGAACCGGCGGCCAACCCCGCCGTGGACAGCAGCGGCGACAGGTCCAGGCGCTGCTGCCGCGGCGTGTCGCCCGGCAGGGTCCGCAGGTAGCCGGTCTGGCCGATCAGTTCATCGAGGCTGCGCACGCCGAGCGTGGCCATGATCTCGCGCACCTCCCGCGCCACGAAGCGGAAGTAGTTGATGACCATTTCCGGCAGGCCGAGAAAGTACTTGGCGCGCAGCACCGGGTGCTGGGTGGCAACGCCCGTGGCGCAGTTGTTCAGGTGGCAGATGCGCAGGTACTTGCAGCCCAGCGCCACCATGGGCGCGGTGCCGAAACCGAAGCTCTCCGCGCCCAGGATGGCCGCCTTGACCACGTCGAGGCCGGTCTTCAGGCCGCCGTCGGTCTGCACCCGCACCCGGTGCCGCAGGTCGTTGGCGCGCAGGGTCTGGTGGGTCTCCGCCAGGCCCAGCTCCCAGGGCGTGCCGGCGTACTTGATCGAGGACACGGGGCTCGCGCCGGTGCCGCCGTCGTGACCGGAAATGGTGATGAGATCGGCATAGGCCTTGGCGACACCCGCGGCCACGGTCCCCACGCCGGGCTCCGCCACCAGCTTCACGGACACCAGCGCGCGCGGGTTCACCTGCTTCAGGTCGAAGATCAGCTGCGCCAGGTCCTCGATGGAATAGATATCGTGGTGCGGCGGCGGGGAGATCAGGCCGACACCGGGACGCGCAAAGCGCAGCCGTGCAATCGCCTCGTTGACCTTGTGGCCGGGCAGCTGGCCGCCCTCGCCGGGCTTCGCGCCCTGCGCCACCTTGATCTGCAGCACCTCGGCGTTGACCAGGTACTCCGGGGTCACGCCGAAGCGGCCGGAGGCCACCTGCTTGATCTTCGAATTCTTCTCGGTGCCGTAGCGCGCCGGATCCTCGCCGCCCTCGCCGGAGTTGGAACGCGCGCCCAGGCGGTTCATGGCGATGGCCAGCGCCTCGTGCGCCTCGGGCGACAGCGCGCCCATGCTCATGCCGGCGCTGTCGAAACGCTTGAGGATGGCCTCTTCGGACTCCACCTCCGACAACGGCAGCGGCGCTTTCGACGGCTGTTTCAGGCCGAGCAGGTCGCGCAGCGCCGAGGCCGGGCGCTCGTTCACCAGTGCCGCGAACTGCCGGTAAGTGTCGTAGTCGCCGGACATCACGGCCGCCTGCAGGGTGGCGATGACGTCCGGGTTGTACATGTGGTATTCGCCGCCGTGCACGTACTTGAGCAGCCCGCCCTGGGTGAGCGGTGCGCGCGGGTTCCAGGCCTGCGCGGCCAGGCGCCGCTGGTCGTCCTCGAGGTCGGCGAACCCCGCGCCCTGGATGCGGCTCACCGTGCCGGTGAAGCACAGCTTCACCACCTCGGACGACAGGCCGACGATCTCGAACAGCTGCGAGCTGCGGTAGCTGGCGATGCTGGCGATGCCCATCTTGGACATCACCTTGAACAGTCCCTTGTAGATGCCGGCGCGGTAGGAGCGGCCCAGTTCCAGGCGCTCGGCGAACTCCATCGAGCCCTCGCCCCGGTGGAACATCCCGAACAGCACCTGGTACGCCATGTAGGGGTACACGGCGGTGGCGCCATAGCCCAGCAGGCAGGCGAAGTGATGCGGATCGCGCGCGGTGCCGGTCTCCACCAGCAGGTTGCACAGGCAGCGCTGGCCGGTGCGCACCAGGTGATGATGCACCGCACCGGTGGCGAGCAGCGCATGCACCGGGATTTTGCCCTGCACCAGATAGCGGTCGGACAGCAGCAGCACCAGCGCGCCCTTGCGCACCGCGGTTTCGGCCTGGGCGCAGATGCGGTGCAGCGCCGCCTCCAGCCCTTCCGCCGGGTCGTACTGCAGGTCGATGAACTCGTGGGTCAGGCCGGTGAGATTGGCGTCCAGGATCTGCCGCAGCTTGCGCTGCGACAGGATGGGCGAACCCAGCACGATCTGGCGCGCATGCTCCGGCCCCGGCCGGAACACATTGCACTCCGGCCCGATCTGGGTCTGCAGCGACATCACGATGGACTCGCGCAGCGGATCGATGGGCGGATTGGTCACCTGGGCGAACTGCTGGCGGAAATAGTCGTACAGCGAGCGCACCTTGGAGGACATCACCGCCATCGGGGTGTCGTCACCCATGGAACCCACGGCCTCGCTTTCATCAGCCGCCAGCACGCGGATGATTTCCTCGCGTTCCTCGGCGCTGATGTTGAACATCTTCTGGTAGCGCCCCAAGGTGTCGCGGTCGAAGGGCTCCGCCGCCAGGCGCGCGTCGGTGAGGTCCGTCTCCAGGTAGCTCACGCCCTTCTTGAGCCAGGTCTTGTATGGATGCCGCTCCGCCAGCATGCGGTCGATGGCCGCGGTTTCCATAAGCTCGCCGGTCATGAGGTCGAGCGCCAGCATGTCCCCCGGGCCCAGCTTGCCCTTGCGCACCACGTCCTCGGGCGCGTAGTCCCAGACGCCGGTTTCCGAGGCGATGGTCAGGGTGCGGTTGCTGGTGATGGTGAAGCGCGCCGGCCGCAGGCCGTTGCGATCCAGGGTGCAGCCGGCGTAGCGGCCATCGCAGAACACCAGGCCGGCGGGACCGTCCCAGGGCTCCATGTGCACCGAGTAGTATTCGTAGAAGGCGCGCAGGTCGGCGTCGATGTCATCGCGGCCGTGCCAGGCCGGCGGCACCAGCAGGCGCATGGCGTGCAGCGGGTCCAGGCCGCCCATGAGCAGCACCTCGAGCATGTTGTCGAGGCTCTGGGAGTCCGAGCCGTGCAGGCTCACCAGCGGCAGCACCTGGTGCAGGTCGGGCAGCAGCGGCGAGCGGAACACCGGCCCGCGGGCCAGCGCCCAGTTGCGGTTGCCCTCAATGGTGTTGATCTCGCCGTTGTGCGCCAGGTAGCGGAACGGGTGCGCCAGCCGCCACTGCGGCAGGGTGTTGGTGGAAAAGCGCTGGTGGAACACCACCACCGAGGCGGTCAGCCGGGGGTCGTTGAGATCCGGGTAGAACTCCGCCAGGTGCTGCGGCATCACCATGCCCTTGTAGACGATGTTCACCGCCGACAGGCTGGGGATGTAGAACGCCGGATCCTGCGTCTCGAGCGCCTTTTCCGTGCGGCGGCGGGCCATGAACAGCCGGCGGTTGAACTCCGCCTCGTCCAGGCCGTCGGGGCAGTCCACGAACGGCTGCTCGATGCGCGGCATGCTCTTCAGCGCCTGCGTGCCGCAGGCCGCGGGGTCCGTGGGCACCACGCGCCAGCCGGCAAGCGTCAGACCTTCGCGGGCACATTCAGCGGCCAGGCGCTCGCGCGCCACCCCGGCGCGCGCCTCGTCCTGGTCCAGGAACACCATGCCGGCGGCGAAGCGGCGTCTCAGGGTGATACCCGCCTCGGCGGCCACGGCGCGCAGGAAGCCTTCCGGCCGCTTGATCGACAACCCGCAGCCGTCGCCGGTCTTGCCATCGGCCGCCACCGCGCCGCGATGGGTCAGGCGGTTGAGGGAGGCAATGGCGGTCTCGACCAGCCAGTGGCTGGGCTGATCGTCCAGGTTGGCAAGCAGGCCGAAGCCGCAGCTGTCCTTCTCGTACGCAGGGTTGAAAAGCGTGTTCATGTGGCGTGGCGGGTCGGGTCCCGGCAGCAGCTCAGGACCTGTGGCAACGGGGGATTCAGACCCATCTTACCGGCCAAGACACCGGGGTCAATGAGCCGTACCGCGGCTGCACAATTCCAGGGCAACCGCGCCGCCAGCGGGCGGCGGCGGCCCGCAGCGCGGTTTTTGCCGGGCTAGCCCTGCACCAGCCGCAGACGCACCGGCCCGGGCCCGGTGTCGCTGGCATCACAGCGGTTACGGCCGCGATCCTTGGCGCGGTAGAGATTGCGGTCCGCGCGCTCCACCAGCGCCTCGCCATGCGCGTCCGCCACACAGCGGGCCGCAACGCCGATACTGACGCTCACGCGGCCATCGATGCCGTCGGCATGGGGCAGGTTGGCGGCGTGGATGTGCCCGAGGATGCGCCGCGCCACCACCTCCGCGCCTTCCAGGGGCGTGGCGGGCAGCAGGATCACGAACTCCTCGCCGCCGAAACGGCCGCAGAAATCCGCGGGGCGGTGCAGGGAGCCCGCGACCAGGCGCGCGACGGCCCGCAGGCAGTGGTCGCCGGCGTTGTGGCCGTAGGAGTCGTTGTACTGCTTGAACTTGTCGACGTCGATCATGAGCACGCTCATGCCCCCCGGGGTCCGCGTCGACGCCGCCCATTCACGCACCAGGGCGTTGTCGAACGCGCGGCGGTTGGGCAGGTCCGTCACGGCATCGGTATAGGACAGCCGCTCCAGGGCCTGCGCCATACCCTGCAGGCGGTCCTGGTCCTGCAGGTAGCGGTACTGCGTGTGCACCATGCGCAGGACGTAGGCCGCCACCGCCAGCCCGACGACCGTCAGCACCAGCCCGGTATGACGGACCTTGACGCTGAGGCCCACCGCGAAGATCGCCGCCAGGAACAGGATGGGACTCACGCTCAGCACCACGCGCTGCGTCACCTGGTGCGCCAGCCCGTCCGAGGTCGCGTCCTCCGCCGGCGCCTTGCGCCAGTGGTACAGCATCAACCCCAGGGCGAGGAACGGCACCGGCGGCAGGATGTCGCCCATGCGGCTCCAGAAGTTCACGCCGACCACTTCCATGTCGAAGTGGTTGTGGACGCCGATGCACAGGCAGTAGCTGACCAGGAACACGCTGGTGATGCGGAAGAAGCGCCGCGTCTCCCCCGAGCTCGCCGTCAGCCAGCGGGCCGTATGCACCACCGCCAGAATGGCGCTTTCAGCATCGAGCGCATGCCTCACGTACCACTGGGCGGCAGGACTGGTGCTGCCACGAACGCTCAGCAGGTCCTCGATGTTGATCCAGTACAGCAGGCCCAGCAGCCCCATGAGCAGGCCGTCCAGCAGCTTCTGCCGGCGGTCAGAATACGGCGCGCCGAAGGTCACCGCGATGTACAGCAGCGGGATGCCGTGGCTGACGAACAGCAGATGGCTGTAGTTCGTCGTAGCCACCCGGGAATCGAACAGGTCGATCTGCACCAGCAGGCACGCCACCCCGAGCGTCCACAGGCCGAGACTGATGGTCAGCGCCAGGATCAGCGGCCGCGGATAGCTGGAATGCAGCACCAGCCACGCGCTCAGGGCCAGCGTGGCGCAGGCGAGCGCGAACTGCAGGTGGTAGGACCATTGATCCGCCTGCAGGGGAACGAGCCACAGCCCGACGGCCAGCAGCGCCGGGAGGATCGTCAGCGCCGGCAGATAACGCAGGCCCGTACGCCAGTGCATAGCGGTCATGATCGAGGTCGGCCGGCCCGAAGACATCCCTCGATCATGCCGGGGACCGCGGACCCAAACCTTGAACTGGTTGGCATTCGGGATGCCCGCCGGCAGGGCCATGCGTACGCGGGCATGGCGCCGGTCCGCATCACGGATTAAGTTACCGCTCCGATCTGCCGCGGACCGTGCCATGAACGACCCCGATCGCGCCGACTCCCCGTGCCACCGCGCACCGTTCACGATTCCCGCGGATCATCCCAGTCTTGCGGGGCATTTCCCCGGTCATCCCACGGTGGCCGGCGTGCTGCTGCTGGACCGGGTGCTGGACGCGGCGGCCGCCTGGCAGGCGCGGGAGCCCTGGCATGCGGACCTGCCGCTGCTGCCGCAGGTCAAGTTCTCCGGGCCGATGCAACCAGGCCGGCCGGCCGAGGTCATCCTGGAACGGACAGCCGGCAAATTGAAATTCCGGATCGAGCAGGACGGCCAGGTGCTCGCCCGGGGTGTGTTCGCGTCCGGGTGAAGGCGCGGACGGCGCGGCCGCTATACTGGCCCCATGTGGCAACGACTCGCACGACTCTCCCTGCTGCTGCCGGCTTGCGCCTGGGCGGCAACGCCGGACATCGACGCGCTGCTGAAACAGCTGGCGCGGCCGGCGCCCTCCTCGACGCCGTTCGTGGAAGCGCATTTTTCGCCCCTGCTGTCACGCCCGTTGCTGGTGTCGGGACAGCTGGAGTACCTGGGCAGCGATGCCCTGGCGCGCTCGGTGCAGCAGCCCTACCAGGAGCGCACCGACATCGCCGGCGACACCGTGACCATCACCCGTGGCAGCGGCAGGCCCCGGAAGTTTTCATTGCAGCGGGCGCCGGAACTGAAACTGCTGCTGGGAAGCTTCACGGCACTGCTGAGCGGCAACCGCGCCGCCCTGGAACAGCAGTTCAGCCTCGCCGCGGACGGTGACGAACACCACTGGAGCCTGCAGCTCACGCCGCTCGATGCGCGCGTGCATGCCCGCATCCGCGCCATCAAGGTCGAGGGCGCCAACGGTGAGCCGCGCTGCCTCACCACCACCGAGGCGGACGAGGCGGTGACGGTGATGCTGCTCTCGGACGCGGCCCGCGTGTCGCCGCCGAAGAACGTGGATCGCGCCTGGCTCGACGCCCGCTGCGCCGGATCCGCAGGCGCGGGCCCGGCCGGCTGAGCCCGGTGAAGCGCCAAGACGCACTCGCGTCCCTGGTCGCACTGGCGCTGGCCGTGGCGCTGGGCCTGTTCATCCAGCAACGCCTCAGGATCAGCGGCGACCTGCGGCTGTTCATGCCCGCGCCGCACTCCGCGGCCGAACGCCTGCTGCTCGATGAAGTGAGCACGGGCCCGGCGGCGCGGCTGCTGCTGGTGGCACTGCGCGGCGCGCCGCCCGGGCAGCTGGCGCAAAGCTCGCAGCAGCTCGCGGCCGGACTGCGGCGCGACCCGGCCTTCCGCCTGGTCACCAATGGCGAAAACCGGCTGGACATCGTGCCCGACAGGCTGCTGCCCTACCGTTACCTGCTGTCACCGACGCTCGACTCGCAGCGCCTGGATGCTGACTTCCTGCGCGATCAGCTGGCCGCGCGCGAACAGGACCTGGCCTCCCCGGCCGGCAGCCTGCTGGCGCCGCTGCTGCCGCGCGACCCGTCGCTGGAACTGCTGCAGGTGCTGCAGTCCTGGCAGCCCGCGCAGCAGGCGCAGACGCAGTACGACGTATGGTTCAACGCCCGCGGGGATGCGGCGCTGCTGCTGGTGGAGACCGCCGCCGCGGGCTTCGACCCGCGGGGCCAGCGTGCCGCCATCGACGCGCTGCGCGCGCACTTCGCGCGCGCCAGGACCACGCCCGCCACCACGCTCGAGGTCACCGGCCCCGGCGCTTTCGCCGTGCTGATGCAGGCGCGCAGTGAACGCGATGCCAACCTCGCGGGCCTGCTGGACACGGTGGGCATGGTGATCCTGATGCTGCTTGCCTACCGGCGCCTGCGCTTCGTGGTGCTGGGTGCGCTGCCGCTGGCGGCGGCCGGTATTGCAGGCCTGACCGCCGTCACCCTGGTGTCCGGCACCGTGCACGGCATCACGATCGCCTTTGGCTTCACCCTGATAGGGGTGGCGCTCGATTATCCCATCTACCTGTTCAGCAACCAGCGCCCCGGCGAGAGCCCCTGGACCACGTTGCGCACGGTGTGGCCAACGCTGGCCACCGCGGTGCTCGCCATCGGCATCGCCTACCTCGCATTCCTGGGCTCGGGGGTCGCCGGGCTTGCCCAGCTGGCCTGCTTCAATGTCGCGGGCCTGGCCACCGCCTGCCTGTGCACGCGCTGGCTGCTGCCGCGCTGGATGCCCGCGGGAGCGCGGGACTACGGCGAACTGCCGCTGGTGGCGAAGCTCGCCGACCGCACCGCGCGGCTGCCGCGCCTGCCCTGGCTGCCGTGGGCGCTGGCCGCGGTGAGCCTCGCGGCGTTTGTGTTCGTGCCCGGCCCACACTGGGACAACGATCTCGGACACCTGACGCCCGTGCCGGAGCAGCTGCTGCGTGAGTATTCCGACATGCAGCGCGAACTGGGCAGCCCGGACGTGCGCTGGCTGCTGGCCATCGACGGCAGCAGTGCCGACGATGTGCTCACCAGGGAGCAGCAACTGACGCCCCGGCTCGAAGCCCTGGTCGACAAGAAGGAAATTGCAGGTTTCGACTTCGCGGCGCGCTACCTGCCGGACATCGCGACGCAGAAACGCCGCCAGGCCGCGCTGCCTGACACGCCGACCCTGCGCGCGGCGCTGGCCAAGGCCACCGCCGGCATGGCCTTCAGGGCCGGCCTGTTCGAACCCTTCCTGGCCGACGTCGCCAGCGCCCGCACCCTGCCGCCCCTGACCCCGCAGAACGTGGCCGGTACGCCGCTGGAACTGACCGTGGGTGGCCTGCTGATGCCGCGGGACGGCCACTGGACCGGACTGGTGACCTTCACGGGTATCAACGATCCGGCGCGCCTGGCGCCGCTGGCGCGCGCACTGCCGGGCCAGGCCACGTTGCTCGACCTGAAGCAGGCCGCCGACGACCTGGTGGCAGGACAGCGCCGGCGCATCGTGTGGTGCGTGCTCGCCGCGGCGGTGCTGCTGGTCATCGTGGTCGCCACCGTGCTGCGCTCACCGCGGCGGGCCCTGCGGGCGGTGACGCCGATGCTGCTCGCGGCACTCATGACACTGGGCATCCTGCATGCCTGCGGCGTGGCACTGAACCTGTTCCATATCATCGCGCTGGTACTGGCCGCTGGCCTGGGGACGGACTACGGGCTGTTCTTTGAACGCGCCAGCCACGACCCCGCCGCGCGCCGCCGCACCCTGCATGCCCTGATGGTGTGCGCCGCGGCAGCCTGCGTGGTGTTCAGCGTGCTGGCCAGCTCGCCGCTGCCGGTGCTGCGCGCCATCGGCATCACCGTGGTGCTGGGCGTCGCCGGCAACTTCATCCTGTCGCTGCTGCTGATCCGGCCGCAGGCCACCGCGGACCACGCCCCGTGACCCCCCCGGCCCCACATGCCGCCCTGCCCGCGGACCGCGCCGCCATCACCGCGCTGATCCCGCACCAGGGCAGCATGTGCCTGCTGGAGCGGGTGCTGTCCTGGGATGCACGGGAGATCGTCGCCGCAAGCGCCACACACCGTGATCCGGCGCATCCGCTGCGGGGTGCAGCCGGCCTGCGCGCGGTGCATCTGTGTGAATACGGCGCTCAGGCCGCCGCCTTGCACGGCGGCCTGGTCGCACAGGCCACCGGAGGGCGCGCGCCACCGGGCCTGATCGTGTCGCTGCGCGACGTGAAACTCGGCCGCGCCTTCATCCACGACCTGCCCGGAGAGCTCATGGTGCGGGCGCAGCTGCTGCTTGCCGGCGATGCAGGCACGCAGTATTCATTCGAGGTCAGCCATCAGGGCCAGGTAATCGCCGGCGGACGCGTGGCGATCATGCGGCGTCAGGGCCCTTAGCAGAACCGGCCACCGCAGGGCTTGTGAATCTCACTGGAACCTTCAGGCAGCGGCCGCCGTTGGCCGCGGCCTACGGGAAGATGGGATCGATCACAGCGGCTGCCCGGGTTGCGGCGTCCCACAACCGTCCAAATCAAGGCTCGATGCCCACGGCCAGCCGCCGGCCGGCGCCCAGCTCCAGGCTGACGGTCGCCGCCCGCTCATCCGCCAGCACCTCGTACAGCGGCAGGCAGGCCGCCATGGCATTACCGGCCACGAGCGCGGCATTGGCAGGGCGCGCGGTCGCGACGGCCGCCGCGGACAGCAGTCGCAGTGACAGCCGGGCACGGCTCTGCGCGGTGCGCTCCGGGGACAGCACCAGCGCTGCACCCATCAGGCCCAGGCTGCGCGTGACCCCGCCCAGCGGTCCGCGGCCCTCGATATCGTAGGCTGCCAGCAGCACGGGCGTGGCATCGGCCACGGCCTGCACCGCGCCGGCCAGCAGGCCTTCGGCGAAGCTGGCCTCCCCGGCCGAGAGCGCGAGGTACGGTTCCAGGCAGCCGGTGGCGATGGTCCAGTAGCCCGCGGCGGCGTTATGCACTGAATTGTGGAACTTGGTCGGCGACAGGGCGCGAGGGTCCGTCGCCAGGGTCGCGCACATGTAGTCAGTGATGGCGAGGTCGCCGCAGGTGGAGGTGAACACGCTGGGCAGCGACGCCGGATCGCGCTGTGCCTGGCGGCACGCCGCCATCGCAACGGTGAGCGCCACCGCCACACTGTCGGGGCAGCGTCGACGTTCGGTGGACGGCAGCACCACCGGATCGGGGCGCCGCGCCGGGACTTCAGCCGGCGCACGCTCGCCGCGCAGCACCGCGCGCGCCAGCTCCCAGTCGCCGAGACGCGGGGTCCACAGCCCCACGCCCTCCACGAACACGTCGATGGCCACGGGCTTCATGGCCGCTGCCGCCCGAACAGCAGCACGCAGTTGCTGCCACCGAAACCGAAGGAATGACTCAGGGCCAGATGCAGTGGTCGCTCGACGTTCTGCCGCAGGATGCTGCCGCCATGCGGCCCGTCCGGCGTGTCGCAGTTCAGCGTGCCCGGCGCGAGGTCGTTCTCGAGCGCGAGGCAGGTAATCACGGCCTCCAGCATGCCGGCTGCGCCCAGGGTGTGTCCGGTCCAGCCCTTGGTCGAACTGGCGCAGATGCCGGCCGGGAACAGCTCCGCCACCACCGCGGCTTCCACTTCGTCGTTCTTGCGGCTGGCCGTGCCGTGCAGGTTGATGTAGTCGATCCGCGCCGCCGGGATCCCGCCGCCCGCCAGCGCCCGGCCGATGGCGCGCCGCGCGCCCTCACCCTGCGGATGCGGCGCCGACATATGGTGCGCATCGCTGGACTCGCCATGGCCCAGCAGCCAGGGTCCGATGCCATCACGTTCCAGCAGGGCAAAGCCCGCGGCCTCCCCCAGACTGATGCCGTCACGCGCGGCGTCAAAGGGCCGGCAGGGCCGCGTCGACACCAGGCCCAGGGAGTTGAAGCCGAACAGCACGCTGTCGCACAGCGAATCGACGCCGGCCACCACCGCGGCATCGCACAAGCCCAGCCGGACCAGGCGCTCGGCGTAGGCAAAGGCATTGGCGCTGGAGGAACAGGCGGTGGCGACCGTGACGCAGGGACCGTGCAGATCGAGTGCGCGCTGTACGAACACGCCGAGCGAATGCGGCATGTGCAGCGCCGGGGCCGCCAGGCGTGGCGGGAATCCCCCGTCCGGCAGCAGCCCGCGGTAGGCCTCTTCCGTGGCGCCGATGCTGCTGGTGGAGGTGCCCACCACCAGCGCCACCCGTTCGGCGCCGTAACGCCGGATGGCGGCGTGCGCCTGCTCCATGAAACCATCGGTGCGCAGCCCCAGCCAGGCCAGGCGGTTGTTGCGCGAATCCAGGTCCGCCAGCGTCACCGGCAGTGCATTGCCGGCCTGTTCCAGGCCCGGCACGCGGCCGATCCAGGTGGCCAGGGGCTCATGGGTGAGGTCATTGGCCACAAGGCCGCTGCGCCGCTCGCGCAACGCCTGCAGCAGCGCCACGCTGCCGGTGCCCACGGCCGAGACCTGTGTCCAGGCGGTGACACACAGGGGAACCAGCGGCGGCGGCGGCCCGCTGCCCGCACCTGCCGGCATCATGGCCATGGCGCAGTGACCTCAGGCGGCCCGGTGCTGCCCGATGTGCGCGGCGAGCGAGCGCAGCGAGGCGAAGATGCGGCGGTTGTCGGCATCATCCGATCGCAGCTGGAAGCCGTACTGCCGCGACACCGCAAGCGCGATCTCGAGTGCGTCGATGGAATCGAGCCCCAGCCCGGCACCGAACAACGGCTGTTCGGGATCGATGTCTTCAGCCTGTATCCCATCAAGGTTCACGGCGTCGATGATCAGCTGCGCAAGTTCGGTCTCGGCGGGAGTCTGTCTGGAAGGCATGACAATTGCTAGGATACGGTCCGTTATGGCGAAAGCCCGTAAATCCTAGCACAGGCGCAATGCAGACTTCGCAGCCCCTGGACGAAAAGCGCGTGATCGTGATCGGCGGCGGCCCGGGCGGTTCGACCGTCGCGGCGCTGCTGGCGAAACGGGGGCGGCGCGTGACCCTGCTGGAAAAGGGCCACCACCCGCGGTTCCACATCGGCGAGTCGCTGCTGCCGATGAACATGCCGATTTTCGAACGCCTGGGCGTGCTCGAGCAGGTCAACGCCATCGGCACCCTGAAGCTCGGCGCCGACTTCCCCGCGCCCAACGAACGCGGCTACAGCGTGTTCCGCTTCGCGAACACCCTCGACCCCGGCACCGGCTACTCGGTGCAGGTGCCGCGTGAGCAGCTGGACCAGCTGCTGTTCCGGCACGCGGCGGCCTGCGGCGCCGACACCCGCGAGGACACCGAGGCGCTGCGCGTGGATTTCGACCCCGACGGCGCCACCGTCCAGGTGCGTGATGAACACGGCGCACTGACAAGCCTGCGCGCGGACTACGTCGTGGACGCCTCGGGACGCAGCACCCTGCTGGGCAACGCGCTGAAACTCAAGCGCAAACACGACAAGCACCAGAGCGCGGCACTGTTCGCGCATTTCTCCGGCGTGGCACGCCGGCCCGGCGAGGACGCCGGCAACGTCAGCGTCTACCGCTTCCATTCCGGCTGGGTGTGGATGATCCCGCTGCCCGGGGATGTCATGAGCATCGGCGCGGTGTGCTACCCCGAATACCTCAAACAGCGCGGCGGCGACAACGCCGGCTTCCTGCTCAAGACCCTGCAGCGCATCCCGGGCGCGCGCGAACGCATGCACCACGCGCGCATCATCGGCCACCTGCATGCCACCGGGAACTACTCCTACACCTGCAACCGCATGGGCGGCCCGCGCTGGCTGATGGTCGGCGACGCCTACGCCTTCCTGGACCCGATCTTCTCCAGCGGGGTGTTCCTCGCGATGAACAGCGGCGAGCAGGCCGCCGCGACCCTCGACCGCATCCTCGATGAACCGCGGCGCGAAGCCGCCCTGCAGCGCGCCTACGCCCGCCATGTGAAGCGCGGCCTGGACCAGATGTCGTGGTTCATCTTCCGCTTCGCCTCACCGGCCATGGCGCGACTGTTCAGCCACCCGCGCAACGTGCTGCAGCTGGAGCGCGCCATGATCTCCATGCTGGCCGGCGACGTGTTCGGGAACCGCCGCGTGTGGTGGCGGCTGCAGCTGTTCAAGCTGGTGTACTTCCTGACCAGCGCCCAGATGTGGCGCCGGTCGGTGCGCAATGCGCGCATGCGCCGGCGCCAGGTCACCGCCACATTTGAAGGCGAAGACCTGGCATGACACAGCTGGCCGCAGGCCGTGCCGGTGCCCGGCCCCGGCCACCCCGCATCGAATATCTTGCACCCGGCCAGGGGCTGCCGCCGGACACGCTGTGCGCGGTGCAGTTCGGCGCCGCCGTGACAGCCGACGATCCACGCTGCGTGCGCGTGGGCCTCGCCCCGCTCGATGGCACCGGCATCACGGAAACCTGGCGCGTGGATGGCCCGGTGACCACGGGCCGCGACGGCGTCGTGCACTGGGCACGCAGCCCGGACTATCTCGCCGGCCGCATCGAGCTGGACGAGCGTGAATTCGGCGGCATCAACGGCGCGGCACGCCACGCCTATGAGACCCTGTGCGCCTTCCAGAACCGCAGCGCGCAGCCGCACCTGCTGCGCATGTGGAACTACTTCGATGCGGTCAACCGCGGGGACGGTGACGCGGAGCGCTACCGCCTGTTCTGCGCCGGCCGCGTTGCGGGTTTCGGCGCCTACGCCGGCGCACGCTGGCCGGCGGCCACGGCGATCGGCCGCCGCGACGGCAGCCCGCTGCTGCAGGTGTACTGGCTGGCGGGGCATGAACCGGGCGTACCGCTGGAGAATCCGCGGCAGGTCAACGCCTATGACTATCCGCGCCAGTACGGCCCGTCGCCGCCGGTGTTCTCGCGCGCCATGCTGGTGGCAGGCAGGCTGCTGCTGGTCTCCGGCACCGCCAGCATCCTGGGCCACGCCTCGCACCATCCCGAGGATCTCGCGCGCCAGCTGGATGAAACCCTCAACAACCTAGACAGCCTGCGCCAGGGCGGCATGGCCGCCGCCTCGCGCCCGGCCGCGGACGCCAGTGTGCTGAAGGTCTACCTGCGCGATCCGGCGGGTCTCGATGCCGTCACGGCAATCCTGCGCCGGCGATTGCCGCCCGGCACGCGCTGGCTGGTGCTGCACGCGGACGTCTGCCGCAGCGAGCTGCTGGTGGAGATCGACTGCGTGCAGGGACTCGGCTAGGGCTTCAGTTCCCGAACACCGCCTGCAGCAGCGCCTTGCGTTCGAGCTTGCCGACCGCGTTGCGCGGCAGGCGTGCCACCAGCAGCAGCGGCCGCGGCAGGAACACCGCATCAACGCCGGTCGCCAGCTGCCGGCTGACCTCCGCCTCGGTCAGCCCCGGCGCCACCACCAGTGCGGCCACGCGCCGCACACCGGCGACGCCGGACTGCGCCGCCTCCTGCGCGGTGGGCTGGAACACCACGGCGTCCTGCACGCCGGGCACGGCCTGCAACCGCCGGGTGAGGTCCGCCAGCGACGCGCGCTTGCCCGCGATCTCGATCATGTCGGCGTTGCGGCCCAGGATGGTCATGCGGCCATCGGCACCCAGTTCCACCACGTCCTGCAGCGGCATCGGCCCGCTGAACCAGGGCGCGTCCACCAGGGTGCGGTCGGCTTCGGGTTGCACCCGCACACCGCCATACAGGCGCCATGACTGCTCGCGCACGGTGTGGCGCGAAGCAAATACGCAGGTTTCGGTGGAACCGAACATCTCCAGCATGGGCGCGCCCCACTCCTGCTCCACCGCGGCGGCGGTGGCGGCATCCAGGGGTGCGGTGGCTGACACCACCGCGCCGATGCGCGGCAGGGACACGCGCGCGGCCAGCAGTGCGCGCAGGTGCACCGGCGTGCTGACCAGCACCCGTGGTGCGGGAACCTGTTCCAGCGCCTGCGCGACGTCGGCCGGGAACAGCGGCCGGCCGGCATGCACCGACATGCCATCGAGCAGCGGCAGCAGCACCGTGGTCTCCGAACCCCACATGTGCTGCGGCGGCACGGTGGCCACGACGGCAGGATGCGCGTCACCATGTTGCGGCGTCAGGCATTCGCGGATGCGCTCAGCGTTACAGGCCGAACTGCCCCACAATCCACCCCAACGCTTGGCGTGGCCCGTGGGCAGGCCGGTGGACCCCGAAGTGAAGGCGATCTGCACTATGTGCCCGGCCGCAACCGGCGGCAGTTCCGCGGGCGACACCGGCGGGTGTGGCTGCGACAACGCGCGCAGCACCATCCCGTCATCGACCAGGTGGCTGCCCTCCCAGGCATTGCGCACCTCTGCCACCACCTGCGGCGCGCGCGAGGACGGCAGCAGGTTGGTCTGGCCGCGCAGCACGGCGGCGCACCAGGCCATCAGGAACAGGTCGCGGCGGTCGCACAGGTTCACCAGGCTGCCGGTCTGCGGCAACGCGCGGGCCACCGCCATGACCGATCCCAGGAACTGCTGCACGCTGCGCACGCCATCCTGTGACCACAGGAACGGGGCTTGTGGGTCCCGGCCCTCGAGCAGGCGCCGGCCGGACGGAGTCGCGATGCCCATGTTCAAAGCGTGCGTCAGAGCAGGCCGCCGTTGACGGCGATGACCTGGCGGGTGACATAGGCCGCATCCTTCGACAGCAGGAAGCTCACGACCGCGGCGACTTCCTCGGGCGTGCCGGGGCGCTGCATGGGCACGGCCTTGAGCCACTCCTCGACGGGCGCGTCCGTGGCGGTCATGTCCGTGTCGATGTAGCCCGGCGCCACGCAGTTCACGGTGATGCCGCGCGAGGCCAGTTCCACCGCCAGCGCGCGGGTGGCGCCGATGATGCCGGCCTTGGCCGCGCTGTAGGCGCTCTGCCCGCGATTACCGGTGATGCCCGACATGGAGGACAGCGTGACAATGCGCCCCGGCGCGCGCCGCCGCACCATGGGCATGACCAGTGGATGCAGCACGTTGTAGAACGCATCGAGGTTGCCGTGCACCACGCCGTCCCACTCCTCACCGGTCAGGGCGGGAAACACCGCATCGCGCGTGAAGCCGGCGTTGCACACCACGCCGTAGTAGGCGCCATGCGCCTCGATGTCGGCGGCCAGCACGGCCGCGGCAGCGGCGCGCTCGCCGACGTCGAAGCACAGCACGCGCGCGGCCCGGCCCAGGGCCCGCATCTGTGCCGCCACCTGCTCCGCCTCGTCGCGGCGTGACCGGCAGTGCACCACCACGTCGTAGCCGTCCCGGCCCAGGCGCAGCGCCACCGCGCGGCCGATGCCGCGACTGGAACCCGTGACCAGCACCGTGTCAGTCATGAATGCCTCAGCCGGACCGCCGCAGCAGGGCGGTGTCCGCATACCAGAAGGGATAGAAATTGAACCACTGCAGCGGCTCGAGCCGCAGGTGGTGTTCGAGCCGCGCGGCAAAACGCTGCGCCAGGCCCGCGATCACCGCGTCACGCTCGGAACGCCGCCAGCTGACGCGGTCGGCGAAGTGCTCGAAATACACATGGTGGCCATCCGGACGGCGCAGGCAGAACAGCAGGAATACCGGGCATTCCAGCAATGCTGCCAGCACGTAGGGACCCACGGGCAGCGGTGCCGTCTCGCCCAGCAGTTGCGCATCCGTGGTACGCCCACCGTGCACGGGCACCCGGTCACCGGTGATGACCACCCATTCGCCGCGGTCGATGCGGCTCTTGAGCATCAGGGCCGTGGCGGCGTCGAGTTCGGTGACCTGCAGCAGTTCGAGGTCGGCACCGGCCATGCGCAGCACGCGGCTGAACGCAACCGCATGGCGGGTATGCGCGAGTACATTGAGCCTGACTCCGGCGGCGCGGGTGGCCGCCACGGCGCGGCACATTTCCAGGTTGCCCAGGTGCGAGCCGATCAGCAGCGTGCCGCGGCCGCTGGCCTTCACCGGGTCCAGCGCGTCGTAGTTGTCGAGCGCCACCCGGGCGCTGTCGAGGCGGCCGGACCAGGCATCGAGCTTGTCGAGGATGGACCAGGAAAAGGCAAGGAAGTGGCGGTACATCCAGCCGCCGCTGGCCCGCACGGGGCCGTCCGGCATGGCGGCCGACACGCGTCGCAGGTAGCTGCGCGACACCGCCCGCGCACGCCGGCTGAACAGGAAGAAATAGGCGGTGGACAGGTGCACGAACGGCGCGATCAGCGGCCGCGGCAGGGCCGCCAGCAGCACCATGAGGCGCATCATGAAGAATGCACCCCGCTCCCTGGAACGGGCCCAGCTGGCCTGGGCGCGCGCCTCGTTTGCGTTCACCGGAACTTTCCCGCGACCAGTCGCGGCAGCCGCAGCAACATGCCGCACAGCAGCCGCAGCTGCAGCCCCACCATGCGCGCATTGTCGCGGATCATGCGGAAATGCGACACGCCATCGAGGGGATACACCACCCGCGTGGGCAGCCACACCATCGCAACTCCGCGCCAGTACAGGCGGACGATGATCTCGGTGTCGAAATCCATCCGCGGGCCGATGTGCTCGTGGTCGATGAGGTCGATGACCGCGGGCAGCGGGTAGATACGGAAGCCGCACATCGAATCCGGGATCGCGAATGACAGGGTGTTGAGCCACACCAGCACATGCGTCAGGTAGCGGCCATAGAAGCGCACCGCCGGCATGCTGTCGTCGAACCGCGGCTGGCCGCACACCAGTGCCTGCGGCGCCGCCGCGGCCGCCGCGACAAACCCGGGAATGTCGCCAAGGGCATGCTGGCCGTCCGCGTCGACCTGCAGCGCATGGCTGTAGCCGCGGCGCGCCGCCTCGCGGAAACCCGCCAGCATGGCGGCGCCCTTGCCCCGGTTCACGGGCAGGCGCAGCACCCGGGTATCCGGGACTTCGGCCGCCAGGCGGTCCAGTTCACGGGCGCAGGCCGGAGCGGAACCGTCGTCCACCAGCAGGCAGGGCAGGTTCGCGGCCCGCACCGCGGCCACCACCCGGGCAACGGCACGTTCATGGTCGAACACGGGGATCACCGCGCAGGGCCGGAAGGCCTCGGCCGGCGTCATCTCGGGATCAGGAGTATCGGCTCACACATGCGCACATGATAAAGGCTAAAGCCCCAGGCGCGGATTGAAGGGCAGTTCCGTCCGCATCCGCTCGTAGCAGGCCTTGGCTTCCGCGGTATCCGCGGGCGGCAGCACCACCTTCAGCACCACGTACTGGTCACCGGGCGGTTCCCCGGCCAGGCCACGGCCGCGCAGCCGCAGGCGGTTGCCCGACTGGGAACCGGCGGGAATCTTGAGATCCACCGCGCCCCCCAGGGTGGGTACCGTGATCGCGCCGCCCAGGGCGGCCTCCCAGGGAGCGACGGGCAGCGTCAGGGTGACGTCGCGGCCGGCCAGTTCGAAGCGCTGGTGCGGCCGGATGCGCACGTCGAGATACAAGTCTCCGGCCCGCCCGCCCTTGCCGGGCGCCGGCTCCCCCTGGCCCGCCAGCCGCACGGACTGCCCCTCGGTGACCCCGGCTGGGATATTCACCCGAATGGTCTGTTCACGGGTGCCACCGCCGGGCGCCGGGCGCTGCAGGTTCAAGGTACGGGTGACCCCGTTGTGCGCTTCCTCGAGCGTAACCTCGATGTCCGCATGCTGATCGCGGCCCTGGACCGGGCCGCGCTGCCGGCCGCCCCCGAACGGGCCCGCCCCGCCGCCACCGAACAGCGAGGAAAAAAAGTCACTGTAGTCGGCACCCTCGCCGAAGCCGGCGGTATCAGCGCCGGCATGCGCCCGCGCGCCGCTGCGCCGGGCGTTGAAATTGAAGTCCTTGGCCCAGTCGGGTGGCGGCCGGAACTGCTCGCCCTGCTTCCAGTCGGCGCCCAACCGGTCGTAGGCCGAGCGCTTGTCGGCATCCTTCAGGACCTCGTAGGCCTCCTGGATCTGCTTGAAGCGCTCCTCGGCCTGCGGCTCCTTGCTGACGTCCGGGTGGTACTTGCGCGCCAGCCGGCGGTAGGCCTTCTTGATGTCCTCCGCCGAGGCCGTGCGCTGCAGGCCCAGGGTCTGGTAGTAGTCGCGGTATTCCATCGCGTCATGATGGGGACAGCCCCGGCGCTATTCAACCGTGACGATACAGTTCGCGCCGGCGCGGCACACGGACCCGGACAGGCTCTGGCTACACTGGCGCCACTGACAACGCCACCGGCGCGCTGCTGGCCGAGGCCAACCAGGCCGCGGTGGACCGGATGACCCGGCAGCCCGGGGTCAGCCGGCCTCGGCCGCGAAACTTCCGGCCGACAGCGACAGCTGCGACACCGGACCATAGCGGCCGAGCTGGTCGCGCACCCGGGCCGCATCGGCGATCACCGCGATCACCAGTGCTTCCGGGGCGGGAAAGGCCTGCCCGACCACCCGCCGGGCATCCTCGTGGCTGACGGCACGCAATGCCGCCAGGTAGTTCTCGATGCGCCCCGTGGACAGGCCGTGGAATTCCAGTTCCGACAGCGTGGCCGCCCAGTCCGCCGCGGTTTCAAACGACATCGGGTACTGCCCGCTGACATAAGCGCGCGCCGAATCCAGCATCCGTCCGCTGACGCCCCGGGTCTTGAGTCCGGCGAGGGCCGCCAGCGACAGGTCCAGCGCCCGCACGGTGCTGGTCACCTCGGTGCTGGAACGGATGGCGAACTCGCCGGCGACGCTGCCGCGCACGAACGCGGAGCCGGCGCCATAGGTCAGGCCGGCGCGGATCCGCAACCGCGTGTTGAGCAACGAGGTGAAGCGTCCGCCGAACAGCGTGTTCACCAGGTCCAGGGCGGCGTAGCCGCCGAAGTTGCGGTCCACGCCGCGGCCACCCAGCCAGAAATAGCTTTGCGCCGAGCCGGGCGCATCGACCAGCAACACCCTGCGGCGCGTCACGGCCGCCGTGGGGGCGAGTACCGGCAACGGCGCCGCGGCCCGTCGCCAGCCGCCGAACAACCGCACCGCCTGCCGCTTCAGCCGGCCGACGTCGATGTCGCCCGCCACCGCCAGCACGGCGCGGTCGGCGCCGACCTGGGCGCGGTGATACTCGCGCACGTCCGCCACGCTGATCGCACGCAGTGAGTCCTCGCTGCCGCAGACCGGCCGCCCATAGGGATGGCCGGCGAACAGCTGTGCCCGGCCGTACAGCGGCAGCAGTTCGGACGGGTCCGAATCCTTCAGGGCCGAAAGCCAGCCGGACTGGCGCGAACGCGCCCGCGCCAGCTGTTCCGCATCCGGCCGTGGCGCCATGACGGCATCGGCCAGCAGTTCCAGCATCAGGTCCTGGTGGGACCGCAGGAACTGGCCGTGGACGCTGATGGCCTCGGGCCCCGCAACGGCCGCGAAACTGCCGCCGACGTTTTCCACGGCCGCGGCGAACGCCCGCGCGCCGCGCCGGCCCGCGCCCTTGTCCAGCAACGCCGCGGTCAGCGCCGCGACACCTGCCTTGCCCGGCGGATCACACAGCGCGCCACCGCGCAGCAGCAGCTGGAACGACACCAGCGGTACGGCGCGCCGTGGCGCGATCAGCAGCGTGAAACCATTGTCCAGCACCAGGCGCTCATGGGGCGGCACGGCAACGCCGCGCCGGCCCTCCGCCCGCGCCGTGGCAGGGCCCGCGTCGCTCACGCGCCCGGTCCTTGCGGGATCGACATGCCCACGGTGCGCCGGCGCGGGTCCAGCAACGCGCGCGCCAGGCGCGCCACCTCGTCGCGGGTCACGGCGGCGCAACGCGCGGGCTGCTCAAACAGATGCCGCCAGTCACCGTGCAGCAGTTCGTACTCCCCCAGCAGCTGAGCCTTGCCATCGAGGGTGGACAACTGTTTCCAGAAGCCAGCCTCGGTGACATGGCGCGCCCGTCGCAGCTCTACCTCGGACAGCCCCCGCTCGGCCACGCGCGCCAGTTCCGCATCGATGACCGCGTGGGCGGCGTGCGCATCCACGCCCTCGGCCAGCGTGAAATACAGCCAGCACAGCGAGGGATCGAAACCCTGGCGCCAGTCCCCGGCCACGTCGATCGCGATGCCGCGCTGCTCGACCAGTGCCCGGTACAGGCGCGAGGCATTGCCATCGACCAGCGCAGTCAGCAGCAGGTCGAGCGCGGGCCCCCTGGCATCGGCCGCCGCCGGCGCCTTGTACGCGTACTGCAGCAGCGCCGACTGCCCGGGCCGGCGCAGGACCACGCGGTGCTCACGGCGCTGCAGCGGCTCACGCACCCGCACCCGCGGCGGCGGCGCCTGCCGCGGCACCGGTGCCAGGTGCCGCTGCGCCAGCTCGAATGCCTCCTGCGCGGCTATGTCGCCCGCCAGCACGAAGGTCTGGTTGTTGGGCGCGTAGTACGTGCGATAGAACGCGCGCAGGTCGCGCACGGTCCAGGCGCGGATGTCGGCTGCCAGGCCGATGGTGGGGAAGCGATAGGGATGGGTGCTGAAGGCCTGCGCCTGCATCTGCTCGGACAGGGATGCGGCGGCGTTATCGTCCACGCTGGTGAGGCGCTCGGAATACACCACACCGCGTTCGCTCTCGACCACCTGCGGATCAAAGGCCAGGTGGACCATGCGGTCGGCTTCCAGGTGCAGCACCGTATCCAGCGCATCACGGGGAAACCAGCTCTGGTAGACCGTGACGTCCTCGCTGGTGAAGGCATTGTTGGAACCGCCGCGCTCCTCCAGCAACCGGTCGAACTCCCCGGCGGGATGGCGCGCGGTGCCGTTGAACATCATGTGCTCAAAGAAATGCGCGAGGCCGGTGGCGCCCTCGGTCTCATTGCGGCTGCCCACCCGCACCCAGTTGTACAGCGCGATGCCGGGAATGGCGTGATCCGGCCAGACAATGACCTTCAGGCCATTGGCCAGGCGCAGGGTGCGCACGGCCGCGCGTCCGCCGGAGGAAAATGGCCCGGTTTGCGACCCAGGTGTCACCGCGGCCCCCACGCTGCGGGCATAATGCTTCAATGGCTGACCATCCAAAGCGCCGCCTGCTCGACAGGCTTGGCGACGCTCCAACCTATGTCGCCGAAGGCTGCCGGGTGACCGGTGACGTCGAGGCACCAGGCCCGCTGGTGGTCTGCGGCGACGTGCGCGGCGATGGCGACGTGCGCGGACCACTGCACCTGACGGCAACCGCCCACTGGGAAGGCGAGGTACGCGCGCAAAGCGCCATCATCGCCGGCAGCATCACCGGCGCCGTGGTGGTGACCGGCAAGATGGAGATCGGCGCCAGCGCCGTGATCCGCGGCCGGGTCGCCGCCGGCACCCTGGCCATCGCCCGCGGCGCGGTGATCGACGGCGAAGTCAGCATCACCAGCGGCCAGCCGCCGGTGACCTTCGAGGAAAAGCGCAGCCGCTAGTCCCGGGGCGGCCCTGCGCAGGCGCCGGGATCGCCGCGGACTCAGGCGCACAGCGCCTCGAGAGTCGCCCGCTCGGCCCAGGTGTCGCCGTTCAAGGTCTCCAGAAACCCCACGTGGCCCCCATGCCGGGTCACCCGCAGGCGCAGCGCCGGACCGGCCTCGATCCGCGCCAGGTCCACGGCCGGCACGATGGGATCATCCAGCGCCGCGATCAGGGTCGCGGGCACGCACAGGTTTGCCAGCCGGTTACCGGTGATGGCGTAGCCGTCGAGGTACGCCTCCAGGCTGGGGAAGGACGTGAAGCGCCGCACCAGCTCGGCGGTCATGCGGCGCAGGCCCGGGAAACGGTGCAGGTCGCTGAAATCGTAGGTCCGGGGCCAGGCGGCGGCCTTGGCGCGCAGCGATGCCGTCCATTTGCGCACGAAGTAGCGGTGATACAGCGGCAACCCGTCCTCGATGGCATGCAGCGTCGCCGTGGGATCCAGCACCGGCGAGATCGCCACCACCTGGGCGACGTCGAGGTTTTCCTCCCGGGCCCGGGCCGCCGCGCGCAGCAGGAAGTTGCCGCCCAGCGAAAAACCCGCCAGATGCAGCGGCATGTCCGGCAGCATGGCACGCACCCGGCGCACCGCGCCGACGATCTCGGGCAGCAGGCAGGAGTGGAACAGGCCCTGGTTCAGGTGGTGTGTGCCGCCGTGATCCCGCAGGTTCAGGCGCACGACGTCGAAGCCGCGATCAAACAACTGCCGCGCCAGCGACAGCATGTAACGCGAGTCGACGTTGCCCTCCCAGCCGTGCAGCAGCAGCGCCGCCCGCCGCGCCGCGCGCTGCGGGCTGGCATGCAACGCCAGCAGCCGCACGCCGTCGCCGCAATCGAGCACCACCTCGCGGCTGGCCGCGCGCAGGGCAGCCGTCTGCCGCCGCAGCCTGAGGCCGCGCAACGGCAACCCGTTGGGCAGCATGGACTGCAGGTGGGCATTGGCCATCCAGCGTGGCGGCCGGTAAGTGTCGTCGAGGGCGAAATCCACGGCCCGGCAGTGTAGCCCAACCGGACTGCGACTCAGCGCCTGTTACAAAACCACAACAAAATGGCCGGGTGCGAGGTCCTGCCCGCGGGGCATCGCAGCCCTGGCCCTGGCCTTCACGGCCCGGCGCACCGGCTCAGCCGAGGGACAGGCCGAGCACCGCCAGCAGGGCACCGATCACGGCCCCCACCACGACGTCCGTCGGATAGTGCAGGCCCAGCACCACCCGCGAGGCGGCCACCAGGCCGGTCAGCGGCAGCAGCACCCAGGACAGCATGGGGAAATGCGCCACGGTCTGCCAGGTGAAGGCCACTGCGTGCAGGGTGTGGCCGGAAGGAAAGCTGTACCGGTCCAGCGGCGCATCGTGCAGGCTGATGCCGGCGTGGGTGATGAAGGGCCGTTCGCGCACGAAGGTCTGCTTCAGGAGCTTGTACAGGCTGACCCCGACCAGCCCCACCAGCGTCATGACCAGCACGGGCCGGACGGCCGCCCGGCCATACAACAACGGCAGCACCGCCAGCAGCGCGTACCACACCACCCCGTTGCCCAAGCGGCTCGCCGTCCGGAACACCCGGCGCACGCCGGGCTGCGCGGCGAAGGAATTGATGCTGCGGCACAGGCCGTATTCGACGGCATCCACACGCGCGACGAAGGTGCCCAGGGCCCCGGTTCTCATGCAGGGCAGGGTCGCAACGCGGCAAGTCAGTCCGGTGACTGCCGCGTGAACCTTGTGTTTCACCCGCAAAAAGCCGCCCACGGCGCTTTTTGCCGCGGTGGAACCGCCGTCAGAAACCGGGTTTTTGCCGGCGGTCGGCCGGCCGGGTCGGTGCTAGTCCCTGATGCCCTGACCGCGGTTCATCAGGCCGACCGCCAGGGTGAACATGGCCACGGCCACCACGAGCATGATGCCGAAGGCGATGCCGACGTTGACGTCAGACACGCCCAGGAAGCCGTACCGGAACGCGTTGACCATGTGCAGGATGGGGTTCGCGTAGGACAGCGTCTGCGCCCAGGACGGCAGCATGTGGATGGAATAGAACACGCCGCCGAAGTAGGTCAGCGGGGTCAGCACGAAGGTCGGGATCCAG
>Ga0153956_1000630_pt1 | contig 37355 bp, 31 predicted proteins | sample TSFL040MetaG_FD_104704 | JGI IMG/M metagenome (GOLD analysis project Ga0153956, IMG submission 104704) | Attine ant fungus gardens microbial communities from Florida, USA - TSFL040 MetaG | ecosystem: Host-associated > Fungi > Mycelium > Unclassified | place: USA: Florida, Wekiwa Springs... | reverse complement strand
TTGAGATTGGCTTTGAAGGTATTAACCGCTCTACGCGTCATAAATCGGGTATCGCCTTGCGTTTCCCGCGCATACTGCGCTGGCGTCATGACAAGCCGAAAGAGGAAGCTGATACATTGGATAATTTAAAGGCGCTACTGGGGGATTGATGAGCATAATTTGTCAATTGCGAGCAAGGCACGAACGCGGCAATCGCGAATAATACATGCTAGTGAAACAAAGACTGCCCCAAAAGTCATAGATTTTGTTTCATTTGTTGCACACTCACATGAAACAAAATCAGGTGTACTTACTTCCACTCAAACTTTTCCAAGCCAATATCGCCGCCGGCGCCACCGGCAATATAGATCTGGTGGTTATAAACCGCTGCGCCTACACCATTGCGGGCCTTGTTGAGGCTTGGTGCGGTTTTCCATTCTTTGTCGGTTTCGGGGTCAAGGTAAAACACATCTTTTTGCGGTCCGTTAGGTGTGGATGCGGTAGCACGTTCGCCGCCTATGTAAAATATCTTATTGTCAAGGTTTACGCAGTTACCGCCGCCGGTACCCATGGGTAGCTTGGCTGGCAGGGTACTCCATTTGCCGGTCTTAAAATCATAACAATCCACATCCAAAACCACCTTATCAAAAAACGACATAAAGTTATTGGCATCATGCAAACTGGTATTGCGGCCTCCAATGGCATACAGCTTATCTTTTACTACTACAGCCATGCTATGGTCGCGAATGTGGGGCGCGTCGGGCAGGCTTCTCCAGGTGTTGGTTTTAGGGTCGTATTCGTCAAACAATCCGTTGGTACCGTCATGATGGCCATGCAAAATACCACATACCAGATATAGCTTGTCTTTGTAAACCGCCGCCCCGGCCCCACCGCGACGGCGGTTTTCAGGCAACCCGGCTAATTGCTGCCAGGCATCCTTTTTAGCATCGTAAGCATAGGCATTGGCTAACGGTACCTGGTTAGGATAGTTACGATCAGAAAAAGCATCAAGCACGTAAACCTTGCCGCCCAATGCCACAGCCTGGAAATGGTGCATGATGGATGGGGCAGTCGTGCCTTTTGTCCAGGTGGATGCAGCAGGGTCATAAATCTCAACCGCTTGCGCCGGTGCATCGCCCCCAACTAAATACATTTTACCGTTTACCGCGGCAAACCCGCACTCATTGCGCGACGGCGGCGTATTGGTGGACGAAACAAGCTTCCATGAACCATTATCCATACGGTAGTAGGCTGCCATGGTTAATAACAACAAGGGCAGCGCTATAAGTAATTTCTTCATGCTGATTGTATATTGGTTTATAAATCAACGCTTTTGATGACGGTTAGTTTTATATCTCTAAATTAAATAGTTGCCTACCTTAGGCAGCTATAATGCAATAATGGCAACAGGGGGTGCATATTGAAAAATGGTGCAGCAGTATTTCATTCACCTTATAGCTGCCCTATTACAACTATGAATGTAGCGGTTTGGGGATCAAATATATATCCGGAAGAAACCGCTTAAATAGTTATGCTGGTGGATATTGGGCAAACGGCGCCTTTAAAAGCCTGGAAAGCTCAATACTAACAACGGCCTACAAGCATTATGCGGTAAAACACAACTAACCCCTCAAGCCCGCGTATCATTACCATGATAAATACTAAGGTAACTATCATAGCGGGTCGGTTCGATCTCGCCACGCTCAAGGGCGGCTAATACGGCACAGCCCGGCTCATTGATGTGCTGGCAGTTATTAAACTTACAATCATGCATGCGCTCGCGCATTTCAGGAAAGAAGTGGCCAAGCTCTTCTTTTTCTATATCGATGATGCCCAACTCGCGGATACCCGGCATGTCAATAATAAATCCGCCTTGCGGCACCTCAAACATTTCGGCGAAAGTTGTGGTGTGGGTACCCTTATCGCTCCATTCAGACACCTCGCTGGTGCGCAGTTCAAGCTCAGGCAGCAAGGCATTGATCATGCTTGATTTGCCCACACCCGAGTGGCCGGAAATGAGCGTTACTTTATCTTTTAACAAAGCCTGAACCTGGTCAACATTAGTGCCTTTTAATGCCGATACTTCATAACAGGGATAACCAATTTTTTCGTACATAGCGGTGTAATCGGCCAGTATGTCCAAGCCTTCATCGCTAAACAGATCAAGCTTATTGAACACCAGTTTAGCAGGGATATCATACGCCTCTGCTGTCACCAAAAAGCGATCAATAAAACCAAGCGACGTACGCGGTGAGGCCAGCGTTACAATCAGCAGCGCCTGATCAAGATTGGCCGCAATAACCTGCCGCTGTTTTGACAGGTTGATAGATTTGCGGATAATATAGTTTTTTCGCGGATGCATATTGGTGATGACACCGGTTTGCTGGTCGGGCTCCAGGTCAAAATCAACCTCGTCGCCCACCGCTATGGGGTTGGTGGTTACGATACCTTTGATCCTGAACTTTCCTTTTATACGGCAATCATACCGCTTGCCGCCGGGTGTTTGCACCTGGTACCAGCTTCCGGTTGATTTTGTAACTAATCCCTGCATGTGAACCACAAAGGTAAAAATTTAAAAAGCGATGGCGAATATCCTGCAATAACCCTGCATATGCTATAAAAAATAAAATTTTATTCTTGTTATTTCAAAAACAAAGCATTTAATTTGCTGCCATTAACACAATGATGATTAACAACACAACCATTACAACGATTACAACCACCGGCAAAAGCCACGGAGGAAGATAATCGTATGGTGTAAAGACATAAAAAACAAACCACATGAGCGCCTTCCTCCACACAGAGGAAGGCGCTTTTGTTTAAATAGCTCACTGATGAAAATTCTAAAATTTGGCGGAACATCCGTAGGTTCGGTTCAAAGTATTCAAGCCCTGCTAAGCATCCTGAAGGATGAAGTTAAACAAGCTGTTACCGATAAGCCGGTAGTGGTATTATCAGCCATGAGCGGCGTAACAAACCTGCTGATCGGCATGGCTGAGGAAGCTGCCCTCGGTAACGACTTTTCCCGGCAACTGGCCGAACTTGAAAAGCGCCACATAGATGTGGTAAAAGCTTTGTTAGAGATTAAAAATCAAAACCCTGCAGTTACCGGGTTATTAATTAACTTCAAAAATTTAGAAGAGCTGCTGCAAGGTGTACTAACCCTGCGCGAGCTAACACCCAAGACCCGTGACCTGATCATCAGCTACGGCGAGCGCTGCTCAACCTTGATGATCAGCAAAATTGCGGACCAATATTTCCCTGCGCAATTTGTGGATGCCTCAACCGTGATTAAAACTGACAACTCTTTTGGGCAGGCCAAGGTTAACACCGAGCTTAGCGAGCAGCTGATTCGCGGTTTTTACCAGGAAAACAAAGACAAAACCTTGTTTGTAACAGGCTTTATTGCAAGCAACAACGAGGGACACATCACTACCCTGGGGCGTGGTGGCAGCGATTATACCGCAGCAATTTTTGGCGCAGCATTAAACGCCGGCGAGATACAAATATGGACAGACGTTAATGGCATGATGACCGCCGACCCGCGTATGGTTAACAAGGCTTTTTCATTGCCCGAGCTTACTTATACCGAAGCCATGGAGCTATCTTACTTCGGTGCCAAGGTGATATATCCGCCAACCATGATCCCGGCTTTTTTGAAAAAGATACCGATTGTCATTAAAAATACTTTTGATCCTGATTTTGCAGGCACCGTGATACAGCATCACTGTGCACCGTCAAACCTGGCCATTAAGGGCATATCATCTATCAATAACATCAGTATATTAAATGTTGAGGGCAGTGGCATGGTAGGTAAGTCGGGCTTTAGCGGCAGGCTGTTCTCGTTGCTGGCCCGCGAGCAGATCAATGTTATTTTGATCACCCAATCATCGTCAGAGCATAGCATTACCTTTGCCGTATCGCCAGGCGATACCGAACGTGCGCGACAGGTTATTGAGCAGGAATTTGAGCTGGAACTGCTGGCTAAAAAACTGGAGCATGTAGATATTGAGAAAGACCTGGCCATACTTGCCGTAGTTGGCGAAAACATGAAAGAAACTCCGGGCGTATCAGGCAAGTTATTCCATGCACTGGGCCGCAATGGCGTGAATGTGCGGGCAATTGCGCAAGGTTCGTCAGAGTATAATATTTCGGTGATCGTATCGGCCGGCGATCTGGCAAAAGCGCTGAATGCTGTGCACGATGCTTTCTTTGTGCAACTTACCAAAACCCTGCACGCCTTTTGCCTGGGCACCGGCAACATCGGCAAAACATTGTTTAACCAGCTTAATGGTCATGCCGCTTTTTTACAGGAAAACAACGGCATCCAGGTAAAAATAGCAGGCATAAGCAACACCCGTAAAATGGTGCTTAATACAGCTGGGGTATCGTTGGCCAAATGGGAGGATGAATTAAATCAATCGGCCGAACAAGCCGACCTGCCTGCTTTCATTGCCAAAATGAAAAGCATGAACCTACCTAACTGTGTGTTTATTGATAACACCGCCAGCGCCAAACCAATTGAGTTTTATGAGGATGTTTTGAAGTCGACTATCTCTATCGTGACTTGTAATAAAATCGGTAATTCAGGCCCCTACCAACAATATAAAACCTTCAGGGATACTGCCCGTCAGCATGGGGTCGATTTCTTTTATGAGACTAATGTAGGCGCAGGTCTGCCCATTATTCGCACTCTGAAAGACCTGATGAACAGTGGCGACCGGGTACAAAAGATCGAGGCCATTCTGTCAGGAACCATTTCTTTTTTGTTCAACAATTTTAAAGGCGATGCCAACTTTCATGACACCGTAAAGCTGGCGCAAGACAAAGGCTATACGGAACCCGACCCACGCGACGACCTGCGTGGTACCGACTTTATGCGCAAAATGCTCATCCTGGCGCGTGACGCAGGGTATTCGCTTGAAGCTGCAGACGTTGAAATTGAAAACATGCTGCCGCAAAGCTGCCTGAATGCAGGTAGTGTTGAAGATTTTTATCAAACCCTGAAAAATGAGGACGCGCACTTTGCCAACCTTAAAAATAAAGCCGAAAGCGAAGGAAAAGTATTGCGTTACATTGGTAAACTGGAGGATGGCAAAGCATCTATCACCTTGCAAATGGTTGATGAAAATCATCCGTTTTATATGCTTTCGGGCAGTGATAACATCATATCTTTCACTACCGACCGCTACAAGGAACGCCCGCTGGTGGTTAAAGGCCCCGGCGCAGGTGCTGAGGTAACTGCCGCAGGTGTATTTGCTGATTTAATAAATGTGGGCGCTAATTAATACAGCCAGCTAACCCCTTGAAGGGGGAACAATAGTTTATAATTTGAAGATTCTCATGGAAAATAAAGATATACAAACAACAAAAGCGCTGCTAATCACTCCCCCTTTAGAGAGCCGGGGAGCGGTAGCCGACAGCGTCAAAGTTTTTGCTCCGGCAACCGTCGCCAACGTGGTCTGCGGATTTGATGTACTGGGTTTTGCCGTTAACGCCCCGGGCGATGAAGTAGTAATGCGCGTTACCGATAAACCGGGCATCACTATTAGTAAAATTACCGGCGATGATGGCCGCTTGCCGATGGACCCGTCTAAAAATACGGTAAGTGTCAGTGTTAAACATTACCTGGAAAGCGTTGGCCGTACCGATTTGGGGCTAGACATTGAGCTGCACAAAAAAATGCCGATAGGTAGTGGTTTGGGGTCAAGCTCGGCCAGTACGGTGGCTGGTTTGTTTGCCGCTAAAACTCTACTGGGCGATACCAGCGACCCCATCAACCAGTTGCCTTTTGCTATGAAAGGCGAGGAAATGGCTTGCGGCCATGGTCATGCCGATAACGTAGCCCCGGCGCTGTTTGGTGGTTTTGTGCTCATCCGTAGTTATGAACCACTGGATGTAGTGCGACTGCCACACCCGAAAGATTTATATTGTGCGATAGTTTTCCCGGATGTAGATGTACCTACTCGTGAGGCGCGCCAGATCATTCGCAACAAGATCAGTATGAAAGATGCCGTAACTCAATGGGGTAATATTGCCGGCCTCATCAGCGGTTTGTTTATGAATGATATCGACCTGATTGGCCGCAGTATGCAGGATGTGCTGGTTGAACCCGTACGCTCAATGCTGATCCCCGACTTCCACAAAATGCGCGAAATAGCGATGGAGCTTGGTGCCGTAAGTTTTGGCATTTCAGGTTCAGGCCCCTCAGTGTTCGCCTTTACGCGCGACGAGCAGACCGCCCACGCCATCACCCAAAAACTACGGCAGCATTTAAATAGCGTTAAGATCGGCTCAAATGCTTATGTATCGCCAATTAATGAGGCCGGCCCGAGGGTGCTGGGTTAATGAGTGAGTTTTGAATGAGTGAATATTACATATAAACTTGTCATTGCGAGGAACGAAGCAATCGCACGTTGCAAAGTTCGCGATTGCCACGCTTCACTCGTAATGGCAAAAATTAAATAAATCCGAAATCGAAAATTCGATATCAAAATGAAATTTTACAGTACCAACAATATCAATACGCGCGTAAGTTTTAAGGACGCCGTTTTTAACAGCATGCCGCAGGATAAGGGCCTTTACATGCCTGTGTCTATTCCGCGACTGGATGATAAATTTATCAGTAACCTGGATAGTTATTCGCTGCCTGAAATTGCTTTTTATGTGGCGCAAAATTTATTGGGCGACGATATCCCGGCAGACGATCTGAAAGCTATTATTCACGATGCCATAAACTTTTACGCACCGATAGTCAAATTGGAAGACGACGTTTACGTGCTCGAACTTTTTCACGGCCCCTCATTAGCTTTCAAAGATTTTGGTGCGCGCTTTATGAGCCGCATTATGAGTTACTTTTTGCAGGAAGGCGAAAAGCAACTGGATGTACTGGTGGCCACTTCCGGCGACACCGGCGGCGCGGTAGCCCTGGGCTTTTTAGGTGTACCGAACACCCGCGTAACCATCCTGTTCCCGAAAGGAAAAGTAAGCGACATACAGGAACTGCAATTAACTACGAACGGGCAAAACATCCGCGCTCTGGAGATCGATGGCACCTTTGATGATTGCCAGGCGCTGGTTAAACAAGCCTTTACAGATGTCGAATTGAACACAAAATATCGCTTAACATCAGCCAACTCTATTAATATTGCGCGCTTAATTCCGCAAACATTTTACTACTTTAACGCTTATGCACAAGCTTCAAAACTGGGCAAAGACAAAATTGTATTCTCGGTACCAAGCGGCAATTTTGGCAACATAGGTGCCGGCTTATTGGCCTGGAAAATGGGCCTGCCGGTACAGCACTTTATTGCGGCTACTAACGTTAACGACACTGTTCCGCAGTTTTTAAAAACCGGTGTTTATGAACCTAAGCCGTCGGTAGCCACGCTATCAAACGCTATGGATGTGGGCAACCCAAGCAACTGGGTTCGCATTGCCAATATGTTTAAAGAGGACCTATCGCAAATTGGCCAGATGATAAGCGGCTACAGCTTCAATGATGACGAAACATCAGCAGCCATCAAATCAATTTATGATCATTATAAATATGTAGCTTGTCCGCATACTGCCATAGCCTGGCAGGCACTGAAAGACTACCAGCAAGATCAGCATGCAGATAATGTTGCGGGCATATTCCTGTCAACCGCTCACCCCTGCAAATTCCCTGACGTTTTCCCACCGGAGATAGCCGGGCATGTTGAGGTGCCCGCGCAGGTAGCCGATTTGCAGGCTAAAGAAAAGCAAGTAGTTGTTTTAGGTAAGGATTTTGAAGGTTTTAAGGATTATTTGTTAAAGAATGCGTAGATATCTTTTTTTTACAAAAAACAGGCATCTAAAAATCAATCAAGATATTCACTAGCATGGTCGGCCGATACTTCGCTTTATCCCAGGATGACAAAATTCCCTTAATACGTTTTGTCATGCTGAGGTACGAAGCATCTGCCGAGTAGCTAAACCACTTTATTAGCCTAATCGACAAATCCTTCGCTTTGCTCAGGATGACAAAAGGCTTTAATTTTGTTTAGGGGGCCATTCCATTATTTCGCTATTTAGAAATATCCAATTAGGGTTTTCTTCTTATATAAGTTTGATTTTCTTTTCTCTAGTCCTACCCTTTATTTGCTTCTCTCTTTCGATAGCATTGTTGATATATTGATGCCTTTCAAACCACACCAAGTAAAAAAATTTATATTTATAAGTAAAGCTGTACGCAGTATCTGTTCCAAAATAATGTTCCGGGAGGCGCCTGTCTAAGTCATTTGTAAGGCCGGTATACAAAACACTACGTTCATAATTAGTTAAAATACAAGTATGGAAATTATATTGTCGCACAACCTATTTCCTCAGCTTCTTAAACTCTGAAGTTTCCCTCCATTTAGGGAAAGTGCTTTCGAAAGCCAGGCGTTTGCCTATCTTGAAAAACAGTTGTGTATCTTCCAGGCCACCGTCCAGATTCCAGGTGTTGTCGTACTGGTCGGCGGGCTGGTGGTAGCGAATGGCAGTATAAGCTTCATCCGTTTTTTTACCGTAGTCTTTGCCTTTGCCAATAACGTCAATACCGCCGCCAATGGTAATTGAAGGTACGCCGATCTTAGCAAAGCTAAAGTGGTCTGATCGGAAATAATACCCTGCTTCAGGATGTGTTTCAGGTGCCAGGTAACGGCCGCTCTTTTCCAGTTCAGCTTTCAGATAATCTTCCAACTCTGATTGTCCGCTGCCGGAAATGCTTACGTCTTTAGTTTTGCCAATATTGTTGATACCATCAACATTAATATCAGCAACCGTCTTTTCAGCAGGATAGACGGGATTTTCAGCATAATATTCAGAACCCAACAGGCCCTGCTCCTCCGCAGTAACCGACAGAAAAACTACAGTTCTTTCAGGAGGAGTTTTCAAAGCCTTAAATGCACGGGCAATCTCCAAAACAGAGGCTGTTCCGCTGGCATTGTCCAAAGCACCATTGTAAACGCTGTCGCCTTTGGTATCAGGTTTACCAATTCCCAGGTGATCCCAATGAGCACTATAAATAATATATTCATCCGGGTGCTTGGAACCGGTAATTTTAGCTACTACGTTGTGCGACTTATTAAATACAACTTTAGCGGTCAGTGTTTCACTCAATTTAACACCGGTGTTAAATCCTTTAAAACCGCGGTTGTTAGCAGTATGCAGTACGCTGGTATCTTTACCGCCGGCCTGTAGTATTTTAACAGCGCTGTCGTGCGTTACCCAGCCTTGCAACGCCAATTGGTATTGATGACCGGCCCTTTTGTCAAGATGCAGTTTAACGCCGCCATTTGAGGTTTGTACCACCTGGAAAGGATATGATGCTGCGGCAGTGTTATGCACAATGATACAACCTTTGGCACCCTGACGCGCGGCCTCTTCATACTTGTATGTCCAACGGCCATAGTAGGTCATAGTTTTGCCTTTAAACAAAGTAGTGTCGCCGGTTTCAAAGCCCGGATCATTTACCAGCACCATTACTATTTTACCTTTTACATCCAGGCCTGCATAATCATTCCACTTATATTCGGGTGCTACCACCCCAAAGCCTGCAAAAACTAACTCATCATTATTAAAGCTTTGCACGGTATCGGTACGTTCGGTCCACAGTACAAAGTCCCGCATATTTTTCAGGTCGAAGCTTTTTTTAGCTGATGTCACCTTTAATGGCGAAACTGATTTCGGGGAGATCTCTACCATTGGTACATCCTGTAAATAGCTGCTGCCATTACCGGGCTCAAGTCCAAAGCGTTTATACGTATTTTCAAGATAGGCTATGGTTTTAGTTTCTCCTTCGGTGAACGGGCGACGGCCCTGATATTCGTCGGACGACAAGGTAACAATATGACTGGCTAAACTGTCTTTATTAAACGTCGAAAGCCCATCCTGCTCGTCGACAGTTTTGTTTTGAGTACATGAAAAAGCCGTTATAGCCACACCGGCAAACAGCAAGCATTGAATAGGTTTGATGATCATGCTAATTTTGATTTTAACGAATATATGAATTTTCGCCATCGCTTTAGTAGCTTTGTCTTTGTAATTTAGTATGATGATCAAGAATTTCTCTTTACAAATCTTGCTTTGTTTGGCGACTATTGCAGCCCTTACCAGCTGCGGTAACGGCAGTAAATTTACCCGCCAAAAGTGGCATTATGGCGACGGCCTGGATTTTCCGTTACGTAACGATATTTTAGAAGACCTGCTGCAAAATCACCACATTAAAGGCCTTAATTACCGCCAGGTCATCGACTCATTAGGCAGCCCTCAACGCCGCGACTCGCTGAAGTTTACCTATCAGATTATAGATAACAGCTATGAATTCGGCCAGAAATCGCCCATACATAAAAAGAACCTGATCATCTATTTCAGTAAAGATTCGATAGCCGAGCGTACCGAGGTTTATGACCATACAGATAAGAAGAAGTAAACCTTGCCCCCTAAAGGGGGACAATGGTTTTTATAAAAAGCGAAAGCCTCCCGATTTGGAGGCTTTCGCTTTTTATTTCATCAAGTCATTATGAGCGTAGCGTGGCAATCTCAGGGTAACGCAATTCCCGGCTACTTCGCCGGAGATCGTCACGCTCGTTCCTTGCTCACGATGACGTAGTTGGAGAATTTTACTAATAATTCAAATTCGGCCCCAACCAGCGTTCTACTGTCTCTACCGACATATTCTTTCTAACCGCGTAATCCTCAATCTGATCTTTGCTGATCTTGTTCAGACCAAAATATCTTGATTGGGGATGTGCAAAGTAAAAACCGCTCACCGATGCAGCCGGCATCATAGCCAGGCTTTCGGTTAGATGCATGTGGGCATTATCTTCAGCTTTCAGCAAATCAAACAGCGTGATCTTTTCAGTGTGCTCCGGGCAGGCCGGATAGCCAGGCGCCGGGCGGATACCCTGGTATTCTTCTTTTACCAATTCCTCGTTGGTCAGGTCCTCATTGGCGGCATAGCCCCAGTATTGTTTACGCACCAGCTCGTGCATTTTTTCGGCAAAAGCCTCGGCTAGCCTGTCGGCAATGGCTTTGGTCATGATACTGTTGTAGTCGTCAAATTCTTTCTCGTATTTAGCAACCAGTTCGTCGCAACCTATCCCTGTGGTTACAGCAAAACCGCCAAAGTAATCAGCAACCCCGCTATCCTTTTCGGCCACAAAATCAGATAACGCGTAGTAAGGTTCACCTTTTACTTTTTCTGATTGCTGGCGAAGGGTATGAATGCGAGTCAGCAATTGGGTGCGGGTTTCATCCGTGTATAACTCGATGTCATCGCCTACGGTATTTGCCGGCCAAAAGCCAATAACGCCGTTTGCCTGCAGCAGGTTATTATCAACGATCTCTTTCAGCAGTATCTGCGCATCATCAAACAATTTCTTAGCCTCAACACCTACAAACTTATCTTCAAATATCTTTGGATAACTGCCACGCAACTCCCAGGTATGGAAAAATGGTGTCCAGTCAATATATGGCACCAGCTCGGCCAGCGGGAATGCCTCAAAAACCTTAGTACCGATGAAGGCAGGTTTTGGCGCCACTTTGTCCAGATCTATCTGGAATTTATCGGCACGGGCCTGTTCAATTGCTACAAAGCGCTTGTCAGACTTTTTATTGGCGTGGGCTTCGCGGGCTTTCGCATATTCGTCTTTTACTCCCTGAATATATCCATCGCGAGTGTCTTTGTTCATCAGGTTACTGCATACGGTTACGCTGCGCGATGCATCCAACACGTGTATGGCAGCGCCAGAGTAATTTGGGGCGATCTTTACCGCAGCGTGAATACGCGACGTAGTAGCGCCACCCACAATCAGCGGAATGGTAAAGCCTTCGCGCTCCATCTCTTTAGCAAAATGCACCATTTCATCCAGCGACGGTGTGATCAGTCCGCTTAAACCAATGATATCTACCTCCTGTTTCTTGGCTTCTTCAATGATCTTTTGCGCCGGCACCATCACCCCAATGTCAATCACCTCGAAGTTATTACAAGCCAGCACCACGCCCACTATATTTTTGCCGATATCGTGCACATCGCCTTTTACAGTTGCCATTAATACTTTGCCGGCATTAGCGCGGGCGCCACTAGCGTCACCACCTTCTGCTAATAATTTTTGTTTTTCCGCCTCGATGAATGGCAGCAGGTAAGCTACCGCTTTTTTCATTACACGGGCCGATTTTACCACTTGCGGCAAGAACATTTTACCGGCGCCAAACAAGTCGCCTACAATGTTCATTCCGTCCATTAGCGGGCCTTCAATAACGTCCAACGGCTTTGGATAAAGTTGTCGTGCTTCTTCCACATCGGCATCCAGGTATTCAATGATACCTTTTACCAAAGCGTGCGACAAACGTTCAGTAACCGACCCTTTACGCCATTCTTCATCACGCACTACTTCTTTACCTTTGCTTTTTACAGTGTCGGCATATTCAACCAAACGTTCGGTAGCATCCGGGCGGCGGTTTAACAACACATCCTCCACCAACTCCAGCAATTGCTTGTCAATTTCCTCATAAACCTCAAGCATACCGGCATTAACAATACCCATATCCATACCCGCTTTAATGGCGTGAAACAAGAAAGCCGAGTGCATAGCCTCACGCACCACGTTGTTACCGCGAAACGAGAATGAAATATTACTTACCCCACCGCTTACTTTTGCATGCGGCAGGTTTTGCTTGATCCAGCGCGTAGCTTCAATAAAGTCCACCGCATAGTTGTTGTGTTCTTCCAAGCCGGTTGCAACAGTCAGGATGTTTGGGTCGAAAATAATATCCTGCGGCGGAAAGCCTACCTCATTTACCAGGATATCGTATGATCTTTTACAGATCTCAATACGGCGCTCCAGCGAGTCGGCCTGGCCGGTTTCGTCAAAAGCCATCACCACTGTGGCGGCACCATAGCTTAATATTTTGCGGGCATACTCTTTGAACTTGCCCTCGCCTTCTTTCAGAGAGATGGAGTTCACGATGCCCTTACCTTGTATACATTTTAACCCAGCCTCAATAACCGACCATTTTGACGAGTCGATCATGATAGGCAGTTTGGCAATATCTGGTTCAGAAGCTACCAGGTTCAGGAACTTTACCATCACGGCTTCCGAGTCTATCATACCTTCGTCCATATTGATGTCTATAACCTGGGCACCGCCCTCCACTTGCTGGCGGGCAACGGTTAAAGCTTCCTCATAATTCTCGGCCAAAATCAATTTCGAGAATTTTGGTGAGCCGGTTATATTGGTACGCTCCCCTACGTTTACGTATATACTTTCAGGCGTTACGGTGATAGCTTCCAGACCACTTAAGCGCATGTACGGTGCAACATGGGGCACTAAACGCGGCGAATATTTGATGGCGCGCTCGGCCATGCAGGCAATGTGATCTGGTGTGGTACCGCAGCATCCGCCGACGATATTAACCAAACCGGCTTGCATAAAGTCGTCAACCTGATGCGCGGTTTCGTGCGGCGTTTCATCGTACTGGCCAAACTCGTTTGGTAAACCCGCATTGGGGTAAGCCGATATAAATACATCTGCCTTTTCAGAAAGCTCCTGAATGTGCGGGCGCATTTCGCGTGCACCCAAAGCGCAATTTAATCCAACCGATAACAAGTTGGCGTGGCGCACCGAGTTCCAGAACGCCTCAACCGTTTGCCCCGATAGCGTACGGCCTGAAGCATCAGTAATGGTGCCTGATATCATGATGGGTAAATGCTTGCCTGATTCTTCTGCATATCTATCCGCAGCAAACAACGCCGCTTTGGCATTAAGTGTATCAAAAATGGTTTCGATCAGCAGTAAGTCGGCCCCGCCATCCACTAAACCGCGTATCTGATCATAATAAGCATTTGCCAGGTCATCAAACGTAACGGCACGATAACCAGGGTCATTCACATCGGGCGACAGAGAAGCAGTACGGTTAGTCGGACCAACAGCACCGGCCACAAAACGGGGTTTATGCGGCTCATTAGCCGTAAACTCATCGGCTACCTCGCGGGCCAGGCGTGCACCTTCATAACTTAGTTCATAAGCCAGCTCCTCCATTTTATAATCAGCCAGCGATATCACCTGTGTACTGAAAGTATTGGTTTCAATAATGTCTGCACCGGCTTTCAGGTATTCGGCATGGATGGCCTTGATCACATCCGGGCGGGTAATATTCAGCAAGTCGTTATTGCCCTGTAAATCGGTTGGATGGTCTTTAAAGCGTTCGCCGCGAAAATCCTTCTCGGTTAACTGGTACCGCTGTATCATGGTACCCATTGCACCGTCAATAATGAGTATACGTTTCTTTAATTCTTCTCTAATGTTCATTGTTGAGATGTGAGATATGAGACGTGAGATATGAGATGATTGATCCCTATATCAGCGCCCGAAGCCTGGTTTTATCAGATGATCGGGGTTGGATACAAAAGGTCTCAATTCTCATATCTCAAGTCTCACATCTAATAAAAGCTTATGTCGAAAATCGGGAGTACTTTTGACTTTCACTTATCTGTCTCATCCGCCAGCTTGCAGACTGAGTAGAATGTAGCACCTTGTAAGTCACAGGTTGCTAAGACATCGCAGGGTCCAATCCCTCCGTCTTTCTCTATAAGCAGCGCAAAGTTGCGCAAAAACTTGGTAATAATCAAGTCACAAATAGCCCCTCAATATCTCCCCCCGGAAAGGGGGACTTGGATTATGATATTTAGATAATAATTTAAAAGGCCTCCCTGCCGGGGTGGATTTAGGAGTGGCTTTGCTAAGCGTTTGCCAACTGCTTAATTTGCTTTACGCCGGCTGCCTGCATGGTTAAATGGCCGTTGTATACACCGCCTGTCTCAACCAATAAAGTTTCGGTAGCAATATCGCCGGTTATTTTGCCGGTGCCTTTAATTTCAAGCGATTCAACCGCGATGTTGCCCTGCACAGTACCATAAACCACCATTTCTCTAGTAAGTACATTGCCGGTAATTACACCCTGCTCGCCCAGGATCAGGCCTTCGGCTACTTGTACATCGCCGTTCACCTGGCCATCAACGCGGGCTACTGCAGGAGCTTTCAGATTGCCGGCCACCACACAGCCTTCGCTTATTAATGTAGATATGGCCTGCAGGTCAAGTGCCACTTTATCTTTTTTGGAAAAAACACCCATGGTTTTGGTTGTCTAGTTATTCAGAGTTAAAAATTTAACCGGATTTACAGGCTTGCCATCCTTACGCACCTCATAATGAAGGTGATTGCCGGTTGAGCGACCGGTTGAGCCAACCTCGCCAACTTTATCGCCTACTGACAGATGCTGCCCCTCTTTAACCGTAATGCGCGACAAGTGCCCGTATAAAGTTTCATATCCATTTGCATGAGCCACACGTACGCAATTGCCATAACCACCCATCCAGCCGATTGATACTACACGGCCATTGGCGGTGCAATGTGCTGCATCTCCACGGTGACCCCGAAAATCGATACCCGCATGAAACTCGGCATGTGAAGAATTGAACGGATCGCTGCGAAAACCAAAACTTGAAGTCATTGAGCTAACGCGGGGATAACCCATCGGTGTAAAAGCAACGGCGTTAACCACGTGGGTTAAATAATCGTTGTAAGCCATATAAACTTCTTTATCGGTCATCTTTTCGTTATCGGCGGTGGCATCGCCACCTACAGCTTTGGTCGAGAAGCCTTTTAGGCCACGCTTCCTCAAATAGTCGTTTATATTTTTCAATTTGCCTTCAATAGCCTGTATATAACTTTGGGCTGAATTGTGCTCGGCTTGTTTTTGCAGCTCAACAGGTATCTGGCCTTTCAGGTTTACTATCTGGGCCATCAGCAATTGCCTTTCGTGCTCTCGCTCCTGAATATTATAGCGCATTAAAAAAATAGATCCCACTAACAGCGCTATCATTCCAACTAAACCCATTGCATAATATTTAAAATGAGCAATGTGGCGCGTACGTATCTGGATTGTTTTAGTACCTTGTTTATTTTTGTTTAAAATAACAATAGTACTGACATCTTTTGGCTTAACTTTCATTTACACTTACAACAATTAGGGGTGGCGCAATTTATAAAAAGGCGTTCATAAAACAATATTAATTTTAAAACAAATTGCCATTTTCTTTGTGTCGCTCATTGTCAGCAAGATGTTATTTATTATGATTTTAAAACACACTTGCTGCTGATTTATTATTTTTGCTCGGTAATAATTTTGAAAAAAAGACACACATTATGATGTATCCAGAATATTTAGTGACCCCCATGCGCGAAGAACTGACCCGCGTTGGCTTTGAAGAATTGAAAGACGCCGAAGCGGTAAAAAACGCTATAGAGAGTGAAGGCACCGTGTTTGTAATGGTAAACTCTGTTTGCGGTTGCGCTGCGGCTAATGCCCGCCCTGCTGCACGCATGGCCGCCCAAAACGAAAAACACCCAACCAAGCTGGTTACCGTTTTTGCAGGCATGGAAAAAGAAGCCGTTGACACTGCCCGCAATTACATGTTGCCTTATCCGCCCTCATCGCCAGCCATGGCGCTGTTTAAAGACGGCAAATTGGTACACATGATTGAGCGTCATCAAATTGAAGGCCGCCCCGCGCAAATGATAGCCGACAACCTGATCGGTGCGTTTGAGCAATATTGTTAAGGTGACGATTGGATAATCAGCGATTCAATGTCGTTTACTTGAGTAATAGGTTTAGCTTTTTGAAAAGGTGGTAAGTGAACTTTTCTAAAAAAAAAGCACCCGCGGCAAATCAACCAGACGAACGCATTGGCTACGGTAAGCCAAACGCATGCATATGCAGATCCCGATTTTCATATGCTTGTAACCTGCACTTTTAAGAAACGACGATAGTATACGTAATGATAGTATATTTACTGTAACCAAAAAGAAGTTAATTAAGCATAGATACTGTATATCAACATTTTGCGGATTACCCTTGTTAATCCGCAACTTTTTACTACATTTGCCATCCTCAAACGGGGGATTAGCTCAGCTGGCTAGAGCGCTTGCATGGCATGCAACCCTAAAACCACTCTAACGTACGTTTAAAGCCTTTTTTTCTTCTTTTCTTATTTTGTTACGTGCTAATTACGTGCAAACCCAATCTGGTTAAAGATTTTGTTAGTTGTCGTAAAGATAGTGTTTAGTTTGCTTGTTGTTTTTCCATACTGTTTTGGTTAAGTGAATAAATAATTATAAAGCTCACTCAGGTTTATGACTGGATTAAATGCAAGGAGGAACGGAATAAATGGAAGGTTGCGGGCTAGGTTGTGTTTATGCCGTAGTTCCTTGCCATGTATCCAGACTCACGCCTAACTTTGCTGAATAATGCATTGACTCTCTACTACTACAATAACCCTTTAAAGGGATATGATGAAGTCAATCAACCGGCAAACTAAATTTGACTAAGAACTCAACCCTACTATTAACCCCTTCTTTGATCTCTGCTCTGAACCAGCTGAGCTAGAAAGCATCAGTTGTAACACAGAAGTCTAATCCAGAAAAAGTAGTAAAATCACCCTTTTTAGGGGTAGTTTATTTTCTTGGATAAGGTATAAAGATTACACTGCCTTATCGGTATAAAATCTTAAAATAACTAACTATAATGATAGTATTAATTTCATATTAAGACAAAGGGACCTACCTAAGATTGTCCATTGTATTAAAATAATGAAAATTATTATTGTTACTGCACTTTGTATTGAATATTGCTAAGCAATTCTTTCAATGTAATGTCAGCTTCAGCCTCATGTTCAGGGGAACACTGCACACTTCCTTGTAGAATTGTGAAGGTGACGGTGTTTACTCCATAAAATGCTTTTGTTATATTTCCATTCATTGGTTGCGATGTAATAAGAAACTTTTTGCCATTAATAGTTTCGATTTTAGATGTATAACCAGGACTATCTGAGAAAAATGGATCCAAAGATTTTTTTACATTAACCAAGTAGTTGTCAGCATTAATGTTTCTTTTAATGCTTCTGTAACCAACAGAGACCAATACATTATCTACATTGTAGACTTTAGCAGTTTTAAAAAAAAAGCCAGGGCTGGGGATTTTATTGTGCAACTTGGCTTTTGCAAAATCAGATATTTGTGCATTCGACATTTGTAACATTTTATGTGACAAGTTTGTAGTTCCAAATCCATTTATTTCGATCTTTTGTCCGAAGCAAGTAATACTCGCTATTAAAAATGCTATTAAAAATGTAATTCTTTTCATATTCTAAATTTAAATATCAATTTAATATTATTGAGGGCAATCTACTGTTGACACAGAAGCAGTGTTGCTATCACCTCCGGCAGTTATTGGACTAGTTTTCGTATCGTTTGGTCCCGACCTGTATATGTTAACAGCATTCCCGAGTGCTTTTTTAAGTCCATAAACACTTGCATCGGCAGTCAATTCAGATTGCGTGTAATTAACATTGTCCACCTCGCCAGAATGGAGATTGACATAATCTTGTGCGGCGGTCCTATATGCTGTATTTAACGTGGCTGGATTAGTATTATATGAATTGTAATATGTTTGTAAATTATTAATGCTATTGTTATAGTTTGTTGCGTTTGACAAATCAACACCTAGCGTTACTGTGTAAGTGTAATTAGGAGTGAATATCAATCCAGCTGCAAATATTGTATAATAATCTTTTTCGGTTGCACTCGCATTGTGTACTTCACTACCGGATTCAAAATAAGGATTAATAATTGATTGCATTACATCTACAACAGAGGCTCCGTTGTCGTCTGGATGCGTGTGAGCAAGTCCATAAAAATAACCATCTGTTGGGTTAAACGTGTACGAGTTAGCCGGCTTAGTCCATTCACCAGATGTTTGAGTGTTAGGATTATATGTTCCTATCGTTGGGGTGGTAGATTTTGAATAATCAAGGAGACTGTTTCCTGGAGCTTTTAAGACTTGTCCATACTCCGTTAAAGGATTTGTTCCTGTGGAATTCATGTCATTCATAAGCGCCGTCCTCAATACTCGTATAGCCGCATAACGTTCATTTATCCTTTTTACCTCTTCACACGGAAGTTTCCAAATACTACTTGTGCCATCGCCGCCACCGCCACCACTACTACCTCCACCACCGTAAGGTGGGTTTTGTGGATTTCCTGTATTACTACTGCTACTATTGTTTGAATCTCCGCTTGACTGATTTGGACATACACACGATTCTAAAGTATAGGTTATTTGAGTAAGACGATCATTGCTATACTCTTCGTCTGTAAACCATGACTCCACACAACCCGGGCCGACTTGTGGCCATTGGTCTCTTGGTGGATGATAAACTACGTCAACAGCGTCATTCACTCGTAAATGAGATTCGTATGATTTAACTTGAGCTAGCATCTGCACCCGCGTCATATTTTTTATGAAAGGTTTAACGTTTAACTTTCGAACGCCGTTTTCATATTTACTGCTGTTTATAAATGTGTAGTTAATATCATATTGGTAAATACTGCCACTAAAGTTTTCTAAGAGATTCTTGTTGTAATATCCTTTTATCAAAATATCCAAATTGTTTGACACGTCATATTTATAACCTAAGAACTCAACGATTTCGCATTTTGTAACCTGGTTTTCTGATAAAGAAAATAAAAAGACTCGGCGCATAGTGTAATTTATATCATACAAGGGATGTTCTGGTGCTGGTACAACTAATACATCACCAATTACTGTATGAGCGTTCCATGCATCGTTCCATTTTGCATCTAATTTTATACCCAAAGCAGATAGATGAGTAGCACGCCAGATTTTTGCAGATTCAAGAGCTCCGGATGATATTGATTGCTCTTTAACAAAATTTTGAACATCTCTTCTGCAAGAATAAATAACTAAAAAGGAAAAAAATAAAATGCCAAGAAATGATAGGTGACTTTTTTTCATGATACGGTTTAAGTTTTATATAAGCTAATTTTGGAACAACGCTTATAATTAATGTGAATTTAAAACTTTATTTCGTTTTATCAATTTTTTTATCAACGTGGTTGCCACTTTTTTCTGTAGGAGTCTCTTTTTACTTGATAAATTATAATCCGCTTACCGGCATCTGTTTTTATTTCATGGGTTATCCCGAAATCCATGCTTTCTCCTAATATTTGCACTTTTTCTACTTTATTATCAATTAATATATCATCTCCGCTTTGCCGATAGAAATTATAGCTAAGATTGATACTTGATATATTATAATAGACTTCTGCTAAATAGAGATTGTTGAATACAACAATCAAGGCGAATATTAACGCCAATGCTTTAAATTGGGGATATTTCATTGTTTCTGAAGTTTAGTTTTTAGCGCGTCATAATCGTTTCGAGCCCTAATGGTTTTTTTCAAACGGTCTTTTAGAGTAAGGGTGTTGGTCCAACTGTAAGCATGAGCGTGAGCATAAACAATAAAATAAAGTAAATAGATAAGTCCTAAAGCTAAGATTGGTCGTTTTAAACACGTTTTTTTAAATGCTTTCAAAAACAATGTTGAAATTAAAAAATAAAAACCTATAGAAGCAACATAAACATATCTGTCGGCAACTATAGAAAATCGAGCTAAGGACAATAGGTTCACTACTAGTATAAGATGGATAATAAAAAATAAAATTCCAAAAACTAGCCATTTTTGCCTTTTCAAACCTTCGAAATAAGCTAATAAAAGCGTGATACCGGCAATTGGGTAAAACCATAAATATAACGGTTTCGACTCTCCTGCTTGAAAGGGAAATGGATAAATATAGGATAGATTTAACGGAAATAGGAGCTTAGTGAGGTATTCACTTCCCGTGTAACATGCTAATAGAATTCGTTCATGAAGAGAATAAAAATTTGAGATTTCAAATAAGTCTTTTCCTTGCGATTCAATAGAGACATATCCAAATAAAAATGAGGCTATAAAAAATGGTGTTTTTTCGAGCCATATAATTGAGTCTTTTATCTTTCGCTTATAAATATAATCAAGGAGTAGTAAAGAAAATGGTAATGTTACAGCTTGCTCTTTAGCCCCAAATGATAAAACAAAAAGCAAAAGTGTTAAATAAAAATATTGCGGTTTTTTATTTGTAAGATATAGGCAATAACTATGCATAGACAATAGATAGAATAAGGCATAGAGAATTACTTTAGACGCCGAAACCCAAACCACAGGTTCAAGGTTAAAGGGTGATACAGCGAATAAAAGCGTTGTGAGAAATGCAATATCTTGGTCATTCAACTTAGTGCTTTCTGACAATTTTGATGCTATTTTCTTTATCAGATAATAGACCAATAAAATATTTAACAAATGAATAATGACACTTGCAATATGGTAATACATTGGGTCATACGCAAACAAGTAATATAGCCCTGAATAATATAGTTGGTTAACCGGTGCGTATTGCCCCTCGTAAAACGAGGTAAGTATGGAATAAATATTAGACCAGGTATAACCACGTTCAGTGTAAAAATTCAATACTGCCCATTGGTCATCCCATCCATGTAAAAACCTAAATTTATAAACTGGCCAATATATTAAACCAACACATAAAATTATGACACCTAGGTTTACGGTATCGCGTAAGGATTTATAGCTTTTTAATGCTCTAGAAATGAATTTGGTCATAAGAGGGAATAGAATATCAATATTGGGCCATCATCAAAACGCATTGTGTTAAGAGGGTATTTGTTGTTCAGTTGCGTCTTTGACAAATCGACTTCGGCAGACATTTTAATCCAGTTTTTGGGTGTAATAATAGAGATCAATGTATCTCCGTAATTACAAACCGGAAAGACATTATTAAAGTCAGAGGCCTCGTTAGCCTCCACATTTACACCGCCGACAACTATTTTTTTTCTCGTGACATCGCTAATAAAATACCCCTGCTGGCCCTTAAACGAAAATTTAAAAAAAGAAAAACGCGATGTGTTAACCACATTAACCAAATCTGAAACATAGGGAAACTCATTAAAACTGTCATAAGCTTGACCTTTTAAAAAAACATTATCTGGCATGTTGTATTTTGCAAAGTTAAATTTTGTCAACCCGACAATTTTTGAGGAGTCTATTTTGTATAACACGTTATCGAAAGCCGAGATAAAAAACAACTTATCACTGTTTCTTGCGAACTGATTCTCAAAGAAATATCTCATTCCTTTATAAATCGCTTTGAAAGGTAATTGAATACTACTTTGATTACCACTAACTATTGAAAGCTGATAGTTTTCGCTATCGCCATCGCTGGTTATAAGTCCGCTAGTATTATATACGAATTTATCATCAGGTAATGCCGCAAATTGAACACCGTGAAAACCTAAATTAAATGTGTGTATTAGCATTCCTTTCAAATCACACTTGAATATTATGTTTTGATTTTTATCTAATATGTAAATACTGTTATTAAAAATATCAAAACATTGGAATTGTGCATTCTTTATCACTATATTTTTAATAAATTTCCCTGTAATATCGAACAGAGATAATTTGCAACTGGATTTGTCTAAAACAAAAACTGTGTTGCTGTGGATTTTTATTTGGTCGATATGATTAATAAGATCACGTCCACCAAGCTGTAATTGCACATAACGTAGTGAAGCGTGATTAACTGGTATTTGAATAGGGTGACTAAATATTGCGCTATCTACAAGAAGCGTGTCTATAAATTTATTATTCACCAAATTTCTTTCTTTCTTTTTGCAGGATAAGAAACTTGGTATACCGACAAATAATACAAGGGAAAAACAAAGTAAATTTTTGTTAAACATATAAGACGGCTTAGGAATTGAATTTTGAAATTATTATTTTTTTACATCTTTAACAATAACTTTTTTAAGCAAACATAAATGCGATATAAACTTTTGCCAAAACCGATATACCATGTATTGTTAATAGGCTTATTGCTATTGTATTTTATTTTTTGGTGGTTTTATAAATTAGATGTGCTTCCTGGCTTACATGGAGACGAAGCCTGGGTGGGTTTAAAGGCGCATGAATATCAAAGTCAACCGCTCGACCGGTTATCAGGAATGACTTATTATACTGGTGTTTTACAGAGCTTAACTGCAGAAGTATCCTTTAAATTATTTGGCCTAGGTGTTTATCAGCTACGTGTGCCAAGTTCTATAATTAATCTGATTGCGTTGATTATTATCGTTGGAACGTTTTTAGCTTATAGATTTTACTGGGAAGCCGGTTATTTTTTGCTTATTTTAGGCGCGTCGTCTTTGTATTTGATTTCTGCAAGGATAGCTTGGGAGGTGAATACGTTTACTTTATTTTTTATAGCTATCTTACTCGCACCATTATTAAAGCTATATCAATCAGACAAACGATTAAACGTGTTTTGGGTATGCCTTTTTTGGCTGACCAATATCGTGGGTTCCTATAATCATATTATTTTTTCTGCTATTTCGGTCGCTTTCTTCTTAGGTATGTTGTGGTGGGGTATACAGCGCGGCGCGTTTTTAGACATCAAAACATTAATCTTAGCTGGTATTAATTGCTTAAATGTGGTAATCGTTTATTTAATATTAAGGTATGATTTAAATTACTTTTATCTACACATAGTAAATTTACCTTTATATTTGGGTGGTCTCATCTTATTGGAATATCTAGCTTATTATAAACTACCTCATATTACTATTAAGACCGGCTTTGTTACTCGGAGGTTTAATTATCTGGTTATTTCATTACTGTTCATTACGTTTGTTTATTATCATGGGAAGGGTTTTTTTGACGTTTTGAGCAGCTATAAATTTATTATTCAGGCATACTCTTATGAATGTTCATTTATTATCCAAGTTATATTTCTTATTGGGGCGGCATTGTTCTGCTTTGTTTCGGCAAAAGTATTGCTACAAGATTTCACAGTGAAACGAGGCAATAATACGATATGCGCTTTTGTCATAGTTTCCTACCTAGGCTTATTATCGTTATATACAACCAAAAACTCATTAAGATACTATCTGGTGCTTTACGCAGTGCTTTGTATATATCTGGCTTTTAAGCTTAATTTGAAAGATAAAATAACTAAGCTTTTTATAGGTTGTCAATTGGTTGTTATCGCATTGATCAACATAATACTCCTTGATATCTTTATTCACTGCCCAGTTCCTGTTAAAGCAGTTGATTTTGAGATTGGTAATAGTCAAAAAGAAACATCCTCCGCATTTTTACCTAAAAAGCCTTTGATAGATTTTTTAAAAGACAATCACATTTCAAAAATTGACTATATAGATTATCCATATTTTATTGAACAACCTATCAAGTTTTATAAATTGTTTTCACCATGGAAAGAATCAAAAAAAGATAGTGCAGCTATAGGTTATGATTATTCAATTTATAAAAACGGCTACCTGTTAATCAAAATGAGGTGATTGATTATTTTCCCTCATAAACCCAAACGCTGGCATCGTTAAGTGATTTATCATACCAACGGTAAATATATTCTACTAGTGAAGGGATGTTTTGGTAGACTTTGAAAAAATTATATTTTTTAAACAACGTCATGGTTTTAGGGCCAGTGAAATCACTTTCAGAAATTATTAATAAAGTGGTGGTGTCTGGTTTTTTGTATTTTGAAAGATCTTCTTTCCAAAAAGTACGGATATAATGTCGATCAATATTTCTTCCATCATAAAACGTATTATAAAGAGGAGGCCCTTCTATATAAGGATTGACATCATTTAAAATTAATTTAATTGGCCTACCTTTATACTTACGGTGAATAAAATTTGATATAGCAACTTGTTTCGATGCACCCGTAAACGCAATAGCGCTTAAACCAACTATATTACAAAAGAAAAGAAATATCAGTAAAATCGTCAGAATAGTGTAGCGCTGACTGATCCACCTATTTTTGATTTGCTGATAGCCCAAAATTAAAAATAATGGACATAGATTAGCTAGTGGAAAAAGAAAACGTAATTCTTTATGTGGTATAATAGAATGAGCAATCAAAAATGGTGCGACAGCCCAGAACAAAATGCTCTGGGGTTCATAAATCAACACTATAAAGAGTGAAAAAAATATCAAAATGCCAAAGGGTCCGGGAGATTTAACAATGTAGAGAATAATGTAATACCAAGGCAAAGTGCCGTATTGGGAAGCGACGTTTTTAACAATGTTAGTGTTAAAATAATTGTAAAACGTAAATGTATAAGCGCCATACAGCCATCGATCAACTACAAATCCAACAACCAAAACCAACGTCAATGAAAGCGCGACGTGAACCATGTTCTTTGTCTTTACCTTATTAAATAAAATAAGCCAAAGGCCTATTCCAAAAACAAATAAGCACGACTGATATCTTAATAATATTGATACGCCCAATAACAATCCCAGCAAAAAAAATCGCTTAAACTGACCTCGCTTTTTGTCTGATTGTATTACAGTTAATGACAGTATAAAAAATAAGCCAGACCAGGTTTCAGATGAAAATCTGACGTTGATATACGGCAAAAACCAAAGGAAATAACTTAATAAAAAGAACCAAAGTTGAAGCTTCTTGTTAATTTCGTGCTTATAGCTATTAATAAAAGCATTTATTACAATCAGTGATAATATAGCTGTAACAAACCTTAGTACTAACGTTAAATCATAACCATCAGTAATTCCGAAAATTCTGGATATATTAAAAATTATATAACATATAAATGGTTGAAAACCAGGTCTGATTTTTTGATGAAACTCCCAAGTTAGTTTATCTGAACTTATCCATCTCATTTTATAATTGGCAAATTCAACAATTTGAAAATGCTCGTCGTAGTGATGGAATCCGACACTGTTAATAACAACAATTACGTATATAAATGCAATAGGTAATACATACAAATATGACGTATAATTTTTAGTCAATATTAAACTTTTTAATAAATGGTTTAAGTTGATCATCCGATGCTAGGAGCTTGCGGCGCAAATAAATAATGAATATAATGAACACTATTGTCTGGAGTCCATTTTGATGTGCCAAAATAAAACTAGAATTTATATGGGAATCTATTATTAATAAGATAAAACCAGAAGAATTCTTGTTTTTAAAAGTTTAGCGTGTGTGTTAATTACGGCTCTATTTATTTTATTAAATCTACCAAAGTCTTTTATGTAAACGATATAAGAGATAACGGTCCGGTTAAAAAGTGAAGATAGCAATTTTCAACCGCTATTTAGGTAACATGAACTTTTGGATTTTATCTATCAGCCAATCTCAAGCTCGCGAGCCGTTCAAACCACCGAAGTTTAACGCAGGTGGTGCGAGCAAAGCAAAAGGTCTTTGCAGGGGTAGCGTGCAACGCGACTGCAAAGTATCTGCACAAGTGATTGGCATTGCTATTGAGTGATGCGAGTAGCATCACAACTTCAATAACTATGACAATCACGCAGCCTTTTGCGCGGCATAGGCTCGCATAACTAGGCGAACGATTTGATTTAGATCTTATGAGTGTCACAAGCTCACCAGGTCGAACAGACCTAGTGAAAGCGCAGATAAGCGAATAGGATCTAAATCAAGAGAAAGTGAGCATGTAGTGAGCTGCTTGCTTCTACAAACGATGTGACAAGTCAGCAGAGCTGGTGAGTGACAATGTGCTGATAAGCTTATTGACACGAACGCCACTTGCGCGCAGCGATTGTAAGCATTAAGCGAACGGAATACCTTTCTTCCTGTGTGGTGGACTATGCGATGGACAGGAAATAAGCGTAGCTTGGCTTTGCTCTCCTAAGCAACAAAAAGAGGGTAAAGGCAAGCGTAGCTTATTGTCTTAATAAATAGTGGTAATTATACCGTAGATATAATAGGATTGCACTCAAACGACTATTGCCAATCACCGCTTCGACTTATAAGACAAGCCATTCCTTTGTTCATCAATCAGTTCCTTAATGTACTTAATAACAGGTTGTATAACAGCCCACCTCAATACCAGCCAACTCGCAATTAACATAAGGTGTATGTTAGAAACATACCTATTACGAGTAGGGTGTGCAAGTCTGTAGTTTCTGATAATATCGTTGATAGAGAGAAGTTCCTCTTCTTTCGGTTTGTTATTATCCATAGCGTATATGTTTAGGTTAAAAGTTAAAGAGCCTACCGAATTGGTAAGCTCTTGTTGGTAGCGTTCATCAGTTGAAAAGCCATGAAAACACTTTAATTGTTATTATAAGGCCGCCTACAGCTATACCTATTTGTATTATCAGATAGCCGCAGCCCAAACCTCCGGCTACTGCTCCACCAACAGCGTCATCTTTCTTACCTGAGCCGGAGTATCCTATTATAGCGCCAATTATGGCGCACACTATTATTGCTATTAGCCAATTCATGTTATTTAGGTTTAAAGGTTATTAATTTTACAAATGGTACTGTGTCTTAGTAAGATAGTTGTATCTCATCATAATTTATGGTTCAATTATTTTGGCAGCAAGTAAGGCATAGAGTCTTTCACCAGCGTTGGTGCCGACACACTTAATCTTGTTTCCATACACAAGAACTGAGGATAAACGCTGTACTTCGGATGGCTCCATATGGTCAGGGTCAAACATCATAACAACCTTGTCCCCATCAATAGTTATGATTCCGAATACACCCTCGTTAAATTTAATTTTATCAATAGTACCAGTGATGACAAAACGTTCACTTTCACTGTCCGGAGGTATTGTTCCCGTTGGATAAAGTTGCTCGACACTGAAAAGGTAGGTTTTGGTGTCGCCAAAATCTTTATCAGCTGAAGATATTGGTATTGTTGTAGTTGTATCAACGACTGTCGTGGAAGATTTTGGTGTCCTTGTGGTCGTATCAAGGTTGTTATAAGCCGGGGTACTTGAAGAATCTGTTGTCGATTCAGTTGATTCTCTTTGTATATATTTCTTATATAACAACGATCTTATCCCATGCTCTTTCTGCCAATACGTCCAATCCTGAAACCTGTTTAACTCGTCAATGTCTATGGTACCGATGTTATCCATACCGTCGTTAGGATTTCCATATTTGTCCTTACCTGTATCCTGTAGTCTAACCTCGCATATACCGTTTTTACCTTTTAAAAGGTCGAAAACCTTTTTATCCAGCGCGTCAAAGTCACCATGAAAGCTATTTAGTTCTACCGTTCCATAGCTCCAAGAAAAGTTCTTGATATTAAGAGAGTTGTTGGAATCGTTATATTCAACCAACGGCGAGTCACTTGTAAACTGTTTGCATGCACAAAGGCACAAAAGCAGTGTAATAAACATAAAATTCTTCATTACTTAAGTAGAGGGATTAGTAGCGTCAAATACTTTTTTATCGCAGTCCTCGCCATGTTTGTAACTAGCTAAGTCTACGATTAGTTGAGGATTATTCCCATCTTTACCTATATAATCAACACTTATGTATTGAGTAGGTAATGCTGAAAGTAACGGGGTGTTTAACTGCTTTGAACTTGATTTAAGCTGCTTAGTGCAGGAGCTTGCTAATAGCACTATGAACGTAGCAGAGAAGATGATCTTTTTCATGTTTTGTGATTTGGTTGTTAGATAGTTTTTAAATTGTTATTTGAAAGGGTTAACTTGTAAAGCGAAAGATGAAAATAGCCCTACTTAATCGGAGCCTTCCCATGCCCAAAGAATTAAGAAAACGATGGCCCAATAAAGTACGAGCATGATTGCAAGGTCAATGAAATCATTATTAGTGATAGGTTTAAAATAAGCATCAAAGATCATATCCCATCCGCCTAAGAGGTTCACCCAAACAAGGTAAGCTATATAGCCTACCCATATCAGCCGTTTTGTTCGTGTAGGTAAATTCCGGTATGAGTTGGTCATCTTATTCGGTTTTAGTAAGGTGACAAATGATAAAACCATGTTTGTTTTTGTAATCGCCCGTTGGCATCTGTATAGGCATGAACGGGGTGTCATTATTTGGAAAGAAAAGATCGATACCTAAGAGCCAGTCTCCGTCATCATCTTTAACCATCCTAAAACTGAGTGTTGCGGTTCCATTGTTCAAAGTTTGGCTATATTCCAGAAAGCCATTCGGTTCATTGGCTTTGGACAAAATCAATTCACTGCCTTTATTAACGGGTTTCATTGACACATATTTGTCCATGAAGCTGAGATTATAACGCTTGTTTTGAAAATAGCCCTTCAGCATCCGTTCTATGGTATCGTTCTGCATATTTAGGATTAGGAATTTGTGCCCTGTGTTATCAACCTTGTAGATGAGATAAGTGCCGTTGGGCGATTGATTGGGCTTACATGCGCCTAATAATACAGTACAGCTAGCTAGCAGTAATAACCGGTATAACATTGGTGATAAGTTGAAGTACCAGATCAGTCCCACAAATCGGTAGGTTAAAAACGTAATAAGCGCAGGACTGTAGCCAATATCTGAACTGGAAGGCCTGAGAACCTCATGTAACAGATAGACTAAGCCCTGCGCTTATCGCGCAAGGCATTAGGTCTAAACTGTCTTGTTTACATGTGCAAATTTCTCAGGTTTCCAGCTACAAGATTGTTTAGCTAACGCTTATATTAAATAAAGAAAAGTAGTTAAAGTATATACTGTTTGCGGTTGCCTCCTTTTTATTGGTTTCCACCAAAGTTAAAAAGTAAGATTTAAAACTCAAGCTACTCTCCGTAACTTTCTTTTAACTTGCCTGGGTTTGAACTTGATTAGTTCAAACCGATACTGCCTGTGTCCCTGTTCTTCCAGATGCTCGTAACAGTCACCAATGTTGGTTAGTACCCAATCAATACGGAGTGCTTTTTCAATATTCGGTTCAACTCCATCAGCCATGGTTAACTTGTAAAGCGTGCGTACAAAGCTGGCTGTGAACTCGTAGTAAGGTGACACAACAGGCAACATTTCGTATCCATAGTGTATACACATTTCATTTGTTGCATGTAGGTCAAGTCGGAGATAAAGTAATGGAGAGATAAATTGATGTAAGGTAATATGCCGTTTAGTTGGGTGCCTGTCCTCACGGATAAGTAAGTACCTCAAGGGTTCTTCTTCAATTTGTGAGAGTAGCTTTTGGGTAGCCTTGATAAGCTTGAAGTAGGTAGTCAGCACTGCCTTGTTATAAGTTGACTGAGCCTCTGTTAGCTGTGTCTGTTTCATATCATATAAGCTAAAAGGAGAAGAGTTTAAGCCTTCTCCAATACTGGTTCAACCATACCTTTCTTATAGTTCTCTAATGTAGTTGAATGACGCATCGCATCCTCATACTTTGAGGGTTGATAGCTATACTCTTCCAAGCGGTCTTCGATATTGACTTTGGTCACTTCAACACTGGTACATTTGTAGATAGCCCGGATGATAGCGGTGTCCATGTACACACCAATATGCGGTTTAGCTTTGAAGTTCTTGGCAAAGGCGATCATCGTCTTGCCGAAATATTCTGCCATAGAGATATAGACTATCGGACAATAGAATGAGCGAGAACTTTCGTTTGTACCTTCCCGTTCAATGTAACTGCGGAGTTCATCGGTTGGCAATTGAGAGAGTGTTTTCTTGACCTCTTTGATAATTGCATGGTAGGCTTTGCTCACAGCTTCATTAGCGATCTTGATCTGGTCTGGTGTGTTACTTTTAGTTTCCATTATGGATTGATTAAGGGTTAAATAAGAAAGGCCCGACCTATTAAGTCGAGCCTCGTTGATTACTATATTGGGTAAGATTAAAGAGTGTAGAAGTGCTTATCTCCCTGATAAGCTTTGACTCTATCGAAGTATGCAGAAATACCACCCTTTGGCGTATGCTCCCGTTTAGCTATACTGAATGGGTATTCTTTGAGCCAACGTTTGATTTGATCGGCTCCAGGACAATTGCCAATGCTGTAAAGCAACTGGCACCGGTGTTCGACATAGGAACACTCGATTTCAAGATATAGCTGTTTAGTCATGAACACGTGCATAGTTGTTGCATTGAACTTGGAATCAATGCGGTGATCCCTTTCGTAGACTTCAATTTTATAGCCTGAATAAAGCCGTTTAAGGCGGGTTAAAAGTAGCATAAAGGCACTATTGGTTAGCTCATTATGAAGCTTTGTATCGCCCCATTTGCTTTTTAATTGCGAGGCCTTCCAGCGGTTCATCGGCTTGCGTTCACTGTCCGGCAGGAATGTTTTGTAAGGCTTACTTACATCATCTGTTCTTATCATATTTGAGTTTTAAGGTGTTGGAATGGTTGATTGATTGTTATTTACAGTGGTGGGGCTAGCTTAAGCGGTTCGCTACGACATTTTGGACTGTCTCTTTAAAAGTTAACCTAGCCTAAAAGGCACCGGTCTTGGAGTACTAAGACAGTTGGTTGGAATTTCTCTGAAACGAAGTTTCTTAAAAGCAGGCGTTAGCTTGCTAACGACCTTCATAAAACAAACTCTTTCAAATCAAAAGTATGGGAGGGGTTTCAATCGACCTGGGGCCGTCCGAAAAGCACATTCAAGATTTATTTTTTGAAAGTGATGCCTGAAAAGTAAAGGGAGGTCTGTATAGTAAGGTGGAGGGTGTAATATAAATGGGTACTTATTATGTAAGAGGAAGACACAAGCGATTTGTAATTCTTACCACTCATTAACTTATAAAAAGCCAGTAAACAGAAAAGCCACCTTTTGGGTGGCTCTCTTTGTGATTCAGCTTTTTCTTAACCTGTTAAAGAGATAAAATCAATAAATTCTGAATCAATCAATTCAGCTTTTGAGTAACCCCTATAAGAGATATATTCTGTAAAAGTTGAATCAGTCAATTAAGTAATCGATACTAGATGGATCAAGTTTCTCTGATAGTAACCACACAACTCTTCTGTTGCGTGTTGTACGCCTCGCATTAAAAAAATGTTTGATCATAGTAGCAGTGGTACGCTTACTTAGATTTAATGTGGTGCGTATTTGAGTTAGAACTTCAATAACCTTTTCCTCAGTATACACTGTATTAGGCTTAAACGAGCGGTAGACCTGAGTACTCATACTTCCAATTTCGTTGAATCTTTTTTGACGTGCTACGGCTTTATCAATCTGAGAATATGAATAATCTGTCTGCTCTAAACCTTCGTATCCAATCACATCGTAGGCATTCGTGATTTTCCCATCTAGGCTCCGGATATAGTTGGTCAGGTCTAAGCTTGGTAGAGGATACTGGCCCTCTTTTGGCGTTATCGAATAGAGCTGTTTTGCTACTTCCTTACGGCGTTCCTTGGCCGGCTTTCCGGCATCTCGTCTCAATCTGTCCTCATCGCTTAAGAGATATAGCTCGTTATCTGCTTGTACCTTAAAGTGCTTATGACGTAGAGCGTATGCAGCTTGAAGATTATCGAAGTTTTGATAGTAACCTTTAACCCGCTCTTCATGAACATAATTGTCTATCATAAAGCTGTTAAGCTTGTCGTTTGTATAAAAGCTGTGGGCCATAGATTCCTCTCTGGCTTTCTTAACCATTTCCTTTGCGCCCTGATGGTTTATTTCTTGTTCCAACTTTTTAAAGCGCTCATACATATCGAAGCAACCCTGTAGGTAAGATATAGCTTCCTCCTTTGATTGAGAAGCAAGCATTGGGTTGAAGTTTGATATATGCGTTAGGCTTTTAACACCGTTTCTACAACGGCCAGCTATTTGAATGACCTCTGTGTGAGGATCTAGAACTGAATGTGGAGCGGAGTAAATATCTGTTAACATGATAACATCAGGTTGATATTGGAGCGTTATATCAAAAGCTGAGAAGAACCGGCTGGTAAGAAAATTGTACTTACCCAATGTAGTTGAATCCAACTCGTCATCAGCATTCTTGAACTTGTTAATGAATAACTTATAAGCACTCTCTTGTGAACAATAGGCATGACTTTTATCCACTATGTTTAACCTTTTAGCGATAGCTAAGATTGTATCTGTAGAGTTTAAAAATATTAAAGCACATTCACTGTTGAGCTCGTCCAACCGCTTTTGCAGGGATTCAACCACGTTGTTTGTCTCAACGAGCTTAAGAGGTTTACGGTAATTGTATTGGGGTTCAACGTACAGTCGTTTGAAAGATTGAAACCTAGGGTCACTAAATGGTAATACAGTTGCTGATACCAATGCTTTCTTGTCAAATGCAAAGAACTGATCAATAGGTGCGGCTATCTTTCCACGATAGCTTACGTCTGTAATGACACGTTCGCACTCATCTATAAGGAAAAAGAACTGCCTTTTAGCTACCTCATAGTTTTCACCAAAGGCTGGTATCACCTTGTCAATGAAACCTTCGGGTGTCGTCAGGATTTTTTTATACACTACTATGTCATTGCTAAGGTAATCCGCGATATCTTCAATAGATACGCCTTTGTGTACTCCTAATATTACCTCATGAGGTTTACAATGTTCATTATGCTTTTTGACCTTGTCCTCTATTACAGGACGATTAGGAAGACATCCGATAAGGTTATCTTTGAAATATGTAATCGCGTAGTGAGTAATACCACACCCTGGAACTTCTTTATGTACGATAGTGTTCGTCGGAATACCGTTTGAGAGAAAAGGCTCTACTTGACTTAAGTATTGACCATGCTTCAATGCTATAACGTTTATATTGTCGTTTAGATTTCTCATTTGTTTGATGTTTATTTGAGGAAACTGATAATAACCCGGCAGCTGGATTGCCACCGGGTTAAGTTGATAAGTTAGGCTTGTTCGGCCTCCTCGATTAGTTCGTCTAAAGTAAAACTAATCGCGATTTTACGATTGTAGAGATCATCTACAAACTGAAAGAGGTTAGCGATGTTAATCACTTTCGCGCCGTCCTCGTTACCATTACGGTTGAAGACTAACCATTTGTAATAATTCCCACCTTTATCAGGCGTCCTCGACGTACGACAGGCTGTCATACGGAATTGTTTGGAGAATTCAATGGTGTTTGATAGATGTTCTACATCTTCAGCTCTACCATTATCAACAAATGAAATTAATTGTTGAGGGGCAATGTACGGGCTATGCCCGTCTTTGCCTAGAAACATTCTGGCGGTTAACATTTTGTCACCGCCATTTTGCGAGCCGCTAGCTCGTCTTTCTTTCCATTTACTCATGGATTTACTTAAATTAGGGCCCTTCCTTTTTGCAATAGCGTCGCGGTTGGTCAATCGACATTATCAAGTGTTTGTCTCTGATAATGACACAAAGGAAAGTTGGGGAAATTCTAGAGCTAAGAGGCAGTTTGAAAGTGAGAAGGCAAAGTGGCAATATCGATTTAATGAACTGGTAGTCAGGTAAATTAATTTCACTAAAACCGAAATCATTTTAAAATCTTAAAACGGTTGGAATTGAAATTTCCCCAGCATTAGGGTTTAGCCCTTCAACAACAACCGAATGTAGTTAAAGGAGCGACCCTGTTGAGTGTAGAATTTCTCTAGCTCACTGTAAGCTTTAGGAATAGACGATCTGTCCTTCACTTCCACCGCTTTAAATAAGATGAAGTAACCATAGATGAATTTGGCGATGGCTGTCTTACTCTTGAAATTTGCAAAGCGTTTTAAGTAATCGCTTAATGCGGTAGCGATATTAAACATAACACCGACATGGCTGTGGGCTTGTTTGTAGTAGCCTTTACTGAATTGTTGAAAGCTCCTCATGTCAAAGCCGCCCTCTATATTAAACTCTCTATAAAAAAGGGTATTGGCCGCTTGTTGGCTATTGAGTATGCGGTCCAGGATTGACATAAACGTGTCAAGCTTAAGCGAGCCTGGTAGTTCAATTAACGGTATTGATTTACGTTTAGCATCTCGTTTGGAAATGTTTCGTGTGAAGTTAAAGTTATAATGTGGCCGGAGATAAACAACAGTCTCATATATCAGGAAACGATGAAACCTTATTACGTCACCAGGCCGTTTTGCATATGATTCAGCGAAGTCAAGGAGAAACTCTTCCTCTGTAATGAGATGTTTCTTTATGAACAACGGGGCCTCTGTATCTGGGTCTATGAAAAAATCATAGCTTGGGTCCTTGACCAACTTCTTAAAGTACTGGGTTGAATCTTCAATCAGGTCTAACAAGAACCTTCCTTCGATTAAGAGTGTATTGTAGTGATTACGTTGGATGCTTTGTGCCGTACTCTGGTGTCCGTAAAACGTAATGAAATAGTAAAGAGCGTGTTCATGCTTCCTGTCTATGTTGCTTGTGTCCAACAGCTTTATGAACTCTGTTCTAAATTCAAAGAAATCAGATTCTGTTGGGAACTGTTCGCCGTAGATACCACCAAATCCAATTTCTATGGTATCACTATATTTACTCCATGATTCTATTGCTAACTCTGGTGGCACGTCTTTAACAGAGGACATGACAGGGTTGCTATGTATCCAAGTCAGGAAGTTGCGGGTGAGGGTAATTGTGGTTTTGTAGGTTGAATTCAAGGCTGTATTATATAAGCCAAAAGTAAGGGATTGTATTATAAGTAAAAAGCGGGACATCGCTATCCCGCTTTAAATTAAAGAATAACGTCGATGACTTTTCTATTAGCTTCGTCAATTACATCTTGATCGAAGGTGTCTAAATAGACAGCAGTCGTACGATTACCGTATTCATGTCCAAGAGCTTCTGCAATAATCTCAATACTAAAACCAGCTTTCTTCGCTATTGTAGCCCATGAATGCCTTGCGGTATATGTGGTAACTTTATCACTGATTTTAAGCATCTTAACCATTTGAGAAAGATACTTATTGAGTTGCTTAGTCTTATACTTGATACCCCGTAGTAAATGTTCGTCGTTTGCTGAACTACTATTGGCAATGGGTAATATATAGTTAGAGGCTCCCCTATAGATTGTAATGATATCTAGCGCTTCTTTATGTAACTTAACATCATACATCTTACCCGTCTTCCTTCTTTTATAAGTGAGTCGACCGTTACTTATGTTTGCATTGGTTAATAGACTGAGGTCCACTACTGATATTCCGATAAGATAAAAGGATAACAAGAAATAGTTTCTACTATGCCATATAGGTGTATTAACAGGCAAGTCCAGATTTCTAATAGCCTTCAACACATCCTTTTCAACTGCTCTCTTCTTTGTCTTCTCTGGCTTAAGCTTATAATCATCGAAAGGATATAATGACTTCTCTACTAATTTCAGTTTGATTGCTTTATTATAGAATATTCTTAATGTCCTTAGATATAGATATACGGTGTTATGCTTCACTCCGCGTTTAACATGAAAGCTACTGTATTGAGTTAGGAATTGGTAATCAATCTGTTCGAAGTATAGGTCGTCAGCCGGGTAAAAGCTTCTTAGAGCGTTGATTGTCGATTCATATACCCAAGCGTTGCCGGTTTTGTTTACTTCCTTCAATTGAATTATAAGCTCTTGCGCAAACTGAAATACGCTTTTCCTTACAACCTCAGGTTTCTTGATTTGTATCACTGGCGTTAAGAACTCTTTTACTTTGTCATCATCAGCTAATAGCAACCGTGATTGCATATCAGCATAGGCTTTCTTGAGTTTTACATTTAAGAGTTTGTGTTGTGAGTTAGATTTTTTGATGGTTTTAGTTTCATCGTCCCAATCACTTTCCTGCACGTATATCTTACTGCTTCTTGTTGTGGTTTTCCTGTTGTGACAAATTTGGAAGTTGATTGAATGGGTACCGTCTGAACGGCTAGTTCTCTTGTCGAGAATGATTTTTACAGTCGCCATATCGCGTGTTGTTGCGACTGGGGTTACAGAATTATTACGTGCAAATTACGTGCATCTTACGTGCAAGTCGTCCAAACTTGCATCAATGGCAGCCATGTCTACTAGAAGATATCTGCTAGTAAGATAAAGAAGAACAAAACTATAAGTAACTTCAGATCAGCATATTGAAGTTTATTATTGTTAATCCGCAACTTTTTACTACATTTGCCATCCTCAAACGGGGGATTAGCTCAGCTGGCTAGAGCGCTTGCATGGCATGCAAGAGGTCATCGGTTCGACTCCGATATTCTCCACAAAACTTAAGCTCATAATCAAGTATTTACGAATATTGGTTGTGGGCTTTTTTTGTTGGAGCTAGGTGTATAAACCATACCTGTATACTACTGTGTGTACTACCAAAGTGAAGTGATGCCGTAATTTTAACCTTAAGGCGACCTTAGCAATCGTTTTAAACACCACAAAAAACTTTCTAATGACCTTCACTCAGCTTTGTCAAGAGTAAACTCACAGTCAAGTTATAGGGTGTTAAACATTAAATAGTTCTATCAGCTGATCAATCATTACCTTTTAGAAGTAAGATTGATGTTTCATTTGACAAACTCGCTTAGCAAAAAAATAACAAATTTAACTATCGGAGTATTATGTTACAATTACCATCCCAAATTGCCCGTTATTTACATATAATTGCAGTCGAAATAAAGCATTTAGTACAATTAGTTAAGCAAATAAATGAACAAACTGAAGAGCATTTTTCAATTAATGCGAATAAATCAATGGGTAAAAAATGTGTTTATTTTCCTGC
>Ga0153956_1000629_pt1 | contig 37389 bp, 33 predicted proteins | sample TSFL040MetaG_FD_104704 | JGI IMG/M metagenome (GOLD analysis project Ga0153956, IMG submission 104704) | Attine ant fungus gardens microbial communities from Florida, USA - TSFL040 MetaG | ecosystem: Host-associated > Fungi > Mycelium > Unclassified | place: USA: Florida, Wekiwa Springs... | reverse complement strand
TTCTGTCATCCGCGCCTGCCGGACGTTCCGCCTCGAACGCCTCTTTCCCCTTTCCGGTCCACAATTCCCGCGCCCGTTCGCCATCCTCGCTTTTGAGTTTGTCGGCGATCCAGAGCAGCGCGCCATAGATGATGGCGCGATCGTCGTCCGTCAGGTCCACGACACCCGATTTGACGACAAGCCCGCCAAGCTCGATCAGGTGTCTTGTGCGCTTCCTTCGCTCGACCTGCCAGCTTCGCATGTCATGCCGCGCCCGTTGCGCCTGATGGCGATTGCGTGCCGCCCGGTTGCGGCGCAGCGCTTCCTGCGTCATCGTCATTTGCCGCAGCAGTTCGCCGTGATTTGCTCTGAAACCACGCGGCCCCGCGCTTCGCCCATGCCTCCCTCTTTCCGGCTTCTTTCGTTTCGGCGATGGCGACCAGCGCGCCCGCCAGTTCATCGGTGCTGAGGCTGTCCGCCCCAGTGGCGATCACCAGTTCGCCAAGCTGCTGCACCTTGCGCGACTTGAGTTCTCTTGCCTTGTCCTCAAGCGCCTTCAGTTCGGAATCGTAGTCGCGTGGTTTGCGCATGTGTCGTCTCCGTCATCGTTGTTTTTGGTCGATGCGGAAAAGATAGTTGAGCCTGCGCCTGAACGCAGTAATGTTGCCGGGACAGCCTGAGACGCGGCGGCCCGTCCCGAGAAATTCATTTCGAGGGCGCGCTTATACGTCGTTCCGACGTGCGCTTGGCCGTGCCAATTCTTGATCGCGATGGCGATCTATCATCTTCACGTCAAGGTCATTGGCCGCAAGGCCGGCAGTAGCGCGGTGGCGTCCGCCGCCTACCGCTCCGGCTCGCGCCTGCGCGACGAGCGCCTTGACCGCAGCCACGACTTTTCCAACAAGCGCGGCGTCGTCCATTCCGAGATCATGCTACCGGAGGGCGCGCCGGAGCATCTTGGCGACCGCGAACGGCTCTGGAACGATGTCGAAGCCTGCGAGGTGCGCAAGGATGCGCAGCTTGCCCGCGAGGTGGAATTCGCCATTCCCCGCGAGATGACCCGCACACAAGGCATCGAACTGGCCCGCGACTTCGTGCAGGCCGAGTTTGTCGATCAAGGCATGGTCGCCGATGTGAACGTGCATTGGGATATCGGCGAGGACGGAATGCCGAAGCCCCATGCGCATGTCATGCTGACCATGCGCAGCGTGGACGAGAACGGTTTCGGCCAGAAGGTGCGGAACTGGAACCGCACGGAGATGGTCGAGCGCTGGCGCGAGCGTTGGGCAGAGCTTGCCAATGAGCGTCTGGCCGAACTCGACATTGACGCGCGTATCGACCATCGCAGTCTTGAGGCGCAAGACATTCCGCTTGAGCCGCAAAGCCAGATCGGCGCACCCGCGCAGCGCATCGAGGGCGAAGGGATCGAAGCGGCGGATCGTGCGGAAATGCACCGCGAGATCGCCCGCAACAATGGCGAGCGGATCATTGCCGATCCGGGTATCGCGCTGGACGCGATCACGCAGCAGCAATCGACGTTCACGCGCCGCGACATGGCGAAGTTCGCGCACCGCCATAGCGACGGCATCGACCAGTTCAACGAAGTCACGAGCGCGATACGCAACGCGCCCAATCTGGTCGAACTCGGAAAGGACGGACGCGGCGACGATCGGTTCACAACGCGCGAGATGATCGAGGCCGAACAGCGCCTGCATCGCGCGGCGGAATTGATGGCGGAGCGCAATCGCCATGATGTTGGTGACGCTGATCGTAGTGCCGCACTCGCTCGCGCCGAACAGCGCGGCCTTGTCCTGTCCGGCGAGCAGGCCGAGGCGCTTTCGCATGTCACGGACGGGCGCGATCTCGGCATGGTCGTCGGCTATGCCGGAACGGGCAAGAGCGCCATGCTCGGCGTGGCGCGCGAGGCGTGGGAGTCTGCCGGTTACGAGGTTCGCGGCGTGGCGCTGTCCGGCATCGCGGCGGAAAACCTCGAAAGCGGATCGGGCATATCGTCCCGCACCATCGCCAGCATGGAGCACGGCTGGAAGAACGGCCGCGACATGCTCACCAGCCGCGATGTGCTAGTCATCGACGAAGCCGGTATGGTCGGTACGCGGCAGTTGGAGCGCGTCCTGTCTCATGCGGCCGAGGCCGGGGCGAAGGTCGTGCTGGTCGGCGATCCGCAGCAGCTACAATCCATCGAAGCGGGCGCGGCGTTCCGTTCGATTCATGACCGTCATGGCGGCGTCGAAATCACCGAGGTTCGCCGCCAGCGTGGGGACTGGCAGCGCGACGCTACGCGCAATCTGGCGACCGGCAGAACCGGCCACGCGCTTGAAGCGTATCGCTCGCACGACATGGTGCATGACGCTGCAACCCGCGAGGACGCACGAGCCAAACTTATCGAGCGCTGGGATCGCGAACGGCAGGCGTCACCCGACGCCAGCCGCATCATCCTCACCCACACCAATGACGAGGTGCGCGCGCTCAACGAGGCAGCGCGCGAGAAGATGCGCGATGCCGGACAGCTTGGCGACGAGGTGCGCGTCACCGTCGAGCGCGGCGCGCGCGACTTCGCCGCCGGGGATCGCGTCATGTTCCTGCAAAACGAGCGCGGCCTTGGCGTCAAGAACGGTACGCTGGGAACACTCGAACACCTCAGCTCCCAGAGCATGACCGTGCGCACCGACGATGGCCGCTCCGTCGCCTTCGACCTGAAGGACCATAACAAGCTCGACCACGGTTACGCCGCGACCATCCACAAGGCGCAGGGCATGACGGTGGACCGCACCCATGTTCTGGCGACGCCGGGCATGAACGCCCACGGTAGCTATGTCGCCCTGTCCCGTCATCGTGACGGCATGGACCTGCATTACGGCCGCGACGACTTCGCCAGCCCGCAGAAACTCGCCAGCACCTTGTCGCGGGATCGCTCCAAAGACATGGCGACGGATTACGAGCGCGCCGATCCGGCGCAGTCTTACGCCGAGCGGCGCGGCATCAATTTCCGCGAGCGTGTCGCCGAGATCGTCCGCAAGGTCGTGCCGGAAAAGGTGCGCGACCGCATCGGCAATATGCTCGACGGGATGCGCTTGTCGGAAGACAACGCGCCGAGGCCGGAGCGGGCCGCGCCGGAGCGCGGCGGCCCGGAAGTCGTCCGGCGCGAAGCCGATATGCAGGAGCGGAAGGTTGCGGCCGACCCGGAAGCGGAGATGCGGCAGGCGAAATCACGGGCCTTGGTGCGCCATGCCCGCGCCTTCGACGCAATGATGAAGACGGCGGACGCGGACGGGAAGGTCCACGCCACCCCTGAATTGAGGCGAGACCTCAGCGAAGCGCGCAAAGCCTTCGAGGAAGTCCGACCGCATGGCTGGCGCGATGCCGAAGCGGCTTACGTCAAGGACCCGGAGCTTGTGCGCGAGGCGGCGGGCGGGAAGCTCGGCCGCGCGATCCGCGCGCTCCAGCTCGAAACCGAAATCCGCACCGGGCGCGATAATGGCCTTGGTGCCGACCCCGGCCGTCGTGCCGATCAGTTCGTGGAGCGGTGGAAGAAGCTCGACCAGACCCGCCAGCGCCAATATGAGGCCGGCGACATGGCCGGCTTCAAGACCACCAAGCGCGAAATGGGCGACATGGCGAACAGCCTGCAACGCGATCCGCAATTGGAGTCCATGCTCGCCATCCGAAAGAAGGAACTCGGCATCGGCGGCGATATCGACTCAGGGCGCAGCCTTGGCCGGGCATTGGCCTTTAGCCACGGTCTCGACCTTGGACGTGGCCGGGGCATCGGTATCTGAACCGTCCGATTTGTAGCCGATAGCCGCCGTTCACCGCACGCCGGGATTTTGCGTCTTGCGCGCCCGGTAACGCCTGTCCTGTCTGGTCTCAGCAGCGATCAGCAACAGCCAGCAGGAGGCACCGCGACCATGCGCGAACCAGACCGTATCGTCCGTATGAAAACCGTCCAGGCCCGGACCGGGCTGTCCAAGTCCACCATCTATCGCAAGATGGCCGAGGGCACGTTCCCGGCTCAGCACAAGATCAGCACCAACGGTTCAGGCTGGAAAGAATCCGACATCAACCGATGGGTCGCCGATCCTGCCGGGTGGCGCAAGCGGCCGTTCAACGAGTTCGATTTCCTTCCATGATGTCGGGCACGCCCTTCGGGGCAGGCTCTATTCCGCAGCGGCTTGCGCCGCCGCTCCACGGAACCCCGTACCGGGTTTCCGCCGTTCCGGTGACGATCCTTCGTGCAGCCGGCCATTGGCCGGAATGGGCGCGCTGCCGCACGAATTCCTTGCTTGAGCGGGGACCGAGGGCTTTGCCCTTCTCTTCCCCAAACAGGCTTCCGCCCACCTTCCTCCACGCCGCTTCGCGCCGTTCCGTGCAGGCGGTTCCCCGCGAAGCCTGTTTTCCCCTTCCAACCCACCGCTCGCGCGGCTCCGGGAAGCAGGCAGGGCCTGCTTCACCGTCCAATCGGCAGGGAAGCCGCGAGGCAGGGCGCGCGTGGAGATAATCCATTGGGTTATATTTCGGATTGCCTCGACTGACTCATTGGAGTAGTATTCCTCATGATGAAAACGGTTCCCGTCAGTGTCGTGGAGACGCCGGAATTCCTGTCAGCGACCCGCAAGCTCATGAGCGATGACGAGCGGGCCTTGCTGGTGGACTATCTGGCCCATAATCCCACGGCGGGCGATCTCGTTCAGGGAACAGGCGGCATCCGCAAGGTTCGCTGGGCGCTCGACGGGCGGGGCAAGCGCGGCGGCGCGCGGGTGATCTACTTCTACCATGATGCCGACATGCCGCTGTTTGCGCTTACCGCCTACGCCAAGAACGAGCGGGCCGATTTGAGCCAGCAGGACAAGAACGATTTCCGCCAGTTGACGACGATGCTGGTGGGTGCATTCAAGAGGAGAAAGCCATGAGCAAGGTTGCCGACAGCATCCGGCGCGGCCTGAACGAAGCGCTGGCCTATGCCGAGGGCAAGGCCGACGCGAACGCCTATCGCGTCCATGTTCCAGAACGAATCGACGTGAAGGCGATCCGCACCAAGCTCGACATGACGCAGGAAGAGTTCGCGGGCCGGTTCGGCTTTTCGGTGAACACGCTGCGCCATTGGGAGCAGGGTTCGCGCCAGCCGGAGGGACCGACTCGGGCTTACCTTCTGGTCATCGACCGTGCGCCGAAGGCCGTTCAGAAGGCATTGCAGCCGGCGTGACCCGTCCCATGTGCCGCCGTTTCTTCGCCAACGCCGCACGCTTGGATTTTACGCCTTCACAGCCTGAATCCCGTTCCGCTTCATGCCTGTTTGTCTTTAATCACAGACGGGAAACGGCATGGAGAACGACAGCGACAAGGAGCCGGGCCGGATCGTTCCGGCCAACGACAATGATGCTGGTGATGAACCGGGCGTCGAGACCTGGGTGCGCATCGACCGCGCGGCGCTGACGCTGGCCCGCATCATTGGCCGTCGTATGGCGCGTGAGGATTTCGAGCGGCTGACCGCCGCCAACGACAACAACAGGCCCATCGCATCCGAGACGACGGAGGACGGGGCCGACACCGATTGAAAGGATCGCCCCATGAGTGTTGCCCGTCCAATGCCGCGCGTTGCGCTCTACGCCCGCTATTCGTCCGACAATCAGCGTGACGCTTCCATCGAGGACCAGTTGCGCCAGTGTCGCGAGCGCGCCGCCCGCGAAGGCTGGAGCATCGTGGAGACCTATTCCGACCGCGCCATCTCCGGCGCTTCGCTCATTCGTTCCGGCATCCAGTCCTTGCTTGCCGACGCGCAGGCCGGTCGCTTCGACATGGTGCTGTCCGAGGCGCTGGACCGCCTCAGCCGCGATCAGGAGGACGTGGCGGGCGTCTTCAAGCGCCTGAATTTCGCGGGCGTCACAATCTTCACTCTGTCGGAAGGCGAGATCAACGAGCTTCATGTCGGCCTCAAGGGCACCATGAATGCCCTGTTCCTGAAAGACCTTGCCATCAAGACCCATCGCGGCATCCGGGGCCGCGTCGAGGCCGGCAAGATCGGCGGCGGCAACGCCTATGGCTATCGCGTCGTCCACCAGCTCGACGCGCGTGGCGAGCCGATCCGGGGCGAACGCGAGATCATCGAGGAACAGGCCGAGATCGTCCGCCGTATCTTTCGCGAATATGTCGCCGGCAAGGGGCCGCAGCGCATCGCCGCCGATTTGAACCGCGACGGCATCGCCAGCCCCACCGGCAAGCGATGGAACGACACCACCATTCGCGGCAATCGCATCATCAGCTCCGGTATCCTGAATTGCGAGCTTTACAACGGCGTCATCCGCTGGAACCGGCAGAAGAAGCTCAAGAACCCCGACACCGGACGCTTTGCCTATCGGCTCAATCCCGAAAGCGAATGGATACGCGCCGAGGCCCCGGAGCTTCGTATCGTGCCGCAGGAGCTTTGGGACGCCGCCAAGGCGAGGCAGGACGAGTTGACCGCGCTCTATCAGAAGCAGATCGACGGTTCGCGCGCCGCCACGCGGGCGATGATGGCGAAGAACGGCGGGCTGAACGCCACGCATCGCCCGCGCACGTTGCTGTCCGGTCTTGTGTTGTGCGGCTGTTGCGGCGGCACCTATGCCCGGCGCGGGCAGGATCGTTTCGCTTGCTCCAATCATGTGCTCGGCAACGGCTGCGACAATGCCCGCACCATCGCCCGCGATGTGCTGGAAGCCCGTGTCTTGACCGGCCTGCGCGATCACATGATGACGCCGGACATGGCGGCGGAAGCCATGCGCGCCTATGCGCAGGAAACCAACCGGCTCAACCGCGAGCGCCGCCAGACGGAAGACGCCACCCGCCGCGAGCTTGCCGACACGATCAAGGCCATTGCCGAGATCGTGCGCGTCATCGAGCAAGGCGGTTATCACCGCGCCCTGTCCGCGCGCCTGACCGAGTTGGAGACGAAACAGGATAGCCTCACCGCACGGCTACCGGATGCGCATCGGAATGCGCCCGACATTCACCCCAACATCGCCGAAACCTACCGTCGCCGGATCGAGCGCCTGACCGCCGCGCTCGACCATCCCGACGACGCGCTTGAGGCTGCCGACGCGCTGCGCGAAGTCATCGACCGGATCGTCGTCACGCCCGGCGAGAAGCGCGGCGACTACGCCATCACTCTGCAAGGCGAGCTTAGCACCATCCTCGACTGGATCGACCGAACCGGAAAACCCGGCTACAAGCCCAACCCTGACCTGCCGACTTCACGTTTGTCGGTCTCGGTTAAAACTCGGGCTTGTCCCGGGCATCCACGTCTTGTTTGATGCACTGGAAGTCGTGGATGACCGGGACGAGCCTGGTCATGACGGCGACTGTGAGACGACGAGGAGACGACAATGCCTGAGGTCACCATCAATCTGGCTGCCGGCCGCACCGAAGAAAAGAAGAAGCAGGTGATGCTCGATATCACCGAAACCATCGTGAAGAATTTCGGCGTCGATCCCGAGGCGGTCGTTATTCAGATCAACGAAGCGCAGCACCACAACAAAATGAAGGGCGGCAAGACCTTCATCGAACGCAACGCAGCGAAGAAATAGCGTTCTTTTTTCCTTCTCCCCTTGCGGGAGAAGGTGGCTTCGCGAAGGGAAGACGGATGAGGGGGCAGCTAGGCTCGGAGCTTGTGGCACCCCTCACCCGTCTGGACGGCTTCGCCGTCGATCCACCCTCTCCCACAAGAGGAGAGGGGAAAAAGCGTTACCCGAACACGGCGATATTCTGCCGGCTCGCCATGATCGGCTGACCGCTGCGATTCCATAACGTCATGGCCTGGCTCGAATAGCCGCCTGCGATCTGTTCGGCCGCATTGTGGATCAGCCACCAGCCGTCGTCGGTTACGATGTCGTCGGTGAGCATGTCGATCGCCCAGGTCATGGTCGAGATCGGTGACGGCGCCGTCGACCGCGCGGAGGCGGCCGGCGGCGGTGCGTCGGCGAGCGCGAGCAGGGCTACCAGCGACGGCGCGATGCCCGGCTCGCGATGGCGCAGCCACAGCGACATCTGCGGATCGTCGCTGCCGCTGAACGGCGGTGACCCCGAGACGAAACGTCCGTCGAAATGCTGCACGAAGCTGAGTGCCGCCGGCGCGTTGCGGAAGAAGTTCGGAAGGCTCTCCGGGTCTTTCAGTTCCGGTGTGCCGATGGCCACATGTTTGAAGGCCGACTCGCGTGCCACACCGAAACAAAACATCGCGCGCGTCGCCAGCCCGGCCTCGCCGACCAGATCCACAGTGGCGAACAGTGTCGATTTGCCCTTGCGCAGCACGCTGGCCTTGAGTTGCAGTTGCCCTGCCGTCGGCCCGACAAATGCGATCTGCGCGGAACGCAGCGGCGGCAATCCTGCAGGATAGGATTCGCCGAATTCATTGAGTGCGGCCTGCATGCAGAGGGCGGAGGCGAGTCCGCCATAGACGGTACGTCCTTGCAGCCAGTCGTCGCTCACGCTGACGGTCCAGCCGTCGCCGGACCGGACCACGCCGGCCATCAATGCGGTAAATGCAGTCATCGGGACTTCCTTTTTGGATGATTATCATCATCTATAGCGGGAAGGCAGGGAAGGGGAAATATCCGGTCTTGCAGCGCATATCGTGCAAGTCGCACCGCCATCATGTGCGGGCCTGACCTGCATATGCGTGTTGGCGGCGGATGCCGGAAAGATCAATGCCCGGGACGTGCCCGGCCATTTACCGAAACCGACATTCGTGATGAAGCGGTGTCGGCCTTCGCCTTGTAGCCCGGTTTCCCGCTGCGGTCGATCCAGTCGAGGATGGCGCCAAGCTCGCCTTGCAGGGTGACGGTATAGCTGCCGCGCTGCTCGCCGGGCGTGACCACGATGCGGTCGATAACTTCGCGGATGGCGTCGGCAGCTTCGAGAGCATCGTCGGGATGGGACAGCGCCTCGATCAGCCGCTCGATCCTGCGCCGGTAGGTTTCCGCAATGCCGGGATGAATGTCTGGAACGTCCTGCGGCACGTCGGTCATGCGCGCGGTGAGGCCGTCCTGTTTCGTCTCCAGTTCGGTCAGCCGGTCGGACAGAGCGCGATGCCAGCCGCCTTGCTCGATGACGCGCACGATTTCGGCGATGGCCTTCGCCGTTTCTGCAAGCTCGCGCCGGCTGGCCTCGGCCGTGCTGCGGCGCTCACGGTTGAGGCGGTTGGTTTCCAGCGCATAGGCGCGCATCGCCTCGGCCGCCATGTCCGGGGTCATCATCCGGTCGCGTAGGCCGTGGAGCACACGGGCTTCCAGCGCCTCGCGGGCGATGGTGCGGGCGTTGTCACAGCCAGGCAGCACGGGCGCGGCATGACATGCGCACATGGCAGGTCGAGCGCCGCAAGCGCACGAAACACCTGATCGAGCTTGGCGGTCTCGTCATCAAATCCGGCGTCGTGGACCTGACCGGCAACGACCGCGCCACCATCCTCGGCGCGCTGATCTGGATCGCCGACAAGCTCAAGAGCGACGACGCCGAACGCGCGAAAACGCTCTGGGCCGGAAAGGGGAAAGAGGCGTTCGAGGTGGAACGCCATGGCGCGAATCTCCTTGCCGCGCAGAGCAGGAACGAGGGGGCGTGACCGACGGCGGGCCGCGAACGATGATGAGGGCAATAGTTTACGCCATAGCCCTCCCATAGCGCCAGGTGCTGTTAGGAGCATGGCTTGGCTTGAGAGATGCCGAGCATTCAAAATAATCCGATCAGAATGAGACGGACGGCATCTAACTGCTGCTTGACGTACGATTCGCTTCATTCGTAAGCCAGTCGGTGAATCGACTCACGCGCTTGTCGCCTGTCAGCACGGCTTGCCAGCGAACAAAGTGTGCCTTGCTGGACGGCATGTCCCATTTCGACGGCAACACTCGGCACAATTTCCGTTCTGCCAAGGCGTCATGAACGAGAAGAGAGCGCGCGAGGACGACGCCTGCCCCCTCAATCGCTGCTGCGAGCGCTAGATTCAGCGAGTCGAAACGCATGGCCTCCGGCACTCGAGTTTCGATTCCCAGCTTCTCGAACCATACCGGCCAGGACCACTCCGCGCCATCATTCCGGCCAACCGGCCCCTTGTGGATGATCGGCAGGTTAACGAGCGTCATCATCGGGTTTGGCAGTGGCCGACCTCCTGGAACGAAGCGTGGCGCTGCGACCGGGAAGACGTCCTCGCTGAAGAGCAGGCGCTGCGTGGAATTCGGTCGTACCGCAGACTTAGATTTCCACAAGATTGCAATATCGATATCTGCGGTGCGCGCCTGTATCTCGTTCTCGACGGCAATCAACTCAAGTCCAATATCCGGATTCGATGCCGTGAAACCCGGCAACCGCCGCACAAGCCAATACTGTGACAATGCTGCTCCGACACCGACCTTCAGGATCGCGGGCTTTGCCGCCGCTCTGGATCGAGCCCGAAGCTCCGCCATGTCGTCGAGCAATCGGCTGATATCCTCCAGCAGGGCGACGCCGGCCTGCGTCGGAGACAAGCCGGTTCCAGCGCGATTGAACAACAGCGCACCGACAAAGGATTCGAGCTTCTTTAAGCGATGACTGATCGCGCTCTGCGTAATGCGGAGTTCGTTGGCCGCGAGCGTCATGCTGCGATGTCGGGCAGCCGCCTCAAATGCGACGAGGCCGTCAAATGGGGGAAGTGTTCTCATAATGCCAGTATGAATGAAATTCATGCTGCTGTGAATTGGCAAATCCACTTAGCTGTTGCTGTTTCCCTTGATCATGATGGGCGTTCACATGACAGCAAGTCAGCCTCAGACCGTATCTGTTGAAACGACGTCGCCAATACCCGTGTCAAATCCCTCTATGAATGAAACGGCGGAGCAAACGGCCACTGCTCCACAGTTGACTGTCGGAGCCCTGTCTACGCTGATTGCCGCAAGTGTGAGCAGCTTTTTATTTCAATTCGACCTTACGGCACTTTCAGCGGCGCTGCCTGATATCGCTTCTAGTCTTTCCGCTCGGGTTGCAGATCAAGTCTGGATTATCGACGTCTATAGTCTGGCGTTGATCTTTACGCTTCCGCTGGCGGGTCCGCTTGCTGATCGGTATGGACGGCGGCGTATGTTCTTGATCGGAGCATCTCTCTTCGGAATAGCGTCGTTACTATGTGCCACCGCAACCACCTTCTTCAGTCTATTGGCTTGGCGCGTGTTGCAGGCGGTAGGGGGCGCTGCGATGACGGCTTCCGCGGCGGCGCTCCTCGCGGCCGCTTTTCCCGGTCCTCGCCGAGCTTGGGCGTTCGGCATATCGGGGACAGTCATCGGCGCATCAATGGTAGTAGGGCCACCGCTTGGCGCACTCATTGCGGCAGGGGTGGGATGGCCATGGGCGTTCTGGATCAACCTACCAATTTGTATAGTGCTAGTGCTTCTGATTGGGCGAACCTCAGACGAACAATCGCATTCGGGGACGCGCACTCCACTGGACTGGGCCGGACCGGCGGCGCTCGCGTTGTGCCTCGGATCACTCGCCTTCCTGATGCTGGCTGATCATGGACCAGCAGGAATGGGCATCGCGATGCCTGTTGCCCTTGGCGGGTGCGCCGCCTTGGCGTTGTTCATTCGCATCGAGCGTCGGCACGTTGCACCCGCTTTTGATTTTACTCTGTTTGGCTCGTCGCGATTTGTTGCGATGTGTATTGTCCCCATCGCCAGCTCGATCGGATTCTGGGCTCTTCTCGTCCACTTACCACAAATGGCTAGAGGTCCGATGGGGCTGAGCCCAGCCGCCACGGGTTTTCTTCTGACTGCATTGACGGTGCCTATGTTCGTGCTGCCATCCGTTGGCACGAAGCTGGCGATGAAGCTGCCCACGCGCTGGTTCTTCGGTGGTGGGCTGGTGATCGTGGGGGGCGCGGATCTGTTGCTTGCGTTTGCTGCCCGGGATCTGGGCGCGCCGCTGGCCATATGGGTTGTCGTCGGGGCGCTGCTGATCAGCGGTAGTGGCACTGCAATTTTCAATTCGCAGATCACGGCTGCGACTGTCTCAGCTATGCCCCCTAACCGTGCGGCGACCGCGTCAGCGATCTCTGTGACGGCACGGCAGATTGGCTTCGCATTCGGGATCGCATTGATCGGCGCTCTGCTGCGAAGCAACGATCCGTCCTCCTACGCAGCCGCGTTCGCTGTGGTAAGCGCGCTCACGCTTGGTCTCGCTGCCTTAGCATTCGCTCTACTGAAACGATCCGAGAGTTGAATGGAGCCCATTGCATAATTGGAATTAGCAAGATGCGGCGACGGAGTTTCAACGATACTCCATCGGAGCAGGGGTCGCTGCTCCGTCGTGGGCGTATTCCGCTGACGACCCTGATTCAAACGCTAGCCGTTGCCGAACATATGAGCTTCCGCCATGCAGCGAGTGTACTTGGAGTCGCCCAATCCTGTGTCAGCCGCCGCGTCAGGGACTTGGAGGAAGAGCTTGGTTTTCTCCTGTTTGAGCGCAACACTCGCGGAGTCCGGTTGACGGAAGCTGGTCGGCGGTTCGTGGAAGGAATTACGGCAGGAATCGACCAACTCGACTACGCGGTGAAGACAGCCGGCATGGCGGCATCGGGGGAACGCGGGCGTCTGCGCATCGGCGTTCATGCGATGATCCCCGGCAGCTTCCTTGGCGATCTTCTGGTTAAATATCGACGGAAGCACCCCGACATCGCGGTCGAGGTGATCGAAGGTTCCGAGCGCGACACCTTGATGCATTTACGCACCGGCAGGATCGACTTGGCGTTCGTGGTCGGCGTACCTGAATTATCCGACTGTCACTCGCGCCGGATATGGACTGAACCGCTGATGGCCGCGTTGCCGACGAGCCATCGATTTGCAGATCGGGACGGCGTTACGTGGGCCGATCTCGCAAACGAAACCTTTCTGGTCCGTCATGGTGGTGCCGGCCCCCAAGTCTTCAACCGTATTAATCCTGCGCCTTACGGGGCGCTGGCCCACACCGACGATCCTGCGTTTCGAGGTGGAGCGCAGCACGCTGTTGTCGATGGTTGGACAAGGCTTCGGCGTCACGCTCGTCGGCGCGGCCAATCTGCTTTTACCGACATCGGGTGTGATCTTCCTGCCGATTACGGATGAGCCAGAACCAATCGCATTCTCGGCCGTCTGGTCACCATATAATCGCAGCGCTGTGCTCAGGAATCTACTCGCGCTTGCTCATGAATTGAAGCGGTTAAACGCGATCGATTGAGCGACTTCCGGTCGTTGCGTTGCACCCGATCCGCCTGTTTTTTGCCGAACAAGATCACCACCGTTCCCAAGAGCAAGCTGGGTGCGCAGGTCGGGCGGCTCGATGACGAGGACATCGTGCGGCTCAATCAGGCCATGACCGTGTTTCTCGGTATGGCGGTGACGCCAAGGGCCGGAAGGGGAAACAGCCATGATTTCCCGGCTGCGCGGCAAAGGGCGGCGATCGACGGCACATAGGCTATGGTGGAAACGGCCGGGGCCGTGGGCCTCAGATGTCCACGACCAGCAAATGTCGGTCTCGGTCAAAACCTGCCCGGGCATGACGATTGTGAGCTATACGCTCCAGCTGACGCCATGCTTCGCAAGTAACGATTGCACGGCACTGACCAGATCGCTCTCCGCGATCTCGATCTGCGCCTCGGCCTGCTTCCTCAGATATTCCTCGCGGTCCTTGATCTCGGTGAGACCGGCGCCGGCGATCAGATCCTTGATGAGTAGCTTGCCACCGGCCTTCTCGTCCGAGCCCTGGATGATGGCGAGCGGCGCGTTGCGCTTGTCGGCATATTTCATCTGCTGGCCGAGCGCATGCTTGGGATTGCCGAGATAGAGCTCAGCACGAATACCCGCCGAACGCAGCTTCGCGACCATCGCCTGATAGTCCGCGATCTCGCCGCCGAACACGGTGACGACGACCGGCCCCGGCTGCGGGCGGGTGTCGATCTTGCCGAGCAGCGTCAGCGCCGCTTGCAGGCGCGACACGCCGATGGAGAAGCCGGTGGCCGGCACCGGCTCACCGCGGAAGCGCGACACGAGGCCGTCATAGCGACCGCCGCCGCCGACCGAGCCGAAGCGGACCGGACGGCCCTTTTCGTCCTTGGTTTCAAGCGTAAGCTCAACTTCGTAGACCGGACCGGTGTAATATTCGAGGCCGCGCACGACGGACGGATCGATCTTGATGCGGTCTTCGCCGTAGCCGGCCGCAGTGATCAGCTTTCCGATCTCGTCAAGCTCGGCACGGCCCTGCTTGTACGCTTCGGAGCCATTGAGCGCCGGTGTCGGTTCACTTGCCGCATCGAGGCTGCGCAGCACAGTCTCGGAATCTTCCGGCGAAAGGCCGGCGCCCTTGGTGAAGTCGCCCTTGCCGTCCTCGCCGCCGTCCCAGCGGCCGGGGCCGAGCAGCTTCCTGATCTCATCGGCCGGAAACTTGTCCATTTTGTCGATGGCGCGCAGCACCGTGAGGCGACGTCCCGCATTGTCATCGCCGCCGAGGCCGATGCTCTCCATCACGCCGTCGAGCACCTTGCGATTGTTGACGCGCACCACATAGCTGCCGCGTGGAATGCCCAGCGCTTCCATCGTATCCGCCGCCATCATGCACATCTCGGCATCGGCCGCCGGCGAGCCGGAGCCGACCGTGTCGGCGTCGAACTGCATGAACTGGCGGAAGCGGCCGGGGCCGGGCTTCTCGTTGCGATAGACGTAGCCGGCGCGATAGCTGCGATACGGCTTCGGCAGCGCATCCCAATGCTCGGCGACGTAGCGTGCCAGCGGCGCGGTCAGGTCGTAGCGCAGCGAAATCCACTGCTCGTCATCGTCCTGGAACGAGAACACGCCCTCGTTCGGCCGGTCCTGATCGGGCAGGAACTTGCCGAGCGCGTCGGTGAATTCCATGGTCGGCGTCTCGACCGGCTCGAAACCGTAGCGCTCATAGACCTCACGGATGGCGTCGGTCATGCGGCGCGTCGCGGCGATATCCGCCGGTCCGCGGTCGCCAAGGCCGCGCGGCAGACGCGCGCGAAGTTTTTGCGGTTTTTTGGGTTTGGCCGATTTTTCAGAAGTATCTTGCATGCCGGGGTGGTACCAGCGCCGGCAGGAGCCGGCAAGCGCGGCTCTGGCAGCCATGCACTCGCGACCCTCCCCGAAACCGCCAGAATAGGCTGAAATAGTCCCGCAGTACCCGCGATGTGGCGTTCACGCGCCAGCGCGAAGCTGGTAAGTTCCGCGCCTTCGACGAAGCCGCGCCAAAAAACATCCCGGAGAGGACATCATGCTCGACAAGACCCAGCCCCCGTCCACCACCAAAGTCCCGAATGACCTCGCCGCCTTCTGGATGCCGTTCTCCGCCAACCGCCAGTTCAAGCAGGCACCGCGCATGCTCGCCAGCGCCAAGGACATGCATTATACGACCACCGACGGCCGCAAGCTGATCGACGGTGCCGCCGGCATGTGGTGCTCCAACGCGGGCCACGGCCGCACCCAGATCGCCGAGGCCATCAAGCAGTCGGCCGAGACGCTGGATTACGCGCCGCCGTTCCAGTTCGCCCATCCGCAGGCATTCCAGCTTGCCAGCCGCATTGCCGATCTGGCGCCTGCCGGCCTCGACCACGTGTTCTTCTGCAATTCCGGCTCGGAAGCGGCCGACACCGCGCTGAAAATGGCGCTCGCCTATCACCAGCTCCGCGGCGAAGGCCAGCGCACCCGCCTGATCGGCCGCGTCCGCGGCTATCACGGCGTCGGCTTCGGCGGCACCTCGGTTGGCGGCATGGTCAACAACCGCAAGATGTTCGGCTCGCTGCTGTCCGGCGTCGATCACATTGCCGCCACCTATGACCGCGACAAGCAGGCCTTCAGCAAGGGCGAGCCGGACTACGGCGCGCATTTCGCCGATGACCTCGAACGCCTGGTCGAGCTGCATGGCGCCAACACCATCGCCGCCGTGATCGTCGAACCGATGGCCGGCTCCACCGGCGTCATCCCGGCGCCGAAGGGCTACCTCAAGCGCCTGCGCGAGATCGCCACCAAGCACGGCATCCTGCTGATCTTCGACGAGGTCATCACCGGCTTCGGCCGTCTCGGCCATGCCTTCGCCGCCGAGCGCTACGGTGTCACCCCGGACCTCCTCACCTTCGCCAAGGGCGTCACCAACGGCGCGGCGCCGATGGGCGGCGTGATCGCGCACAGCAACGTGCACAACGCGTTCATGACCGGTCCGGAGCATGTGGTGGAGCTGTTCCACGGCTACACCTATTCGGCGCATCCGCTGGCCTGCGCCGCCGGCCTTGCCACCCTCGACATCTATCGCGACGACAAGCTGTTCGAACGCGCCAACAAGATGGAAGCCATGTGGGCCGATGCGGTGATGACGCTGAAATCGGCACCGAACGTGGTGGACATCCGCCAGGTCGGCATGACCGCCGCCGTCGATCTCGCCCCCCACAGCGACGGCGCCGGCAAGCGCGGCTGGAATGCCCTGCTCAGCGGCTTCCACGAGAACGACATCGTGTTCCGTACCGCCGGCGACACCATCGCGCTGTGCCCTCCGCTGATCGTCAGCGAGGATCAGGTCGGCGAAATCGTCGAGAAGGTCGGCAAGGTGATCAAGGCGGTGGCGTAAACCGCCGAGCGTTGAAAGTCGGACTGTGTCCCGGACGCGATGCGATACGTAGTATCGCTTCGCGTCCGGGACAAGATTCTACCAAATTGAAACATGCCCCCCCCCGAAAAGCATCGGTGGGCATCGCACCAAGCCCCCATTTCCGAATCAGCAATAGTGGTAAGCTGGTGGCCGTATTTTCGCGGCGGACATCCTCCGTGCTGCCGTAACAACTATTTGGGCCAGGGTGCCGCGCCTGTCATGATTCGCATTTCCACCGTATTCGTCGGCATCTGCATGGTGCTGATCGCAGCGTCGCTCGGCACGGTGCTCTATGTGGTCGTGAAAATCTCCGGCTATGAGGCCGCCATCGTCAGCCTCGCGGCGCTGACCATCATGATCCTCTACAATGCCGTCTCGCTGCGGATCAAAGACCGTGCCGAGGCCAGCGGACAGATCTCCGATCTCTCCCGCGGCACCACCGATCTCGCCCGCCAGGTCGCCGAATACGGCCGCCGCCTCGCCGCGCTCGAAGCTCGGCAGAACCTCACGTATACCAATCAGCAGGAGCGACTCCAGGAGATGATGGGCGAAATCGGCGAGCTCGGAACGCTGGTCAGGCAGCTCGCCACCTCGGTCGCCAATCACGACGACCTGCTGACGGCGGCGCCTGCTCCGATCGCTGTGGTGCCGCCCGCACCGCCTACGAACGCCTTGAGCACGGCGCCCGACATGCCCCTCACCGTCGCGGCACCGACACGCACGATCGCTCCGGTCTCCGTCCCAGTCGCAGCGACGATCGCCGTCGACGCGCAGAACAACGATGCGCAACTCACCGACACGATCCGCAGCTCCATCGCGGATAACCGCATCGACATCTATCTGCAGCCGGTGGTGACGCTGCCGCAGCGCAAGGTGCGCTTCTATGAAGCGATTTCACGCCTGCGTGACGACAATGACCGGACCATCGTTGCAGAGGATTTCGTCGGCCCCGCGGAAGCCGCCGGCCTGATGCAGGAGATCGACCACAGCGTCCTGCTGCGCAGCATCCAGGTGCTGCGGCGTCTGCTGGTGCGCAACAAGGATGTCGGGGTGTTCTGCAACGTCGCCAGGGCCACGCTCGCGGACAAGACGGCCTTCGCGCAGTTCATCGACTTTCTCGATGCCAACCGCGCGCTGGCGCCGTCCTTCGTGCTCGAATTCAAGCACAGCACGTTCCGCAGCCTGGGTCCGGTGGAGAGCGAGCATCTCGCCGCCCTGGTTCAGCGCGGGTATCGCTTCTCCATCGATCATGTGACCGACCTGCGCATCGAGCCGCGCGAACTCGCCGACCGCGGTGTGCGTTTCATCAAGGTTCCTGCCACGCTGCTGCTCGATCCGAAGCAGGCATCGCTGTCCGACATCCATGCAGGCGACCTGTCCGATCTCCTCAGCCGCTTCGGCATCGACCTGATCGCCGACCGGATCGAGGGCGAGCGCGCCGTGGTCGATCTGCTCGATTTCGATGTCCGCTTCGGCCAGGGCTTCCTGTTCGCCGCCCCGCGCCCGTTGCGCCCGGAAACGCCGGCTGCTAACGGGGGTCCGGCACCATCCGCCCATCTGTCACCTGCCAGGGCTCCAACGGAAGCCGTCGGCGCAGCACGCCCCGCCAACAGCACCGCCCCCCGAAACGAGCCGTCTCGCGCCGGGGGCATCGCAGCATTGGCCCGCCGCGCCACCGGTCCGAACTGATCGGCTGTTCTCCATGACCACTCTGCATTTTGCCGAGCGCCTGCGCGATCTTATCGGCGATACCGATGTCGTTCTCAGCGATATCTGGGGCGTCGTGCACAACGGCCTCGAGTCGTTTCCCGATGCCTGTGCCGCGCTGCATACGTTCCGCTCCCAGGGCGGCACCGTGATATTGATCACCAATGCACCGCGCCCTGCGGATTCAGTGCAGCGGCAACTTCGCAAGCTGAACGTTCCCGACGACTGCTACGATGCGATCGTCTCGTCCGGCGACCTCACCCGCAACTTCGTCGCGGATCGCCCCGGCCAGGCGATGCACCTGATCGGCCCCGACCGCGACAGCGCGATTCATCGCAATCTCGATGTCCGTCTCGTCCCGCTCGCGCAATCCGACTACATCGTCTGCAGCGGATTGTTCGACGACGAAACAGAAACCGCCGAAGACTACCGCGAAATGATGCAGCAGGCGCTTGCGCAGAAGCTGACCATGGTCTGCGCCAACCCGGACATCGTCGTCGAGCGCGGCGATCGGCTGATCTACTGCGCCGGCGCTGTCGCCGAACTCTATCGCGAGATGGGCGGCGACGTGATCTTCTACGGCAAACCGCATCGGCCGATCTATGACCGGGCGATGGCGCTGGCCAAAGCCAAACGCGGCACGGACATTTCGCTCGATCGCGTCCTCGCCATCGGCGATTCCGTGCGCACCGATCTCGCCGGCGCACATGGCTACGGCATCGACCTCCTGTTCGTCACCCGCGGCATCCATGCCGGCGATTTCGACGGCATCGAACAGATGGAAGCAGCCGAAGTGAAGGAACTGTTCGGGCATCCGCCGAAGGCGCTGATGCGCGAATTGAAGTGGTAGGCGCGAAGCACCGTCATTCCGGGGCGCGAGCGCACCGCGCTCGCGAACCCGGAATCTCAATGTGAGTCACACAACGAGATTCCGGGTTCGCGCTCTCGGCTTCGCCGAGAACACGCCCCGGAATGACACCTTCTCTCCACGCAAAATGCCCGGCACATTGGCCGGGCATCACGAAATCTTCTGACGTTCGACCTGTTTACGCCGGCACGGCGTCAGGGAACACGGCTTCGATCTTGGTCTTCAGCGTCGCCGCGTTGAACGGCTTGACGATATAGTTGTTCACGCCGGCTTTCTTGGCGGCGATCACGTTCTCGGTCTTGGATTCCGCCGTGATCATGATGAACGGGGTCTGCGACAGGTTGGGGTCGGCGCGGACTTCCTTGAGCAGGTCGTAACCGGTCATCGGCTCCATGTTCCAGTCGGAAATCACCAGGCCGTATTTCTTGGTGCGCATCTTTTCCAGTGCCATCGAGCCGTCGCTGGCATCGTCGATATGCTCGAAACCAAGCTGTTTCAGAAGATTGCGAATGATGCGGATCATGGTGTTGTAGTCGTCCACCACCAGCACCGACATCGACAAATCAACCGCCATCTTCAATCCCCCTGAGGCAAAATACGCATATTGCAAAATTGGCATTTGCCGAACGGCAAACCGAGCTGGAGCGAGATTTAGCAGGACCGGTTAAATTTCCCGTTAACCGGGAACGGGCCGCAAATGCGTCAAATTGGAGTGGATTACGGATGCCGCAGCAGGCTCCCGCTGGCTTGACTTCGATACTCCCCCCGCGCCACGGTCCCGCGCACATCGAAAACCATCAACGAATCCAACCATGACGCCTCGCTTTACCGTAATCCGCGACACCACCCCCGCAAGCGCCATCCCCCGGGGATGCGTTGTGGCGATGGGGAATTTCGACGGCGTGCATCTTGGCCACCGAACCGTGATCGGCGCGGCACTCCGGATGGCGGAACTGCACAAGACCCGTGCGCTGGCCGTGACGTTCGAGCCGCATCCGCGTCTGTTCTTCAGCCCGAACACGCCGCAATTCCGCCTCTCCGACGAGGCCGCCAAGCTGCGCCTGCTGGCGGGCACGGGGCTTGCCGGCGCAGTGGTCATGACCTTCGACAAGGCGCGCGCCAGCACCACGGCGCATGATTTCATTCACCACGATCTCATCGAACGGCTCGGGATCAGCGGCATCGCCGTCGGCTACGATTTTCATTTCGGCAAGGGCCGCGTCGGTTCGCCGAGCCTGCTCGCCACCGAGGCGCCGCGCCTCGGCATCGAGGTCGATATCCAGCCGCATGTGGACATTGACGAACGCCCGGTATCCTCCACCGCCATCCGCATGGCGCTGGCCGAAGGCCAGATCGCCGAGGCCACCGAAATGCTGCAGGGACCGTGGTTCATCACCGGCGAAGTGATCCACGGCCAGAAGCTCGGCCGCGACCTCGGCTTCCCCACCGCCAATATCCGGTTGCCGCCAAGTTGCGGCCTCCGGCACGGCATCTATGCGGTGCGGGTCGGCCGCGGCAACGCGCGCCTTGAAGGGGTTGCGTCATTCGGCCGCCGCCCCACCTTCGACAACGGCGCACCGCTGCTCGAAGTGTTCCTGTTCGACTTCAAGGGCGATTTATACGGCCAGACGCTCGATGTCGCGTTCATTGCCTACATCCGCGACGAGCTCAAATTCGATGGTGTCGATGCGTTGATCCACCAGATGAACGACGACAGCGCCAAGGCGCGTACCGCGCTGGCAGCGGCGCCGGATGCATTCCCGAAGCTTGGAGCCATCACCTGACCAGAACCGAAAAGCAGAAAATGCTCGCCGGCGAACTCTACAATCCCGCCGGCAATGCCGAACTCGCCGCGGACGAGGCCGCCGCCAGAGCCTGGATGGCGCGCTACAATGCGGCCATGGATCAGACAGCGGCCGAACGCCATGCGCTGCTGGTGGAACGGTTCAAACGGGTCGGCAAGGATGTCGTGATCCGGCCGCCCTTCTTCATCGACTACGGCACCAACATCAGTGTCGGCGACGGCGTGTTCCTGAATTTCAACTGCGTCATTCTCGATATCGTGAGCGTGACCATCGGCGACCGCACCCAGATCGGACCCGGCGTCCAGATCCTGGCGGCGGACCATCCGCGCGACGCCGCCACCCGGCGCAAGATGCTGGAATTCGGCCGGCCGGTGACCATCGGGTCCGATGTCTGGATCGGCGGCGGGGCCATCATCCTTCCCGGCGTGACCATCGGCGACGGCGCCCTGATCGGAGCCGGCGCGGTGGTGACCCGCAATGTCCCGAACGGCGTGACGGTGGTCGGCAACCCCGCCCGTCCGGTTCCGGCCAAGGGTTAACCTCCGGCTCCTCGCAATGACGGGTGGGGCTTTGCGATCCCTGTTCCGGCTGCTATGGAAGGCTCCGATGTCCGCACGGCGCCCCATCATAAGCATTACTGGCCCGGCTTCCGCCTGAGCTTCGCTCGGCGCAAGACCGGGACCGTCCAGTTTCATCGCGTTTTCGACGCGCTTCGCGCCATTCCGAGCTAGCCAGAGCACCCATGTCCGATCAGTCCGCCAAGACCGAAGCTGCCAAGACCGAAGCCCACGACTATTCCAAAACCCTCTACCTGCCGCAGACCGAGTTTCCGATGCGCGCAGGCCTGCCGACCAGCGAGCCGAAGATGCTGGCGCGCTGGAACGAGATCGACCTTTACGGCAAGCTGCGCACGGCCGCGAAGGGCAAACCGAAATTCGTCCTGCATGACGGCCCGCCCTATGCCAACGGCAACATCCATATCGGCCACGCGCTCAACAAAATCCTCAAGGACGTCGTGACCAAAAGCCAGCAGATGCTGGGTTTCGACTCCAACTACGTGCCTGGTTGGGATTGCCACGGCCTGCCGATCGAATGGAAGATCGAGGAAGAAAACTATCGCTCCAAGGGCAAGACCAAGCCGAACTTCAAGGACGGCGCGGCGATGATCGCATTCCGCCAGGAATGCCGCGCCTATGCCAACAAATGGCTCGACATCCAGCGCGAGGAATTCAAGCGCCTCGGCATCATCGGTGACTGGGCCGGTCGCTATGCGACGATGGACTACTTCGCCGAAGCCCAGATCGCACGCGAGCTGATGAAGTTCGCCGCCAACGGTACGCTGTATCGCGGCTCCAAGCCGGTGATGTGGAGCGTGGTCGAAAAGACCGCGCTGGCCGAGGCGGAAGTCGAATACGAGGACTACACATCGGATACGGTGTGGGTGAAGTTTCCGGTCAAGGCGGAATTCGGTCGCCTCGCCAAGGCTTCGGTGGTGATCTGGACCACCACGCCCTGGACGCTGCCGGGCAACCGCGCCATCACCTATGCGCCGAAAGTCGCCTATGGCCTCTACAAGGTCACCGATGCGCCGGACGACAACTGGGTCAAGACCGGCGAATTGCTGTTGCTGGCCGATACGCTGGCCGAGAGCGTGTTCAAGCAGGCTCGGGTCACCGCTTATGAGAAGGTCAGCGACGTATCCGCCGATATTCTCGACGCGCTGGAAGTGCGGCATCCGCTGGCCGGTTTCGCCGGCGGTTATGAATTCACCGTGCCGCTGATCGAAGGCGATCACGTCACCGACGATGCCGGCACCGGCTTCGTGCACACCGCGCCGGGCCATGGCCGCGAGGACTTCGACGCCTGGATGAACAGCGCGCGCGACCTCGAAGCGCGCGGCATCAGTTCGGTGATCCCCTACACGGTGGATGAGAACGGCGCGCTGACCGACCAGGCGCCGGGCTTCACCGGCGAACGCGTCATCAATGACAAGGGTGAAAAGGGCGGCGCCAACGAGGCCGTCATCAAGCAATTGCTGGCTGCCGGCAACCTGATGGCGCGCTCGCGCATCAAGCATCAGTATCCGCATTCCTGGCGCTCGAAGAAGCCGGTGATCTATCGCAACACGCCGCAATGGTTCATCGCGATGGACAAGGACATCGCCCAGCCCCCTCACCCGACCCCTGCGGGGTCGACCTCTCCCCGGACGGGAGAGGTGAAGGAAGGCGACACGCTGCGCGCCCGCGCGCTTGATGCCATCAAGGTCACGCAGTGGGTTCCGGCTGCCGGCCAGAACCGCATCACGGGCATGATCTCCGGCCGTCCGGACTGGGTGATCTCGCGCCAGCGCGCCTGGGGCGTGCCGATTGCGGTATTTGTGCGCGAAACCGGCGACGGCTCCGCTGAAATCCTGCTCGATGACGACGTCAACAAGCGTATCGGCGATGCTTTCGAGAAGGAAGGCGCCGACGCCTGGTATGCCGAAGGCGCGCGCGAGCGTTTTCTCGGCGCGCATGCCGATGAGAAATGGCAGAAGGTCGACGACATTCTCGATGTCTGGTTCGACTCAGGCTCGACCCACGCTTTCGTACTGGAAGACCCTGTGCACTTCCCCGGGCTCAAAGGCATCAAGCGCAAGGTCGTCGGCGGCCGGGATACGGTGATGTATCTCGAAGGCTCCGACCAGCATCGCGGCTGGTTCCACTCGTCGCTGCTGGAGAGCTGCGGCACGCGTGGCCGCGCGCCCTATGATGTCGTGCTGACCCACGGCTTCACGCTGGACGAGAACGGCCGCAAGATGTCGAAGTCGCTCGGCAACACGATCGAGCCGCAAAAGGTGATCAAGGACTCCGGCGCCGACATTCTCCGCCTGTGGGTCTGCGCCACCGATTATGCCGACGACCAGCGCATCGGCCCGGAAATCCTGAAGAACACCATCGAAACCTATCGCAAGCTGCGCAACAGCGTGCGCTGGATGCTCGGCACGCTGCATCACTTCAACAAGGCAGATGCCGTCGCGCTCAAGGACATGCCGGAACTCGAAAAGCTGATGCTGCATCAGCTCGCCGAGATCGATGCGCGGGTCCGCGAAGCCTACAAGAGCTTCGACTACAAGACCGTCGTGGCGTCGCTCGCGGCGTTCATGAACACCGAACTGTCGGCGTTCTATTTCGACATCCGCAAGGACACGCTGTATTGCGACGCGCCCTCCTCGGTCGCCCGCAAAGCCGCACTGACGGCGATCGACATCATCTGCGATGCGATCCTGAAATGGCTGGCACCGGTCCTGTCCTTCACCATGGACGAAGCCTGGCGGATGTATCGCCCAGATGCCGAACCGTCGGTGCATCTGACGCTATTCCCCGAAGGGCTCGATCAGTTCGAGAACAAGACGCTTGCCAAAAAGTGGGACGACATCCGCAGAATTCGGCGTGTCGTCACCGGCGCGCTGGAACTCGAACGCGCTGACAAGAAAATCGGCTCGTCGCTCGAAGCCTCGCCGGTCGTCTATATCGCCGACTGGAACGCGCCGTTCGTGGACCTGAAGGCTACGCTCATCGATATCGATCTTGCCGAAGTCTGCATCACGTCGAGCCTCACGGTCGAGGAGGGCGCGCCGCCGGCGGGCGCCTTCGCACTCAAGGATGTCGAGGGCGTCGCCGTGGTGGTGGAGAAAGCCGTCGGCACCAAGTGCGCGCGTTCCTGGAAGATCCTGCCGACGGTCGGTGACGACAAGGAGTATCCGGACGTTACGCCGCGCGACGCGCAGGCGCTGCGTGAATGGAAGGCGCTTGGAGCGAATGTGTGAGCCCACCCGTCCGCTTCGGCCTGATCACCGCTGCCGCCACCCTGATCCTGGATCAAGCGGTGAAGCTGTGGCTGCTGTACGGCTTCGATCTCGGCCATCGCGGCCTGGTGAAGGTGCTCCCCTTTTTCGACCTGATCCTCGCCTGGAACACCGGCATCAGCTACGGCTGGTTCTCCGAATCCGGGCCGACCGGCCAGATTCTCCTGATGGCCTTCAAAATCGTGGCGGTGCTCGCCCTCACCGTCTGGATGGTCCGCTCCCGGACCCGGCTCGCGACGATGGCACTCGGCCTGATCGTCGGCGGCGCGATCGGCAATGCCATCGACCGGCTCGCCTACGGCGCGGTCGTCGATTTCGCCCTGCTGCACGCCGAAATCGGCGGCAAAACCTACAACTGGTACGTGTTCAACATTGCCGATGTCGCCATCGTTGCCGGTGTAGCCGCCTTGCTGTATGACTCGTTCTTCGGTGCCCCCGCCGTAAAAGCGCCCTGATCCCGGCCGATACGCGAGGCCACGGGCGATGCAGGCGGACGTGCGGTATTTTCAGCGATCTGCCAGAGATTTGAACGGGATGAACACGATGCGCGAGACCGGAACGGGTTGGGCTCTGCACCTTTCATCGAGCGGTATGAAACGCTCCCTGCGACTGGCAACTGTGGTCATCGGCATTGGTCTCGTGATGACCGGCGCGGCTCGCGCCGGAGACGACGACAACGATGACGACAACCTGACCTTCGAACAGAAGGCCATCAAGCAGATCATGACGGGCCTCGGCGGCACCAATATGGATAATACCGGCATCGACTACCGCGAGCGCTCGCCGCTGGTGGTGCCGCGTAATCTCGATCTACCCCCTCCCGAGGCCACCAGATCGACCGTCAATGTGCCGAACTGGCCGCAGGATCCGGATATCAAGGAGCGCCGCGAAGCAGCGGCGGCCGCGCGCGCCGGCAAACCCGAGGACGCGCTCCAGTCCGCGCGTTCGCTCACGCCTGCGGAAATGGCGCCCAAGCGCGCCAAGACCGCTTCGTCTTCGATCGACCATTCCACACCCGGCGATCCCCGCAACAACATCATCATGAGCCCGAGCCAGCTCGGCGTGTCGAGCAACACCTTCAAGAACTTGTTCAGCGGCAACCTTGGCGGCAACACGAGCGAAACCGCCACCTTCAAGGGCGAGCCGACGCGCGAGACTCTGACGCAACCACCTGCCGGTTACCAAACGCCATCGTCTGACTATGCCTATGGCACCGGTCCGAAGGATGTCATGCGCAACAACGCCAACATCAACCCGATGACCGGCAAGTTCTGATCGAGGCAGTGTGGCTGCCCGTTCAACCGGCTTGCGGCGCGCTGTCGATCCTTCAGGATCATTCCATTCTTCGCGACCATTCTACGGCAGTCGGCCGGTCTGCAGATACGACCGGCACGTTTTCCTGCGCCGAGGAGCAACCAATCCCGTCATGATATCATCATTCGCCCGTGCCGCGCGCCCTGTCGCCGTCGTCACATTGTTACTCGCCTCAGGTTTCATGCTTCCGGCGCACGCACAGTCTGCAAGTCCGCAGTCAGCCGGCGCGGAATCGGCAAGCAGCAAGCCGCCGACAACATTTAAGCTGAACAACGGTCTGCAGGTGGTCGTCATCGAGGATCACCGCACGCCCGTCGTGACACAGATGATCTGGTACAAGGTCGGGTCTGCGGACGAGACCCCCGGCAAATCCGGTCTGGCGCATTTCCTTGAACACCTGATGTTCAAGGGCACCGCAAAGCATCCGGCAGGCGAATTCTCACAGACCGTGCAGCGCATCGGCGGCGAGGAGAATGCCTTCACCTCGACCGACTACACCGGCTACTACCAGCGCGTCACCAAGGACAAGCTCGGCCAGATGATGGAGTTCGAGGCCGATCGCATGACGGGCCTTATCCTGAAGGACGAAAACGTGCTGCCGGAGCGCGACGTCGTCCTGGAAGAATACAACATGCGCGTCGCCAACAGCCCGGAGGCGCGTCTGTCCGAACAGATCATGGCTGCATTGTATCTCAATCACCCGTACGGCCGCCCTGTCATCGGCTGGCATCAGGAAATCGAGAAGCTCAGCCGCGAGGACGCCCTCGCCTTTTACAAGCGCTTCTATGCACCGAACAACGCGACACTGGTGATCGCCGGCGACGTCGGTCCGCAGGATATCCGCCCGATGGCGGAGCGCATCTATGGCGCGGTCCCGGCACAGCCGTCGATCCCCGAACACCGCATTCGCCCGCAGGAACCGACACCGGCCGCACCGCGGACGGTCACGCTTGCCGATCCCCGCGTCGAGCAGACCAATCTTCGGCGATCCTATCTCGTTCCATCGGCCACGACCGCTGCCGCAGGAGAAAGTCCGGCGCTCGACGTTCTGGCACAGCTCATCGGCGGCGGTCCGAATTCGTATCTTTACCGCGCCCTCGTCATCGACAAGAAGCTCGCCATCAATGCCGGCGCCGGCTACCAGGGCACCGCGCTCGACAGCGCGCAATTCATCATCTCGGCTTCACCGAAACCCGGCGCGGAATTCGCCGACATCGAGAAAGTCATCGATGCCGTGATTGCCGACCTCGCCGCCAATCCGGTACCGGCCGCAGACCTCGAACGCGTGAAAACGCAACTCGTCGCCGCAGCCATCTACGCGCAGGACAATCAGACCGCGCTGGCGCGCTGGTATGGCGCGGCGTTGACCACCGGATCGAGCGTCGAGGATATCCGAAGCTGGCCCGACCGTATCAAGGCGGTCAGCGCAGAACAGGTGCGCGCAGCCGCGCAAACCTGGCTGGACAAGAAGCGCTCGGTCACCGGCTATCTCATCAAGGATACCACGGCGAAACGCGAGGAGAAGCGGTCGTGAGCATGATCTTCAATGCCCGCCGTCTCGGCATCACCGTCGCCACGGCCTTATCGCTCGTCACCCTCGCGGTGGCACCGTCTTTTGCCGCGGCCAAGGTGCAGCGACTGGTGACACCGGGCGGCATCGAAGCCTGGTTCGTGCAGGACGCCACCGTTCCCGTGATCGCGATGGAGTATGCCTTCGCCGGCGGCTCGGCGCAGGATCCGAAGGACAAGTCCGGCACAGCCAACCTGGTCGCCAGCCTGATGGACGAAGGCGCAGGCGATTTCAATTCCGCGACGTTCCGCGACCGTATGGAGCGCCGGGCCATCGAACTCAGCTTCAGTGCCCAACGCGACTATCTGCACGGCTCGCTGCGGATGCTGAAAGAGCATCGCGACGAGGCATTCGATCTCACCCGCCTGGCACTGTCGTCGCCGCGCTTCGACGCCCCCGACGTGGAGCGGATCCGCGCCCAGATCATCTCCGGCCTGCGCCGCGAAACGTCGGACCCGAATGCGCTGGCGACCCGGAAGCTCCTCGAAATCGCCTTCGGGGATCATCCCTACAGCCGATCGTCCCACGGCAATCTCACCGACGTGCCGAACATCACCATCGACGACATCAAGGCTTACAAGCAGCGCATCGTCGCCAGGGATACGCTGCGGGTCGCGGTGGTCGGCGATATCGACCCGGACACGCTGGCCAAACTGTTGGACAAGACATTCGGCGGTTTGCCTGCCAAGGCCAGCCTGACACCGGTCCCGGACGTCGTCGTCGCCAAGCCTCCGCAAAAGGCATTCGTCACGCTGGACGTGCCGCAGACGGTGATCACCTTCGGCAGCCCCGGCATCAAGCGCCACGATCCGAATTTCATGGCGGCCTATATCGTCAACCACATCCTGGGCGGCGGCACGTTGTCGTCACGGCTCTATCACGAAGTGCGCGAGAAGCGCGGTCTCGCCTATTCGGTGTCGAGCGCCCTGATCTGGATGCAGCATTCCGGCTTGTGGTTCGGCAACACCGCGACACGCGCAGACCGCGCTACCGAGACGGCAGATACCGTGACCAGCGAGGTCAAGCGTCTCGCCGAACAAGGCCCGACCCAGCAAGAGCTGGACGAGGCGAAGTCCTACCTCAAGGGCTCGCAGATGCTGGCGCTCGACACCTCGTCAAAGCTCGCAAGTGCGCTGCTGCAATACCAACTCGACAAGATGCCGATCGATTATATCGAGAAGCGCAGCGCCATCGTCGATGCGGTCACGCTGGATCAGGCCAAAGCCGCGGCGAAGCAATTGTGGGCCGACGGTCTGCTGACCGTCGTCGTCGGCCGCGCCTCGCAAGCCGCCGTGCAGCCCGCGGCACCGGTGTCGAAAGCCAACTGACGTCGGGCGGCATTCTGCACCTCCGGCGCAGGATGTGATACATACGGCATTCTTGGATTCACGGGAATGCCATGCTTCGGATCACGCGCAGTATCGCCATCGACGAAGACGACATCGAGGTCGTCTTCGTCCGCGCCTCCGGACCCGGCGGGCAGAACGTCAATAAGGTCTCGACCGCCGCGCAACTGCGCTTCGACAGCCGCAAGCTGGCGATGCCCGAGGACATGGCGATGCGGCTGCAGCCCCTCGCCGGCCAACGCATGACCAAGGACGGCGTGATCGTCATCCATGCCCAGCGTTTCCGCACCCAGGAGCGCAACAAGGCCGACGCCATCGAACGGTTGATGGACCTGTTGAAGGAAGCGGCCTATCGCGAGCCGCCGCGACGGCCGACCAAACCGACGCTCGGCTCCAAGAAACGCCGCCTCGACAGCAAGAAGCGCCGCAGCGACGTCAAGGCCGGCCGCAGCGGGCGTTTCACGGACTGACGAAACCATGGGGAGAGTTGCCGTCCCGCCCTCCCGATGTCGGGCAAATGCTTTTAAATTGGAATAGGCCAAATCCGGCAGAAACCGTGTCCCGGACGCGATGCGGTGCGGAGCACCGCTTCGCAGAGCCGGGACCGTAACGAACTCCGGCGTTTGATACGGTCCCGGCTCTGCAGCGCACCACTTCGTGATGCGCTGCGTCCGGGACACGGTTCAATTATAGTCGACCACACGCCAACATTTCCATTTCCTGAGTCGCCCCATGCCCGTTCGCCAGTTGCCTGAAACCATCGTCAACCGCATCGCCGCCGGCGAGGTGGTCGAACGGCCGGCGAGCGTGGTCAAGGAACTGGTGGAAAACGCCATCGACGCCGGCGCCACCCGGGTCGAGGTTTTCACCGATGGCGGCGGCCGGCGGACCATCGCCATCACCGATGACGGCCATGGCATGACCTATGCCGATCTCGACCTCGCGGTGGAGCGCCACGCCACCTCCAAGCTCGACGACGAGGATCTGCTGCAGATCCGCACACTGGGCTTTCGCGGCGAGGCATTGCCCTCGATCGGTTCAGTGGCGCGGCTCGGCATCACCACGCGCCACGCCTCGGAGCCGCATGCGTGGTCGCTGTCCGTCGATGCCGGCACGAAAGCGCCGATCATGCCGGCCGCGCTCGGCCATGGCACCCGCATCGAGGTCAGCGATCTCTTTTATGCGACCCCGGCCCGCCTGAAGTTTCTCAAGACCGACCGCACCGAAGCTGAAGCGATCCGCGACGTGGTGCGCCGCCTCGCGATGGCGCGGCCGGACATCGCCTTCACGCTGACGGGCGAGGAACGCGCGCCGATCACCTGGGCCGCCGCCCTGCCCGGCGCGCCGGGACAACTCATCCGGCTCGGCGACATTCTCGGCGCGGATTTCCGTGCCAGCGCAATCGCGGTGCGCAGCGAGCGCGAAGGCGTCGTGGTCGAAGGCTTCGCCGCCTCGCCCTCGCTGACCCGCGCCAATGCGCTCGGGCAATATCTGTTCGTCAACGGCCGCCCTGTGCGCGACAAGCTGATCGTCGGGGCCGTGCGCGCGGCCTATGCCGACTATCTGCCCCGCGATCGCCATCCGGTGCTCGCACTGTTCGTGACGCTCGATCCGCAGGAGGTCGATGCCAATGTGCATCCCGCCAAGACCGAAGTGCGCTTCCGCAATGCCGGCCTCGTCCGCGCACTGATCGTGCATGCGCTGAAGGAGGGCCTTGCGCGGGAGGGCAAACGCACGGCCGCGAACAACGATGCCGGCGCGGTGCTGTCCTCGTTCCGGCCGAATAGCGCGCCGCACTTCACGCCGCGCAACGCCAATTGGGACTGGCAGCGTTCGCCGTCCTATCCGGCATCGCCGGCCCCTGCCTTCAGTGGCGCGACCGCATTCACCGAGCCGCCGCAGGCGGCCTTCGATGTCGGCACGCCGGCCGCCGATGTGCGCTTCGAGGAAGCCCCAACGGCCGATCTGCTCGACCGCCCGCTCGGCGCCGCCCGCGCGCAAGTGCATGAGAACTACATCATCGCGCAGACGCGCGACGGCATGGTCGTGGTCGACCAGCATGCCGCGCATGAACGCATCGTCTATGAGAAGCTGAAAGCCTCGCTCGCCGCAAACGGCGTGCAACGGCAGATCCTGCTGATCCCGGATATCGTCGAGATGGACGAGGCCACCGTGGAGAAGCTGGTGGACCGCGCCGAGGAACTGGCGAGTTACGGCCTCGCCATCGAGAGCTTCGGTCCCGGCGCCGTCGCCGTGCGCGAAACACCGTCGCTGCTCGGCAAGACCGATGCGGCAATGCTGCTCCGCGATCTCGCCGAACACATGGCCGAATGGGACGAGGCGCTGCCGCTGGAGCGCCGCCTGATGCATGTGGCCGCCACCATGGCCTGCCACGGCTCGGTCCGCTCCGGCCGCAGGCTGCGCCCGGAGGAAATGAACGCACTGCTGCGCGAGATGGAAGACACGCCGAATTCCGGCCAGTGCAATCACGGCCGCCCGACTTATGTGGAGCTCAAGCTCCACGACATCGAGAAACTGTTCGGGCGGCGATGACCGTAGCCCGGATGGAGCGCAGCGCAATCCGGGAACAGCATTTCAACGCGTTCGACATCCCCGCATTATGCTCCGCTCCATGCGGGCTACGCGACCTCACGTATATTTCGGGTCGCGTTCGAGCAATTCGATCGACACACCCTGCGGCGCGCGGATGAAACAGATGCGGATGCCGGGCCGCAGATTGTGCGGCTCCTTGGTGAACTCGACGCCCTTCGCCTTGAGATCGGCGGCCACCGCATCGATGTCCTTCACCGCGAGGCCGAAATGATCCAGCCCCTGATAAGGCGTCACCGGCGGCGGATTGACGCCCATCTCCGGCGTCACCGGGGCGAGAAAGATCATGCCGCCGCCGAGCCTGAGATCGACGCGGCCGGGCGCACGCAGGATTTCGGCGCCGAGCTTGTCGGCGAACCATTGCGCGGTCGCTTCGACATCCGGCGTGCGGATATGGACGTGGTCCCAGGTGATCGCGAAGGTCATCGGTATTTCCTCTTTTGTAGGGTGGGCAAAGCGAAGCGTGCCCACCTTCCCGTTCACGGTACTTTATGGTGGGCACGCTTCGCTTTGCCCACCCTACAGCTATCGCAATCTCAGAAACGTAAATTCGGTCTCGTCATAGGCACGGCGTTCGAGTTCTTCAAAGCCGTCCGGTGCGGCAAAGCCGGCGTCCTTCGCCTCCTCGACCACCAGCAACGCTTGCGGCACCAGCCAGCCGCCGTCGCGCAATGCGGCGAGCGATTTTTCGGCCAATTTCATGCGATAGGGCGGATCGATAAAGACCAGCGAGAACGGCTCGACCGGATGCGCCGGGCCGGGATCGGCTGCATCGCGGCGATAGACTTTTGTCACGCCGCCGAGACCGAGACTCTCCACATTGTCGCGCAGTAGTGCGCGCGCTTCCGAGCCGTTGTCGACGAACAGCACAAACGCCGCGCCGCGCGACACCGCCTCGATGCCGAGCGCGCCGGTGCCGGCGAACAGGTCGAGCACACGCGCATCCAGCATCGGATTCTCGTAGGCATGCATCAGGATGTTGAACAGCGACTCGCGCAGACGATCCTGCGTCGGACGGATCGCTTGCGTCGAAGGGCCTGCAATATTGCGGCCACGAAGCCGGCCACCGATCACGCGCATGGGGCTGCTCGCTTACCGGATGCCACGGCCACCGCAAGTGTGACGTAGTCCCCTCCTCCCTCGCGAGGGAGGGTGGCGCGAAGCGCCGGGAGAGAGGGCAGCCGCAAACGCCGGAGCCTCGGGTGCCCCCTCTCCCCGCCCCTTCCCCCCGAGAGGGGAGGGAGCACTTCTGTCATCGCCCAGACCATCACGCATCCCGCGGCTTGAGATCGCGCTTGCCTTTGTAGCCGCGCTTCGGCGGTTTCTTCGGGCCGCCGGACGCAGCATCGGCTTCCTTGCGCGCCCGCGTTTCATCGGAGCCTGTCCGCTGCACGACCACGCGGCGACCCTTGCGGTCCTCCACCGTCGAGCGCTTCATCACCGGCTTCCTGACGATCACCGGATCCAGCGAGACGTCGCCCTTGCTCGGCAGCTGGCGGCCGAAATCGGCGCCGGCGGCCTCGGCAATCTTCTCGCCGAGCTGTTCGCGCAGCACGCGCGTCTTCACTTCATCGACTTCGCCCTCAACCAGTTCACCCAGTTGGAACGGGCCATAGGAGATGCGGATCAGGCGATTCACCTCAAGGCCGAGATGCGCGCAGACGTTACGCACTTCGCGGTTCTTGCCTTCGCGGATCGCGAACACCAGCCAGATATTGGCGCCCTGGTCACGCTCCAGCGTCGCATCGATCGAACCGTATTTGACGCCGTCGACCTCGACACCGTTCTTGAGTTCGTCGAGTTGCGCCTGCGTGACATTGCCATGGGCACGAACGCGGTAGCGGCGCAGCCAGCCGGTGTCCGGCAGCTCCAGCGTGCGCGCCAGACCGCCGTCATTGGTGAGCAGCAGCAGGCCCTCGGTGTTGAAATCGAGCCGGCCGATGGAGATCAGGCGCGGCAGATCCTCGGGCAGATGATCGAACACCGTCGGCCGTCCTTCCGGATCGGCATGAGTCGTCATCAGGCCGCGCGGCTTGTGATACAGGAACAGCCGCGTGCGCTCTCGCGCCGGCAACGGCTTGCCGTCCACCAGAATCACATCGTTGCCGGTGACGTCGAGCGCCGGCGAGTTGATCACGCGGCCGTTCACCGACACGCGGCCCTGGGTCACCCATTCCTCGGCATCGCGGCGCGAGCACAGACCGGCGCGGGCGACGACCTTGGCGACGCGTTCGCCTGATTTCGCCGCGGCCGGCTTGCGCGCCGCCTTCTTCGCATCGGGATCACGCGGACGATATTCGCCGCGGCCGCCGAAAGCCGGACGCTGTTTGAAAATGCGGCTGTCGTCTTCATTGTCACGACGCGGACGTTCGTCACGATCGCCCTCGCGGCCGCGGCGCGGCTGTTCCTGCCAATCCATGCGCCCACGCGGCTCGCGCGAACGCTCGAACTGCGGACGGTCCTCGCGGGACCGCGCATAACGCGGACGCTCGCCATCACCCCGCTCGGGACGATCATCGCGTGCGCGTTCAAAGCGCGGCTTGTCGAATTTGGGCTTGTCGAACTTGCGATCGCCGTCGCGCGGCGCACGTGCCGGCCGGCTGCCGCGATCGTCACTGCGTTCGCGTTTTTGCCACGGCTTCTCATCGCTGCGGTCGGGACCGCGTTCAAAGTCGCGCTCGCCACGGCCACCGAAGCTCTTGCGCGGACCGCCGCGATCCGGAGCACCCCGGGAAAACTTTTTCTCACCGAACGGCCGATCCCCACGGGGACGGTCGCCCTGCGGACGATCCCCGCGCGGCGCATAGGCGCGCTTCTCGCCATCGTCACGCGGCTTCCTGTCGCTGAATTTCCGGTCGGAGAAACGCCCGGCCGGACGCGCATCGTCGCGGTCGCGGCGTGGCGCGCGATCGCCACGGTCGCTGAAGCCTGCACGTTCGCCGCGCGGCGCATAGCTGCGCTTTTCGCGGTCCCCGAACTCCTTGCGCGGGCCGCGCGACGGACGATCGCCATCGCTGCGCGCCGGGCGTTCATCGCGGTTGAAGCGCGGGCGCGGCGCATCGCCATAATCACGGCGCGGCGCGCGATCGCCGTCACGCTTGCCGGCATAAGCGCGTTTCTCGCCCTCCTCGCCGCGCGGACGCGGCGTATAGCTGCCGTCGCGCTTGGCGAATTTCTTCTCCGGCCCGCGGGCGGCGCCGGAACGGCCGCCCCTGCCCGGACCTTTGTCGCCGGGCGGCCGGCCGCGCGAGGGGCCGTTGTTTTTACTGTGATCGCGGGGCATGAAGGATCTCGCTGCAGCGGAAGCCGAATTGGGTTGAGCGCGGAGGTGTTCGCAGGCCGCACGCAGCGGCGCGTGGTGGCGAAGCAGATTCCGCTTTGCTGAAGGCAACTCCGTAGCAGAGTTTTGCGCAGGAAACGAGCGTTTGACCGTCCCTTCTTTCATGGATTTGGCCCTGAAAGCCGCCGAAGACGCCGGCCGGGCCGGCGAAGTGCCGATCGGCTGCGTAATCGTGCGAAACGGCAAGGTGATCGCCAGCGCCGGCAACCGCACCCTGACCGACCGCGACCCCACTGCCCATGCCGAGGTGCTGGCGATCCGGCAGGCCGCCGAAAAGCTCGGCAGCGAACGGCTGGTGGATTGCGATCTCTATGTCACGCTGGAGCCCTGCACCATGTGCGCCGGGGCGATCTCCTTCGCCCGCATCCGCCGGCTCTATTACGGCGCGGCCGACCCCAAGGGCGGCGGCGTCGAATCCGGCGTCAGGTTCTTCGCCTCACCCACCTGCCATCACACACCGGAGGTGTATTCCGCCGTGGGCGAAACGGAATCCGCCAAGCTTTTACGGGAATTCTTCCGCACCCGCCGCTGAAGCGAGCGTCACGCGCCTTTTTGCTCGCGCGCCACCGCCTGCCAGCCGATATCGCGGCGGCAAAAACCTTCCGGCCAGTCGATTCGGCCAATGGCGTCATAAGCCCGGCGCTGCGCCTCGGCGACCGTTGGGGCCGACGCGGTGACATTGAGCACGCGGCCGCCATTGGCGACGATCCCGTCGCCAGAAGCTTTAGTGCCGGCATGGAAAATCTCGACGCCCTCGACCTGCCCGGCGCGGTCGATGCCGGCGATCCGGCTGCCCTTGGCGTAATCGCCGGGATAGCCCTTGGCGGCCATCACCACGGTCAGCGCGGGGTCCGGATACCAGCGCAGGTCGAAATTCTTGAGCTGGCCGTCGGCGGACGCGATCAGCGCCGGCAGCAGGTCCGACATCAGGCGGACCATCAGCACCTGAGTCTCGGGATCGCCGAAACGGGCGTTGTATTCGATCAGCTTCGGGCCTTCATCCGTGATCATCAGGCCGGCGAACAACACGCCCTTATAGGGGCAACCCATCTCCTTCATGGCCTTCAGCGTCGGCAGGATAATCTCGTTCATGGTGCGCGCCTGGATCGCGTCAGTAAACACCGGCGCCGGCGAATAGGCGCCCATGCCGCCGGTATTGGGGCCTTTGTCGCCATCGAAGGCGCGCTTGTGATCCTGCGCCGCGGCCAGCGGCAGCGCATGCTCGCCGTCGCACAGCACGAAGAACGAGGCTTCCTCGCCGGTGAGGAATTCCTCGACCACGGCTTCCGCGCCGGCCGCACCGAAGCCGCCGCCCAGCATCATGTCGATGGCGTCCTCGGCCTCCTTGAGCGTCATGGCAACCACGACGCCCTTGCCGGCCGCGAGGCCGTCGGCCTTGATGACGATCGGCGCGCCCTGCGCACGGATATAGGCCTTGGCCTTGTCGGCGTCGCTGAAACGCTCATAGGCGGCGGTGGGGATATTGTTCGCCTTGCAGATGTCCTTGGTGAACCCTTTGGAACTTTCGAGGCGCGATGCGGCCTTGCTTGGGCCGAAGGCCTTGATGCCGGCGGCGGTGAGGTCATCGACGATGCCGGCGGCGAGCGGCGCTTCCGGGCCGACCACGACGAAATCGACCTTGTTGTCGCCGCAGAAACGGATCACCGCCGCGTGATCCGCAACATCCAGCGCAACGCATTCGGCTTCCTGCGCGATACCGGCATTGCCCGGCGCGCACCACAATTTGGTCAGCAGCGGGGACGCCGCCAGCTTCCATGCCAGCGCGTGTTCGCGGCCACCGGAACCGATGAGAAGAATGTTCATGGGAAGACTGCCTGATCGGGGGTTTTGGATGGTTTTGCCAGCGTTTAGCATGCTAATCCGCTGCCGCAACAGCCCGAGTCCACGATGCCCAGAACGACCGCCGCACCGCTGACCAATTCCGCCGAATTCACCGTCTCCGAACTGTCGCAGGCGCTGAAGCGGACGGTTGAGGATGCCTATGGCAATGTGCGCGTGCGCGGCGAAATCACCGGCTTCCGCGGGCCACATTCCTCCGGCCATTGCTATTTCTCGCTCAAGGACGAAAGCGCCAAGATCGAGGCGGTGATCTGGAAGGGCGTGCACGGCCGCATGCGCTTCAAGCCGCAGGAGGGGCTTGAGGTCATCGCCACCGGCAAGCTGACCACCTATCCCGGCTCGTCGAAATACCAGATCGTCATCGAGGCGCTGGAGCCCGCCGGCGTCGGCGCCCTGATGGCGCTGATGGAGGAGCGCAAGCGCAAGCTCGGCGCCGAGGGCCTGTTCGACGAAGCGCGCAAGCAGTTGCTGCCATGGTTGCCGGAGGTGATCGGCGTCGTCACCTCGC
>Ga0153956_1000628_pt1 | contig 37451 bp, 20 predicted proteins | sample TSFL040MetaG_FD_104704 | JGI IMG/M metagenome (GOLD analysis project Ga0153956, IMG submission 104704) | Attine ant fungus gardens microbial communities from Florida, USA - TSFL040 MetaG | ecosystem: Host-associated > Fungi > Mycelium > Unclassified | place: USA: Florida, Wekiwa Springs... | reverse complement strand
GCTCGGGCGACACGATGTCGGCCATCGCCTCGCGCAACCATGTCTCGCTGCAGGCGCTGATCAAGGCGAATCCGCAGATCTCCAACCCGAACCGCATCAACGTCGGCCAGACCGTGCACATCCCGGGCACCGGCAGCTCGTCGGGAACGGCGCCCGCGGCCAGCCACAACTACACCGTGCGCTCGGGCGATACGATGTCGGCCATCGCCTCGCGCAACCACGTCTCGCTGCAGGCGCTGATCAAGGCGAATCCGCAGATCTCCAACCCGAACCGCATCAACGTCGGCCAGACCGTGCACATCCCGGGTGCCGGCAGCTCGTCGGGAACGGCGCCGGTACAGGGGCCGAGCGGCACCGGCGCCAGCGGCAGCAAGGTCGTCGACATCGCCAAGCAATTCCTCGGCCGCAACGCCTCCGAACTCAAGCGCAGCGGCGCGCTGCCGATGAACCCGGGCGTGCCGTCCGACGTGTGCTGCGCGAACTTCGTCAGCGCCGTGCTGCAAAAGGCGGGCGTGCTGAACGTGCATACCGACCTGGTGTCCGGCTCCAGTCGCGACGGCCGCGGCGTCAACGGCTCGATCGGCCAGATCCTGAAGTCCAAGGGCTGGCACGTCGTCGATGCCGCGCACGCGAAGCCGGGCGACGTCTGCATCCTCAACAACGGCCACCACGTCGAGCTGGTCGCGTCGAACAGCGGCGGCAACGTGCAGTTGATCGGTTCCAACAACATCAACCGCGACGGCACGCAACAGGTCAGCTACGGCCATCCGTACGGCAACGCGTGGTACCTCTCGCCTCCATAGGCTCGGGTGCGTCAGGGAGGGCGAACGGGCGACCTTGAGTCGCCCGTTTGTTTTTGCGATCCATCCTGGATCGCCGTGGTCGGGTCGGCCGGCGCGCAGTGGAAGTCGCGCCCGCGGCCGATCCAATCACGGGTGGCGAGCCGCCGCGGCGGCTCGCTGCCGGCGACACGTGGCTGCCGGCGCGCGCACAAGACGCGCTCGAACTCCGGTCAATCGACGTCGAAGATCCCCGCGGGCGCGCCGTAGTCCTGCGCCCAGTTCGTCCACGCCACGTCGGTCGGGCCGATCGCCTCGGCGCGCAGGCCCCAGGTCGCCCCGCTCCGCTGCAGCAACGCGGCGTAGTTCTTCGACATCACGCCGGCTTCGGAAGCTTGCTCGAACGACGTGCCGACATAGTTGACCGGATGGCCATCGCTCCCTTGCATCGCGGCATACAGGAATGCCCAGTCGCCACTGGCCTTCAGCGACTTCACGACGAACTTGATCGGCTGGCCGAGCTTCTTCTCCAGCGGACCGCGGGCGGTATCCAGCAATTGCTTGCGTTCGGCGCTGCCGGCGGCGGGCGTGGTGACGTCTTGGGCGTGGGTCGCAGTCATGGCAGAGGCACTCAGCAGGACGGAAAGGATGAGTCGATGCATGCTCGATCTCCGGCGGTGGTTTGCCAATGCCGGAGTATGCCGGCCGCGCACGGAAGCGCCGAATCTGGGGTTTTCCCTAGGTCACGGACCCCGGGGCCGGATGCGGATCGAGGAATGCGCGCACCGCGGCGGCGTCGAACGGCCAGCCGAGTTCGCGGCCGTCGCGCGCATCGCGCAGCACCGGCACGCGGTCGCCGTAGCGGCGCTCGAGTTCTTCGTCGCCGTCGATCCAGGCGCTGTCGAACTCCGGCGCGCGGGCGCCCGCCATCACGGCCAGCGCGGCGTCGCAAAGCGGGCAGTCGTCGCGCTGGTAGAGGACGAGATCGGGCATGGCGAAGCGTAGAATAGCCGGTTATCCCGCCTTCTCGCCCTCATCCCCATGGCTGTCAGCGTTTTCGACCTGTTCAAGATCGGCATCGGTCCCTCCTCCTCCCACACCGTCGGTCCGATGCGCGCCGCCGCGCGCTTCGTTTCGCGCTGGCTCGAGGAGCCCGGCGTGCTCGGCCGCGTCGCGCGCGTGCGCTGCGAGCTGTTCGGCTCGCTCGCGCTGACCGGCCGTGGCCACGGCACCGACAAGGCGGTGTTGTGCGGGCTCGAAGGCGCGATGCCCGATACGGTCGATCCCGATGCGATCCCGGCGACGCTCAAGCGCATCCGCGCCGACAAGCGCATCCGCCTGCTCGGCAAGCACGCGATCGCGTTCGACGAGAAGGCCGACCTCGTCTTCAACAAGCGCCAGAAGCTGCCCTACCACTCGAACGGCATGCGCTTTTCCGCCTACGACGCCGACGGCGCCGAGCTCGCCACGCGCGACTACTACTCGGTCGGCGGCGGTTTCGTCGTCAACGAGGACGAGGCCGCCGACGACCGCATCGTCGCCGACACCACGCCGCTGCCGCATCCGTTCCACAGCGGCGACGAGCTGCTCGCGATCTGCGAGGCCACCGGCAAGTCGATCGCGCAGGTGATGCTCGACAACGAGAAATCCTGGCGCGGCGAAGCCGAGATCCGCGCGCGCCTGCTCGACATCTGGCACGCGATGCAGAGCTGCGTCGCACGCGGTACGCGCGAGAGCGGCACGCTGCCCGGCGGCCTGCACGTGAAGCGGCGCGCACCGGCGATGCTCGCCGACCTGCGCGACCGCCCCGAGGCGTCCTTGCGCGACCCGCTGACGATCCTCGACTGGGTCAACCTCTACGCGCTCGCCGTCAACGAGGAAAACGCCGCCGGCGGCCGCGTCGTGACCGCGCCGACCAACGGCGCCGCCGGCATCGTGCCGGCCGTGCTGCACTACTACGAGCGCTTCTGCCCGAAGGCGAACGAGGACGGTATCCTCGATTTCCTGCTCACCGCCGGCGCGATCGGCATCCTGTACAAGGAAAACGCTTCGATCTCCGGTGCCGAGGTCGGTTGCCAGGGCGAAGTCGGCGTCGCCTGCTCGATGGCCGCCGGCGGCCTCGCCGCCGCGCTCGGCGGCAGCATCTACCAGGTCGAGAACGCCGCCGAGATCGGCATGGAGCACAACCTCGGCCTCACCTGCGACCCGATCGGCGGCCTCGTGCAGATCCCGTGCATCGAGCGCAACGCGATGGGGTCGGTCAAGGCGATCAACGCGCAGCGCATGGCGATGAAGAGCGACGGCAAGCACCGCGTCTCGCTCGACAAGGTGATCAAGACCATGCGCGAAACCGGCCGCGACATGAAGGACAAGTACAAGGAAACCAGCCGCGGCGGCCTGGCGGTGAACGTCATCGAATGCTGACGCGCGCGGGATCGCCGGCATCCTGCTTGTCGCTGCCGGCGAGGTATGGGACCGCGGGATGACGTCCTGAACGGCGACGGCCACCCGGACGGACGGCCTCCTCGTCCACCGACGTCCGCGCGCCTGCCGTCCACGGGCCGCCCGCGCGCACGCCGGCGGCCAGTCCCGCATCCCGCGACCGGGGAAACGAACCGCTCAAGTTCCGAGCCACGGGATTGCGCGCGGCGACGCGCTCGTCGCGAGGCCGTTCGGGATGCTTCCTTCCGGAAGCGTGCGGTGCCCAGTTCGATCCCGCGTTCCAGGGCCACGAACCATCATCGAAGCCGGGCGCGGATCACGACCGTTCCGCGCGCACGACCGCGGAAGCCAGCGCCGCGATGAGTTCGCGCACGAGCCTGCGTTGGGCCGCCGGCAGCAGCGCGAACTCGCGGAATGCCAGCGCATCCTTCCCGCTCAGGTTCGCGCCCCAGCTCGGCGCGGGCTCCTTCACGCCGTGGCCGCGCTTGCCGTCCACCTGCAGCGTCTGCAGCTCCACCTCGAGCAACGCGGCCAGCGCCCGCATGTTCCTCGGACGCGGCATGAACGTGCCGTTGAGCCAACCGGAAACCGCCTGGGGCGTCACCGACACGCCGTGCCTCGCCAGCAGCGGCGCCAGCTCGACCGGGCTCGCCTCGAACCGCTTCTCGGCAAGCAATCGGTGCAGGCGTTCGGCGAACGCGGCTTGTTCGGTCTTCATGGGCCGAACGTTAGGGCGGCCGTCCGCTATGAGAGAAAGTTTATCTTTCGTACAATCGCAAGACTTTCTTTCATGGAAGGCCGCGCCCGGCCACGGGGAACCATGCCGAAGTCGCTGCTGGAACAGCTGCCGGAGATCGTCAGGGAAGGCCGCCAACAGGCCGAGCGCATCCTCGAGAGCCTCGAAGGCCGGCATCGGGTGCGCCTGCAGACGCGCGAATGGGTGCTGCCGTCGAAGGACAGCGCGGCCACCGACTGGATCGCACGCAACGAACGCGCCGCGCGCCTGCGCGAAGGCGACGGCGGCGAGTGGAGCAACCGGCTGATCTACGGCGACAACCTGCACGCGATGGCCGCGCTGCTGGCCGGGGACGAGGACTGCCCAAGCCTTCGCGGCAAGGTGGATCTGATCTACATCGACCCGCCGTTCGATTCCAAGGCCGACTACCGCACCCGGATCACGCTGCCCGATACGGAGCTGGAACAGCGGCCGACCGTGATCGAACAGTTCGCGTACTCGGATACGTGGTCGAACGGGACCGCGTCGTACCTCGCGATGATCACGCCGCGCCTGGTGCTGATGCGGGAGCTGCTGGCCGACACTGGATCGATCTACGTGCATCTGGACTGGCATGTCGGCCACTACGTGAAGCTGGTTCTCGACGACGTTTTCGGCCGCCAGAACTTCCGCAACGAGCTGGTGTGGAACTACGGCGGCCGGGGAGCCAAGGCCGTGTCGGGGCAGTTCCCCCGCAATCACGACGTCCTCTACTGGTTCTCGAAGTCGGCGCGGAGCGCGTACGAACCCTGCAGGGAAAAGCGCCGGATACCGATCTCCGGCAACACCCAGTTCAGGCAGGACGACGACGGGCGCTGGTTCAAGACGTCGCCTCGCGGCGACTATACCGACGCGAGCATCGAGCAGTTCCGCAAGCAGAACCGGATCCACGAGACGAAAAGCGGCGGCATACGGATCAAGTATTTCGTCGACAGCGACGACAAGTTCATCTACGAGGAACAGCTCGTGGGCGACGTCTGGAGCGACATCGCCGACGCGATGCACATGTCGAAGGACGAGCGCCTCGACTATCCGACGCAAAAGCCCGGGAAGCTGCTCGAACGGATACTGGCCGCGTCGTCGCCGGCGCAGGGACTCGTGGCCGACTTCACCGCCGGCTCTGGCACCACCGCCGCCATCGCCGAAAAACTCGGCCGACGCTGGGTCGCCACCGACATCGGCAAGCCCGCCTGCATGATCATGCGCAAGCGCCTGATCGACCAGGGCGCGAAACCGTTCCTGTACCAGGCGATCGGCGACTACCAGGTCGAAGCCGCGAAAACCTCGCTCGGGCGCAGCTTCCGCATCGGCGATCTCTCGGCGATCGTGCTGTCCCTGTACGGCGCGCTGCCGCTGCAGCCGGAAGACAACCCGCTGCGCAACCTGGGCGCGATCACGTTCGGCGGCAACAAGACCCTGGTGCTGGTCGACTCGCCGAACAAGCTGACCGGCGATGCGACCCTGCGCAAGGCGATCGCGCAGCGCGACAACCTGCTCGGCGGCTGGGACCGCGTCGTCGTGCTCGGCTGGAACTTCGAGCCGTCGATCGGCGAAAGCATCACCGCCTTGAACGACGCGCGCCTCGAAGTGCTGGTGATCCCGCCCGACCTGCTCGATCGCCTGAAGAAGAAGGGCGGCATCGAGAAACTGCGCGGACAGGTGCGCTTCTCCAGCCTGCAATACCTCACCGTGAAACCGGTTCGCCGCGAACGCGACGGCGACGACGAACGCCTGCGCGTCACCCTCGCCAACTACGTGCTGCTGTCGCCGGAGGCGATCAACCTCGACGAGGACAACCGCAGGAAGCTGCACAAGGTCATGAATGCCGAACCGCTGGCGCTGATCGAGTACTGGGCGGTCGACCCGGACTACGACGGCGAGGTGTTCCGCTCGGTCTGGCAGGACTATCGCGGCAACACGGCGAACGACGGCGATCCGCTGCGCGTGGTCGCGTGCGCCCAATTCAGCGTGCCGCATCGCGCCGGCGAGCGCCGCGTCTGCGTGCGTGCGGTGGACGTGTTCGGCTTCGAGGCGGAAGTGGTGCAGGTAGTGGCAGCGCCTCGTTCCTGATGGAACGTCGCGAACGCGGGGAATCGGGCATGCGAACACTTTCAGGATCGATCGGCTTGGCCATGCTCGTCGTCGCCGGCTCCTTCGCATTCAAGTTTCAAGCCTGGAATTGGGGGGCTCTTTTCCTGGGCACGGTCCTGTTCGCAGCGACTTCGCTCCTCGTCAATCCCGGCCCGGCGGCTCGGGCGGTCGCGGCGTGGAGGCCTCGCGAGCGGCCGCCGGCGACGACCATCGAACGGCTTGCGAGGAAACATCCCGAGGCCGATTGGGCCACGTTTCGCGAGCTGTTCGCCAAGAGACACCCGGCCACCGATTGGGCGGTGTTTTGCGCGCATCTCGAACGCAAACACCCTGGCATGGACTGGACCGCGTTCGTGCGGAACAGCAACGAGACGCTCCGAACAGCGCTGGCCGGACGGGCGCCGGAGCAACGGGTGCAGGTCGGCGATGCCGTCGACACCGGCAAGTGGGAAAACGCATGAGCGATCCATCCGGCCAATGGCCGCTTGCGGCTGCGCTGACGCAACGCGCGCAACAACTATGCATCGGCCTCGAACAAGGCGTCGCCGATCTCTACGACCTGGTCACGCCGGTCACCGCGGAATTGCTGCGCTGGTGGTTCGGCGAGGACGCGTGCGCCTCGCGCGGCTTCAATTTCCATGCAGGCCAGCGGCAGGCGATCCTCAACGTGATCGTCGCGCACGAGGTGCTGGCCAGCCCGGACCTGAAGGACCTGTATTCGCAGGTGTGCGCGGACGCGTTGCTCGAAGACGATCGTCTCGCCGAGGTCGCGCAGGACAAGCACGCGCATCCGAAGTACTGCCTCAAGATGGCGACCGGCGCCGGCAAGACCTGGGTGCTGCAGGCGCTGCTGATCTGGCAACTGCTGAACAGGACCGCGGCGCTCGACGACGGTCGCGACGACGCGCGCTTCACGCGCAGGTTCCTGATCGTCGCCCCGGGCCTGATCGTCTACGAGCGCCTGCTCGATGCGTTCCTCGGCAAGGAGCGCGAGGACAAGAGCCGCGACTTCCCGACCTCGGACATCGCGACGTTCGCGGACCTGTTCATGCCGCCGGCGCGGCGCGAGCGCATCGTGCAGTTCGTGCGCGGCAACGTCTGTACCAAGACCGAGATCGGGCTGAAGGCGACCGGCAACGGCATGATCGCGATCACGAACTGGCACCTGCTCGCGGATGCCGCCAACGAGGAGGAAGCAGCCGACGACGACGAGTTCCTCGACGCGCCGTCGATGGTCGCCGAGCCCTCGGTCGTCGCGTACCGGGTGCTGCCGCTGGCGCCGGGGCGCGCGGCCGGCAACAGCCTCGACGCGCTCGACCGGCGCTGGGCGCGCGGCAACGTGCTGGCCTGGCTCGCCGACCTGCCCGACCTGATGGTGTTCAACGACGAGGCGCACCACATCCACGAGTTGAAGAAGGAAGGCGAGACGACCGAGGTCGAGTGGCAGAGGAGCCTGTCGATCATCGCCGCGGGCAAGGGCCGTCGTTTCGTCCAGGTCGACTTCTCGGCGACGCCGTACAACGACGTCGGCAGCGGCAGGAGGAAGCGCAAGCTGTATTTCCCGCACATCGTGGTCGACTTCGACCTGAAGGCGGCGATGCGCGCCGGGCTGGTCAAGGCGCTGGTGCTCGACAAGCGCAAGGAACTCGGCGCGTTGCCGCTGGAGTTCAGGGCCGAGCGCGACGAGAACGGCGATCCCGCGCTTTCCGAAGGCCAGCGCGTGATGCTGCGCGCGGGACTCTCGAAACTGCGCAAGCTCGAAGCCGATTTCGCGCGCCTCGACCCCGGGCGCCACCCGAAGATGCTGGTCGTGTGCGAGGACACCACGGTGTCGCCGCTGGTCGCGCAGTTCCTGTTGGGCGAAGGCCTGCACGAGGACGACGTGCTGACCGTCGACTCGGGCAAGAAGGCGGAACTCGGCGAGAAGGAATGGGCGCCGTTGCGGCAGCGCCTGTTCAGCGTGGACAGGCATGCGCAGCCGCGCGTCGTCGTCAGCGTGCTGATGCTGCGCGAAGGATTCGACGTCAACAACATCTGCGTGATCGTGCCGCTGCGCTCGTCGCAGGCGCAGATCCTGCTGGAGCAGACCATCGGCCGCGGCCTGCGCCTGATGTGGCGCGATCCGGAATACCTCGACATCAAGCGCGAGAACCGCGAACGGATCGATCGCGGCGCGGAGCCGGGCTCGCTGATCGACATCCTTTCGATCGTCGAACACCCCGCGTTCCAGAGCTTCTACGACGAGCTGGTGCGCGAAGGCCTCGTCGGCACGACCGACGACGACCACGAGACCAGCAGCACCGGCGACCTGGTCGCCTCGGAGCTGCGCGCCGATTTCGAGCGCCACGACTTCGCGATCCCGTTCATCCTGCGCGAAGCGGACGAAACGCTCGAGCACCTGCCGATCGACGTAGCCGCGCTGCCGTCCTTCGGCGCGATGACGCGCAATCAACTCGGCGACCTGCTCGGCAAGGGCGACACGTTCACCTCGCAGGACCTGCAGAGCAGCACCTTGTTCGGCGACTACCGCGTCGACGGCGCGGTCATGAACGTCACCGGCTACAACGAGCTCCTGTCGCGCCTGACCCGGCGCATCGGCCAGGCCTTGAGCCAGCCGCTGCCGAAGGGCAACCGCGTCGCCCGCCACCTGGCGACGCCGTATCTGCAGGTGAACACGGTCGCGCTGGCGACCGCGCTGGACGACTACATCCGCAAGCGCCTGTTCCGCGAACCGTTCGAACCGTTCATGGACGAAGGCTGGCGCCTGCTGCTGTTGCAGCCGGTGATCGACCACGTCGTCAAGGTATTCGCCCTCGCGCTGGTCAAGTCGGAAGAACACGCCGTCAGCGGCGACACCGAGATCCGCTACCGGCACCTGTCCGAGGTGACGAAGCTGATGGTGCGCGAAAGCGCCTCGCTCGAGGTTTCCAAGTGCATCTACGAGCGCCTGCCCTACCCGTCCCGCAGCGGCGGGCTCGAGCGCGCGTTCATGGAATGGGCCGACGGCGACGCCGGCGTCGAGGCGTTCTGCAAGCTCAGCGAGAACCGCCACGACTTCGTGCGCCTGCGCTACGTCAAGGACGACGGCATGCCGGCGTTCTATTTCCCCGATTTCCTCGTGCGCACCGGCGACGCGATTTACCTGGTCGAGACGAAGGCGCAGCAGCAGGTCACCCATCCGAACGTGCAGCGCAAGCTGAAGGCCGCGACGACGTGGTGCGAGCGGATCAACGCGCTCGACGCCGCGCAACGCGGCGGCCGCCTGTGGCACTACGCGCTGGTCGGCGAGTCGCTGTTCCACGACTGGCGCCAGAAGGGCGCGCGGCTCGGCGAGCTGCTGGCGTTTTCCCGCGCACGCAACGGATCGAGCGCGAACGCGCAAGGCGGCCTGGCCCTGGATTGATCCCGCGCGCCACGGGCCGGCTTTCCCGCGCCGGCTCGCGTCACGGCAACCGCAGCGTGGCGACCAGCGGCAGGTGATCGGATGCGAGGCGCGCGGTGCGGCTCCTGTGCACGCCGAGGGCGATGCAGGCCTCGGCCGGCGCGACCCACAGGCGATCGAGCGCGACGATCGGGCACGGCGAGGGAAACGTCGCCGGCGTGGCCTGCGCGCCGAGGCGGTGGTCGAGTTCGGCGATCGCGCGGGAGCGCCATTCGTTGAAGTCGCCGAGCAGGATCGTCGCCTGCGCGATCGGCGCGTCGAGCAAGGCGCATAGCCGCGCGACCTGCGCGCGCCGTTCCGCCGTGCGCAGGCCGAGATGGGTCGCGACCACGCGCAGCGTGCCGCCGCCGTGTTCGACGACGAGGTCGATCGCGTTGCGCGGCTCGCGTCCCGGCAGGCCGAGCGCGTGACAGGCGACGTCGCGCACCGGCCAGCGCGACAGCACGACGTTGCCGAAGTCGTTGCCGCGCTTGCGGAATGTCGGCATCACGATCGCGCGTGCGCCGCCGGCGCGCTCGAGGTGCGCGCGCATGTCGAACGCGCCGCGCGACCCGAATTCCTGCACGGCGACGATGTCGGCGTCGAGCTCGCCGAGCACGCGCGCGATGCGCTCGGGCGAGAAGCACGCGTCGAGGCCGACGCCGCCGTGGATGTTCCAGCTCGCGATGCGCAGTTGCGTGCTCATGCGTCGCGTGCGGCGCCGCGGCGACGCGCTCGCAGCCGCACGAGGACGGCGACGCCGAGGATCAGCGCGATCGCGACGCCGAGCCCGAGCCATGCGAACGGATGCGGATCGAGCAGCACGGCACGCGCACGATCGACGAACAGCGCATACAGCACGACGCCGGGCGCCATGCCGAGCGCGGTGCCGAGCAGGTAGCCACCGCGGCGGATGCGCGCGGCGCCGGCGACGAAGCCGATCACGCTGTACGGCGCGACGGGCACGAGTCGAACCAGCGCGACCGCCAGGACGCCGTGGCCGACGGCGCGGCGGCGCAAGCGCTCCCCACGCGAACCGGCCACGCGCACGAACGCGGTCGGCGGCAGCAGGCGACCGAGTTCGTACACCAGCGCCGCGCTCGACACCGCGCCGGCCAGCGCGAAAACGCCGCCGCGGACCGGCCCGAGCACGACGATCGTCGCCGCGATCAGCAGGTTGACCGGAAACACGACGAGGCCGCCGACGACGAAACACGCGAGCGCGATCCACGGCGCCAGCGGCGACGAACGCCACTGGTCGGCGCGCGCGAGCAGGTCGGCGATCGGCGGCAGCCCGAAATCCGCTGGGCGCAGGTACGCCGCGACGCCGAGGAGCGCCAGCGCGAGCACCGCGCACACCGACGCGCATGCGCGCAGGCGGCGCCTGCCCGCGTTGCGCTCGGCGCTTCGGGCCTCGCCGGCAGCCGCGAAACGCGCTGCATCGTCCGTCCGTACCGCGGGTGGCTTCGCCGCGCGCATCGGCTCGCCTACAGCAATCCTTCGATCGGCAGCAGTTGCATCAGGTCGACGCGCAAGCGCTTGCGCCACGAGGTTTCGGGCTCGTGGTCGAAGATGACGGCCTTGCCGTCGTCGACGGCGCTCCAGCGCAACGGCCGGTAGCGCGGCGCGCGCCGGCTGTCCGGATCGAGCATCACGTGGAACGCATTCTCCGGCGCGATCGCGCGCGCGAAGAACCGCTCGATCGCGCCGGCCAGCCCCGGGCTGTCGACGATGACGCCCATCTCGGTATTGAGGTCGCGCGAACGCGGATCGAAGTTCATCGAGCCGATGAACACGTCGCGGTGGTCGATCACCATCGCCTTCGCGTGCAGGCTGACGCCGGACGAACGGCCGCGCTTGCCGCCGGCATCGCTGCCGCCGAGCGGACGGAACTCGTACAGTTTCGCGCCGGCGACCAGCAGCGGGCGACGGTAGCGCGCGTAGCCCGCATGCACTTCGGGCTCGTCGTTCGCCGCCAGCGAATTGGTCAGCGCCTGGATATCGACGCCGCGTCGCAAGGACGCTTCGAGCAGGGCTTCGATCTCGTCGCCGGGAATCAGGTATGGCGAGACGATCAGGATCTGTTGCCGCGCCGATTCGAGCAGGTGCCGGATCGGCCGTTCGATCATCGCGTGCCGCTTTTCGTCCTTGGCCGGATCGGCCTTCTGCGGCGCGTCCGCGACCAGCCGCGCGTCGCCCCAGTACCAGGCGCCGCGCCCGCCGTCGGGCGCATCGTCGTTCGGCAGCAGCATCGCGGCGGCGTGCGCATACTCGTCCGGCGTGTACGTGCGCGCGGCGCGTGCCAGCCGGTCGCGCACGCGAGCGACGCTCGCCGCGGTCGCGTCGGTCCCGCTGTAGGCGCGCACCGGATAGGCGGCCTCGTCGTTCCAGTAGCGATCGAACATCGACGCGATCCCCGCCACGACCGGCCCGGCGGCGAGCACGTCGAGGTCGCGGAAGTGGACGTCGTCGCCGGCGTTGAAATACGCGTCGCCGACGTTGCGACCGCCGACGATCGCTTCCGCGCCGTCGACGATGAACGACTTGTTGTGCATGCGCCGGTTGAGGCGCTGCGCCTCGAACAGGAACTGGCCGGCCTTCGACAGCATCGAGCGCTGCCGCACGCGCAGCGGATTGAACAGGCGCACCTCCACGTTCGGGTGCGCATCGAGCGCGTCGAGCATGCGGTCCTGCTTGTCGATGCCGAGGTCGTCGAGCAGGATGCGCACGCGCACGCCGCGATCGGCTGCGGCGAGCAGGCGCTGTGCGAGCAGGCGCCCGGTCTCGTCGCTTTCGAAGATGTAGTACTGCAGGTCGATCGAATGGCGTGCGCCGTCGGCGAGCGCGATGCGCGCGAGCAACGCGCTGGTGCCGCCGAGCAGCGGGCGGAAGCCCGACCGGCCCGCGTGCGCGGCGACGCCGGCCTGCACCTGGCGCGTCAGCGGACTGTCGACGACCGGGGCCATCGAGGTCGACGGCCGCTTCACGAAATCGGTGCGCAACACCGAACACGCCGGCAACAGCAGCGCGGCTACCCATATCGCAAGCATTGCGATCGGGCGAGCGGATCGTCCCGCCGGGTCCGCGAAGATCGTCATCGCGCGATCTTCTCACACCTCGCACGGGCCGCACCGCGCGATCATGTCTCCGCTTCTTCTACTCGATAGCGCCGAGCCTCCCAAAAAAGAGGCCTCCCGAAGGAGGCCTCGAAGTACACGCGAAGCAAATGCCGGTCAGTGGATATGGCGACGAAGCGACGCAATGACCGGATCGGACGGCGCCGTCGGGCGCGCCGGCGCCGCCGAACAATCCAGCGTGACATCGTCGATCATCGCACCGGAAGGATTCGGGCCATCGGCGGCACGGGCATAGTTGAGGCTGATGTCGTGCGACTGGCCGTCCACGTACTGCGCCGGAATCTGGAACGACTTGGTCGCATACGTCTGGCTGATCGCGCCAGCCGGGAAGGTCGTGACCTGCGTGCCGTCGATCGTCAGCTCCAACGTCGACACCGTGTCCAGCTGGTCGATCATCCAGAAGTTCAGCCAGCGATCCTGGCCGGCCGGGATGACCACCGCCTGTGCCAGCGTTGCGGTGCCCGCATCCGGAGCGCCGCCCAGCCAGGCAAAGATGTCGCCGGTGTGCGCGACGATCGTGCCGGTCGTGTCGCAGGTCGCGTCGCAGAACGAGGTACCGAACAGGCTGTCCTCGTTGGTCCAGAACGTATCTTCCTGCTCGAGGCTCGGATCCTGGAACAACTGCGTCGGCGTGCAGGTCGCCGGGCTGCCGTCGCCGTCGAAGCCGTCCTTGAAGATCGTGTCGTCTTCGACCGGCGGCTCGCCCTCGCCCTTGAGGGCGACGGAGAGATGCAGGTCCGGCGATTGGCCGGCGGCTTCGTGCAGCGTGACTTCGCCGAACTTGATCGCGGTCAGCGCGCCGTTCGCGGTGGCCGTGAACGTGACCGCCTGCGTGGCGCCCGGGGCGATCGTGAAGTTGCTCGGCGAAGCCGAGATCACGAAGTTGCCGCCGGTCGACGAACCGACCTGCCAGGTCGCGGACGTGGACAGCTGGTTCTTGAACGTGCGCGTCCAGGTGCAGTTCGGCGTGCAGGTCAGGTTGCGCAGCGCGGGGATGTTGAGCGCCTTGATGTTGATCGAACCGCCGCTCGGATTCGCCGCGAGGAAGTTCGCATAGGTCTCGTCCAGGGTCAGGCCGGCCAGCGCCGCCTTGGTGAGATCCACGCGGCCGCTGCCGACGTCGTCGATGTTCCACGGCGTGGTGCCGTCTTCCTGCCTGCCGTCCGCGTTGGTCGCGGTCATCATCATCGCGGACTTGACTTCGGTCACCGTCCAGTCCGGATGCACGGCGCGCATCAACGCACCCGCGCCGGTCGTGTGCGGCGTCGCCATCGAGGTACCGCTCATGAAACCGTAGTTGCCGTCCTGGTCGTCGAGCGCGGCGTAGATGTCCACGCCGGGAGCGGCGATGTCGGGCTTGGTTTCGTCAGCCAGCGGGGCCGGGGTCGGACCGCGGTAGCTGAAGTCGGCCAGCACGTCCCCCTGGGTGGCGCCGATGCCGATCGGAGCGACATCGCTGGCGGCGTCGGTGTGGGCGGTCGCGAACGCGATCAGCGCGTCGCCGCTGGCCATGCTCACGCTGTAGGCCGGCACGACCGGCGCGCCGGTCGTGTCCATGCTGATCGGGCCGACCGCGTTGTTGGCGATGACGACCATGTCGGCACCGGCGTTCTTCGCGTTGGTGATCTTCTCGGAGAAATTGCAGTTGCCGCGGCGAAGCACGGCCACTGCGCCGGTGAACGTGCCGGACGGGACGCCGCCACTGGCGGTGCAGCCCTCGATGTTGGTCGTGTACACCTTCATCGGATGGCCGCTGTAGGTCGGCGTCGAGGACGCCGGCGTGGTGCTGCCCGGGTTCAGCGGCACCTGCGTCGTGCCGGCCGGCGGCGTGCCGGGGCCCGACACGCTGAGGCTCGGTCCGATGATCTGGTCCTGCGACGCCGCGGCGACGGTCAGCACCCACGGGCCGCGGTGGTTGACGCGGCCGATGACGGTCGGGTCGGTACTGCTGTTGTTGCCTGCCGCCGCGACGACGAGCACGTCGGCATTGACGGCATTGAGGAAGTCGCGATCGTTGTCGGCCCACGGCGAGGTGCCGCCGGAGATCGAGAAGTTCAGCACGTCGACGTGATCGGCGACCGCGTTCTGGATGCCGGCGAGGATGTCCGCGCCGCCGCAGGTATTGGTCTGGCAGACCTTGTAGTGGTACAGCGTCGCGCACGGCGCGACGCCGGACATCGTCACGCCGTTCGGCAGCGACGGCGGCGGATTGGCCGTGTTGTCGATCGTGTTGCCCGCGGCGGTGCTCGCCGTGTGCACGCCGTGGCCGTAGCCGGGGTTCGCTTCCGGATTCGTGCCGGTACAGGTGCCGCCCGAGCTCGCGCTGCAATCCACCGCCTTCAGCTTGTGGTTGGTCGCGCTGAAGCCGCAGGTCGCGTCGTCGGCGAACGACGGGTGATCGGAATTGATGCCGCCGTCGAGATCGCCGACGACGATGCCTTCGCCCTTGGTGCCGACATGGTCGGGCGTGTTGGTGCCGTTCCAGATCGTGTCCGCGCCGATGTACTTCGGACCGCGGTAGGTGACGAGCTCCTCGTAGCCCGCCGCAACCACCGACTTCACGCCGGGAAGGTTCGCGATTTGCGCGGCTTCGGCGGCAGTCAGGTCCGCCGCGATGCCGTTCAGCGTGATCGAATAGCTGTGCGTGACCGCGAGGCCGCGGCCCAGCACGCCTTCGATGGCCGCCTGATGGCTCTGGCGCTGCTGTGCGAGGTAATCCGAATAGGCGTGCGCGGCGTCCGACGTGGTGTCGAGCTTGCGCGTGCCCACTTTCGCCGGGGCCGTCGCGCGCAGACCTGCCACGTTGCCGCCGAAATTCAGCAAGCCTTCTTCCGTGAACGTGATGATGTACTTCTCACTGGACGCCGCCTGCGCGGTCGTCGATCCCGCGGCGTCGATGCCGGCGGCGTGAGCGTCCATGGAATTCTGCATTCCGGCACCGATCAGCGCGAAACCGATCGCCGATGTCAGTGTCATGAGTCGAAGCGACTTCCCCATCTTGAATCTCCGCATTCGTTGAAATACGCAAAGCGAACACGCGGCCGCGGATCCTCCGCAGGATCCGCATCCACGTGTGGTGAGCGAGCGAGGTGAATCAGTGCTGAAGCGACCTGCTGCGCCTGCGTTATAGCACTGCGGGAAACGCCAACCAAGGCACACCGCGGCATGATTTCCGCACCATACGCATGCGACATGGTCCTGCAGGCGGAGGCAAATGCGCCCTCAGGCGCAGAAGAAATTCTTCGCATCGGCCAGTTCACGCGTGCGCGGCAACGGCGGCAAGCTGGCGAGGAACAATTTTCCGTAACCGCGCGTCGTCAGGCGCGGGTCGCACAACATCAGCACGCCGCGATCGTGCACGTCGCGGATCAGGCGGCCGGCCCCCTGCTTCAACGCGATCACCGCGTTTGGGATCTGCCAGTCGGTGAACGGATTGCCGCCGGCGTCGCGCAATGCGTCGAGGCGCGCGACCAGCACCGGATCGTCCGGTGCCGCGAACGGGAGCTTGTCGATGACGACGACGCTCAACGCCTCGCCGGCCACGTCGACCCCTTCCCAGAAACTCGCCGCGCCGAGCAACACGCCGTCGCCGGATGCGCGGAACGCGTCGAGCAGGCGATTGCGCGGCGCGGTGCCCTGCACGAACAGCGGGAATGCGACGCGCGAGGGCAGCAGTTCGGCTGCTCGGCGCAACGCGCGATGCGAGGTGAACAACAGGAACGCACGTCCGCGCGAGGCCTCGAGCACGGGAACCGCGGCGTCGACGACGCGATCGACATAGTCCGCCGCGGACGGATCGGGCAGGTTCTTCGGCAGGTAGGCGAGCGCCTGGTGCGCGTAGTCGAACGGACTGTCCAGCAGCAAGGTATGCGGATCGTCGAGTCCGAGCTGGCGCGCGAAGTGATCGAAGCGGCCGCCGACCGACAAGGTCGCCGACGTGAAGATCCATGCCGCCTGGCTTTGCGCACGCAATTCGCGCAACGGCTGCGAGAGATCCAGCGGGGTCGCGTGGAACGCGAATCCGTGCGGCGTGAGTTCGTACCAGTGCACCGCGTCGCGCGCGCCGCTGTCGGTCAGGTGCGTCAGGCGCGCGAGCTGCTGCACGGCGCGCTCGCTCACGCTGGCCAGGCCGCGGCTCCGCTCGGCGTGCTTGTCGAGCGTGTCCGCGAACGCGGTCAATGCCTCGCGCAACGCGGCGAGCTCCGTCTCGACCTCTCCGTCGCGCTCGATCTGCACGAACGCGCCCTTGCCCGGGAAACGGTCGAGCGCGAGACGCAGGCGCTTGACCGCCGCGTTCAACGGCTCGATCACCGGTTGCAATACCGCCAGCGCGCCGCTGACGTTCGCGCATTCGGCGAACGCGTCGCCGGCCAACTCGGTGAGCTGCCGCGCGGACAGGGTGACCGAGAAGAACTGGCCGGCCAGCTCGGGAATCTGGTGCGCCTCGTCGAGGATGAAGGCGTGCGCGCCGGGCAGGATCTCGCCGAATCCCTCCTGCTTGATCGCCAGGTCCGCGAACAACAAGTGGTGGTTGACGACGACGAGATCCGCTTCCTGCGCCGCGCGGCGCGCCTTGACCACGAAGCAGTCGCCGAACATCGGGCATTCGGCGCCGAGGCAGTTCTCGGCGGTCGAGGTCACGCGCGGCCACAACGGAGAATCCTCCGTGATCTCGCCCAGCTCGGCGCGATCGCCGCTGCGCGTGCGCGAAGCCCACGCGCGGATCGCCTGCAGTTGCGCGGCCTGCTCGCGGCTCGCGAAACGGCCTTCCTGCTGCGCCTGTTCGAGCCGGTGCAGGCACAGGTAATTCGCGCGTCCCTTGAGGAGCGCCGCCGACAGGCGCGCGCCGAGCACGCCGCGCACCTGCGGCAGGTCGCGATGGAACAACTGGTCCTGCAGGGTCTTGGTGCCGGTCGAGACGATCACGCGCTTGCCGGAGGTCAGCGCCGGCACGAGATAGGCAAAGGTCTTGCCGGTACCGGTGCCGGCCTCGGCGACGAGCATTTGCCGGTCGGCGATCGCCTCCTCGACTGCCGCCGCCATCGTCTGCTGCGAGGCGCGCGCGGCGTAGCCCGGCACCTCGCGCGCGAACGGGCCGTCGGCGCCGAGCAGGTCGGCGGCGGAAAAACCCGCGCCGGAAGTCGGGGACGGTGGATCGGGCAAAGCCGGCGAACTCACGCTCTCACGAATCGAATTCCCGATCCCGCTTCCGCTCACATCCGCAAGCGCGGCGCGACGCGGCATTCCTTCAGGCGCTGCTTCGCCTGCGCGACGGTCGCCGCGTCGTTCATCGCCGCGCGCGCCTCGACCACGGTCTGCCAGTTGCGCGCGCACAGGCTGCCCACCTTCGGGCCGAGCGTGAAGCTCTTGATCGCCAGTTGCTCGCCGGGCAACCAGTTGCCGCGCGCGATGTCGAGTTCGGCGAGGTACTGCAGGATGTCCGGCGCGTCGGGCGCCAGCTTCAGCGCGCTGTTGCCGGCGTCGATCGCCTTGGCGAAATCCTTCGCGGCCTCGGCGTCGTGCGCCTGCTTGAGGAAACCGTCGATCGCCGGATCGCGCAGCGGCTGCACCTGCACGGCGGAATCGAGGCCCTCGCCGGCCGCGCGGATTTCGCGCACGGCGACGGCAGGATCGATCGCGACGGCCGGCTTGATCGCCGCCGAAGGCGCGCTCGGCTGCGAACAGGCGGAAAGGACGAGCGTGGCGGCAACGGAAAACGGCAGCAGGAATGACTTCATGGCATGCGCAAGGGAGTGGAGGAATGGATCGGGCCATGCCACGCGCCGATGCACGGACTCGCGCACCGGAGGCTGGGTGACCATCGGCGATTCTCGCATGTTCGCCTCATTCGCCGCTGCCGCCGAAGAACTGGCGCAGCTGGTCGAGTGGGCAGTGTTCCTCCTCGGTCGGCGCATAGCCGGCGGCGAACGGCAATTCGCGCGCGCCGGCGCAGGCCGCGTCGCTGCGCTTGCCGGAGGCCGGATTCACCCATGCGCGCTCGATGCCGTCACGCGGCACCTCCAGCGGCGTACCGGGCAGGCGTTTCATCAGTTCGATCCATACGCGCAGGCCGCCGGTCGAACCGAACAGGCCGGTCGGCTTGTTGTCGTCGCGACCGACCCAGGCGACCGCCAGGTGGCTGCCGGTGAAGCCTGCGAACCAGGCGTCTCGCTGCGTGTCGCTGGTGCCGGTCTTTCCGGCCGCATGCAGGCTGCCGAGTCCGGTGTCGGTGATCGCATGCGCGGTGCCGCCGATCGCGACTTCCTGCATCGCCAGGGTGACCAGGCGCGTCGCGGTCGTGTAGTCGCCGCCGCCCGGCTTGACCGCGTAGCGCGACAGCGGCCGCCCCTTCGCGTCGAGCACGCCGCGCAACGCGCGCAGCGGTATCGCGTGTCCGTCCGCGGCCAGGTACTGGTACAGCCGCGCGACGTCGAACGGCGTCAGGTCGATCGCTCCCAGCAGCATCGACGGATTCGGGTTGATCGTGCGCCCCAGGCCGAACGATTCGATGAAACCGCGCACGCGATCGACGCCGATGCGCTGGCCGAGGTTGATCGTGGCGAGATTCCAGCTCCGCACCAGCGCGTCGATCAGCAGCACCTGCCCGTGGGTCTGGTGGTCGTCGTTTTCCGGCCGCCAACGCGACCCGTCGCGCTGCGGAAGGTCGATCGCGCTGTCGTCGAGCAGGGTCGCCAGCGAATAGCGCTGCGGCTGCGCCAGCGCGACGAGGTTCACGAACGGCTTCACCAGGGATCCGATCGGACGCACCGCATCGAGCGCGCGATTGAAGCCCGGCGCGTCGACGTCGCGGCTGCCGATCATCGCCTGCACTTCGCCGTCGCGCGCGCCGGTCACCACCAGCGCCGCCTCGACCGCCTCGCCACGCTTGCCGATGCCGGCCAGCGCGGCGCCGATCGCGGCCTCGCCGAGCGCCTGCACCGACGGCGCCAAGGTGGTGTGGATCGCAAGGCCGGCGCTGTTGAGTTCGGTGTCCGGATAATCCTGCTTCAACTGCCGCCGCACGAGATCGAGGAAGGCCGGGAAGCGGTCGCGCGGAAGCGCGGCATTGGCGGCGGTGCCGATCGGCTGCTTGCCGGCGGCGGCGAGCGCCGCGTCGTCGATCAGGCCGGTCTCGCGAAACACGCCGAGCACCACGTTGCGCCGCGCCAGCGCGCGTTCCGGGTTGCGGCGCGGGTCGTACAGGCTCGGCCCCTGCACCATGCCGACCAGCAGCGCGACGTCGGCCGGTCCCAGTCCGCGCAGGTCGCGCCCGAAATAGAATTCGGCCGCCGCGGCGAAACCATGCACGGCCTGCCCGCCCTGCTGGCCGAGGAACACCTCGTTGACGTAGGCCTCGAGGATGCGCTGCTTGTCGTAGCGCGCCTCGATCAGCAGCGACAGCAGCGCCTCGTTGAGCTTGCGCGTGAAGGTCTGGCCGCGGTCGAGGAACAGGTTCTTGACCAGCTGCTGGGTCAGGGTCGAGCCGCCCTGCACGACGCGCCCGGCGAGCAGGTTCGCCCACGCCGCACGCAGGATCGCGACCGTATCGATGCCGTGGTGATGCTTGAAATCGCGGTCCTCGACCGCCTGCAGGCCGCTGAGCAGCAGCGGCGGCACCTCGCCGAGCGTGACGTAGCGGCGGTCCTCCTGCAGCGCGCCGTACAAAGTCGCGATGCGCGCGGGTTCGAGGCGGACACTCGCCAGCGCGGCGCCCGAATCGGCGTCGGTCAACTGGCCGACGCGACCGTTCGCGACGACCAGCGCGACGCGCTTCTCGCGCTCGCGGCCATCGAGATAGATGAAACCGCGCCGCGCGATCGTGAAGCGCGCACCCTCGCGATGGAACGTGCCCGGCGTGCGCGCCTGCGGATCGTCGACGTAGCGCGCGGCGGCCAGTTCGACCAGCAGCATGTCGGCGCTCATCGGCAGGCCGGGCGCAAGCTGCAACGGCCGGGCGTAGACGCGGCTCGGGATCTGCCACGAGAGATCGTCGAAGCGGCTGCGCACCTCGCGATCGAGGTGGATCGCATACGGCACGAGGAAGCCGATCGCGCAACCGAAGCCGAGCCAGAACGGGATGCGCAGCACGAGCCAGGCCACGCGCACGACACTCGACGAACGGGAAAGAAAGGACAAGCGCGGATTCCGGTATGGGCCAATCGAAGCGGCCACGACAGGCCGCGCGCAGTGTAGCCGTGCCGCGTCGCGCCTGGCGAGACGCGCGACGCGGACGGATCGGCGATAATCACCTTCGTTTGCCCGCCACTGGAGCCTTGATGCACGCCATCCCGTTCGCCGCCCCGCCGTCCGACGGCAACGGGAACGACGCGCCCGCCGCACCCGCGGCGGCGCTGCGCGTGTGCGTCTACGGTACGCAGGCGCCGGCCAACGCGAGATCGCCCGCCCTGAAGGATCGCCTGCCGGCGACGGCACGGGTGGCGCTGTTCGGCGCCCATGCATGCAGTCGCGCCTGGGCCGAAGCCGGGCATTTCCCCGACGTCGATGCGCGGCATCCGCTCGACGTCGCGATCGCCGCCGCGGCGCGTTTCCCCGGCGAGCACCTGATCGTCGTGCGCGACGACCTGCATCTGCCCGAGTTCGCTTGCGAACGCCTGCTGCGCGCGCTGGAGGGCGCGGACGTGCTCGGCGCGCTGCCGCTCGACGACGCGCGGCGCTCGCCGTTGCCGGCCGCCACGAATCGCCGTGTCGACGCGCAGCAGCTCGATGCGCTGTGCTTCGCTCATTCGGACCGCCGCGTGCTCGACGACCCGTATTTCCCCGACGCGCCGGCGCCGTTTTCCGCCTGGCACGGCGCACGCCTCGCGCGCCTCGGCCCGGAACGCCTGCGCGACCGCGACGCGATCGAGGCGGCCGGACTGCGCATCGCCCTGCTCGACCACCTGTTTGTCGACACTGCAAGCGTCGCCGGCGCACGCACCGATCGCGCGCTCCGGCGCGCCGCCGATCCGCGCGATCCCGCGCCGCCGTCCGCGCTCGATCCGTTGCGCGAGCGCATCGCCGCCGCACTGCGCACGGATGCCGCACCGGCGCTTCCGGGCCTCGACCGCAAGCCGGTGCTGCTGCACGTACTGCATGGCTGGGGCGGCGGCGCCGAGCGCTGGGTGCGTGACGTCGCCGCCGCGGACACGCAGGCGCACCATCTCGTGTTGATCGCGCGCGGCAGCTTCGCGCGGCGGCACCACGGCGAATGGCTCGAACTGCACGACGGCTCGCTGGCGGGACCGCCGCTGCGGCGCTGGCCGCTGTCACGACCGATCGCCGACACCGCAGCCGGCGACGCGACCTACCGCGACCTGCTCGCGACCATCCTGCGCGACGACTGCATCGACGCGGTCGTCGTGTCCTCGCTGATCGGCCACAGCCTGGACGCGCTGCGCACCGGCCTGCCGACGTTCTGCATCGTGCACGACCACTACCCGTTGTGGCCGGTGCTGCATCGCGATTTCGGCGACGCGTCGCTGCCGTTCGACGACGCGCAACGCCAGGCCGACCTCGCCGCGACCGGCGACGACCGCGAATTCGCGAACCGGGATGCGCGCCACTGGCGACGCCTGCGCGACGAAACCGTCGCCGCGATGCGTGCGGCACGGGCGACCTTGATCGCGCCGAGCCGCTCGGCGCTCGCCAACCACCTGCGGCTCGCGCCGGAACTGCGCGACCTGCCGAGCGGCGTCATCCCGCACGGCCTCGCGCCGTGGCCTTCCGCGGCGCCGCGCCTGTCCCCGGCACCGCCCCGCGGACGCCTGCGCCTCGTGCTGCCCGGCCGCATCCGCAAGGGCAAGGGCGCCGAACTGCTCGCCGCCGCGCTGCCGCGCCTGCGCGAGCACGCCGAACTCTTCCTGCTCGGCGCCGGCAGCGAGGCGCATGCGCTGTTCGGCGAAGCCGGCGTGCACATCGTGCTCGACTACCGCCGCGACGAATTGCCCGCGCTGCTCGCACGCATCCGGCCGGATGCCGCGCTGCTGCTACCGACCGTCGCCGAGACCTTCAGCTACACCCTGTCGGAGCTGCGCAGCCTCGACGTGCCGGTCGTCGCGACGCGCGTCGGCGCGCTGGCCGAGCGTATCGAGGACGGCGTCGACGGCTTCCTCGCCGACGCGAACGCCGATGCGGTCGTCGCGCGCGTCGCGGCGCTTGCGGCCGGGCGTGCCGCACTGGAACGGGTGCGCGCGACCCTCGCGGCGCGAGACGCGATCACGCCGTCGCGGATGGCGCGCGACTACCACGCGCTGCTGCACCTCGGCGAGCGCGCACCGCTGCGCTATCCGCTGGCGGCAACGGACGGCACGCTGCTGCAAGCCGCCGTCGCGGTCGACGCACTGCATTCGGCGCATGCGCGCGAACGCGACCTGCTCGCCGGCCTCGCCGCGGCACGCGCGGAGAGCGACCGCCGCGGCGACTGGGGCCATGCGCTCGACCGCGAGCTGGCCGCGACCGGCCGTCGGCTCACGGCGCTGCACGGCGAACTCGACGAACGCACGCGCTGGGCACTGGCGCTCGATGCCGAGCTGAAGGACGTCAAGCCGCACTACGAGCAGATCCTCGCCAGCGCGTCGTGGCGCATCACCGCGCCGCTGCGCTCGGCCAAGGCGCGCGCGCGCGCGGGAAAGGCATCCCTCGCCTATCGCACGCTGAAACTGCGCGCGCTCGGCGGCCGCCTGCGCGGCAGTCTGGCCCAGCGCGGCGTAGCGGGCACGCTCGCGCGGATCATGCAGGAACTGCGCGGTGTCGGCCCGGCCAAGCCCCGCGCGACGTATGCCGCGCCGAGCGAGGAATTCGCGCCGTTCGCGGTGCCGGGCAGCGACGCGCCGCGCGTGTCGATCGTGATTCCGGTCTACAACAAGATCGCCTATACGGCCGCCTGCCTGCGCTCGCTGGCCGAACACGCCGGGTCCATCCCGTTCGAGGTCATCGTCGTCGACGACGGCTCCAGCGACGCGACGCCGCAGCGCCTCGCCGAGATCGAAGGCATCCGCCCGTTGCGCAATGCGCAGAACCTCGGCTTCATCGGTTCGTGCAACGCCGGCGCGGCCGCCGCGCGCGGCGAGTACGTGCTGTTCCTCAACAACGACACCGTCGTCACCGCGGGCTGGCTCGACGCGCTCGTGCGCTGCATCGAGGAAGCGCCGCAGGCGGGGCTGGTGGGCGCGAAGCTCGTCTATCCCGACGGCCGCCTGCAGGAAGCGGGCGGCATCGTCTTCGACGACGGCTCGGGCTGGAACGTCGGCCGCTTCGAGGATCCGGACGACGCGCGCTACAACTTCCGGCGCGAAGCCGACTACTGCTCCGGCGCCGCGATCCTGCTGCGCCGCGACCTGTTCGCGCGGCTCGGCGCGTTCGACACGCGCTACACCCCCGCCTACTACGAGGACACCGACCTTGCGTTCGCGGTGCGCGCGGCGGGCCTCAAGGTCTGGTACGAGCCGGCGGCGACCGTCGTGCATTTCGAGGGCATCACCTCGGGCACCGACGTCGCCAGCGGCACCAAGCGCTACCAGGTTGTCAACCGCGACAAGTTCGTCGACAAGTGGAAGGACGCGCTTGCGCGCCAGCCGGCGCCGGGCACGCCGATCCCGGTCGCGGCGACGCATCGCGCGAGGAAACGCGTGCTGATCGTCGACGCGACGACGCCGACGCCGGACCAGGATTCCGGCTCGCTGCGCATGGTCAACCTGATGCGCGTGCTCGGCGACCTCGGCTGCCAGGTCAGTTTCCTGCCGGACAATCGCGCATGGTTCGGGAGCTACACGTCGGCGCTGCAGGCGCTCGGCGTCGAAGCGCTGTATGCGCCGTACGCGCAGGATCCGGTGCGGCTGCTGCGCGAGCGCGGCGCCGAGTTCGACCTGATCGTGCTGTCGCGCCACTACGTCGCGGCGAGCTACGTCGGCCTCGCGCGCCTGTATGCGCCGCAGGCGACCCTGGCGTTCGACACGGTCGACCTGCACTACCTGCGCGAGCAGCGCGCGGCCGAACTCGAAGGCAGGGCGGACCTCGCGCGGCACGCGGCGGCGACGCGCGCGCAGGAATTGAAGCTGATCCGCGAATGCGACGTCACCCTCGTCGTCAGCCCGGTCGAGCAGGAATTGCTTTCGCGCGACGCGCCCGGCGCGCGCGTCGAGGTGTTGTCGAACGTGCACGAGGTCTACGGCTGCGCCAGGCCGTTCGCCGAACGGCGCGACCTCGTCTTCGTCGGCGGCTTCCAGCATCCGCCGAACACCGACGCGGTCGCCTGGTTCGTCGGCGAGGTATTCCCGCAGGTTCGCGCGGAATTGCCGGACCTGCGCTTCCACGTGATCGGCAGCAAGGTGCCGGAGGCGATCCGCGCGCTCGCCGACGGCCACGTGCTCGTGCACGGGTTCATCGAGGACATCGCGCCGTACATGGAGGGCTGCCGCATCTCGGTCGCGCCGCTGCGCTACGGCGCCGGCGTCAAGGGCAAGGTCAACATGGCGATGAGCCACGGCCTGCCGGTCGTCGCGACGACGGCCGCGGTCGAGGGCATGCACGTCGAGGCCGGATCGGACGTGCTGGTCGCGGACGACGCGGCGGCATTCGCCGCCGAGGTCGTGCGCCTGTATCGCGACGAGGCGCTGTGGAACCGGTTGTCGGCGAACGGCCTCGCCAACGTCGAGCGGCACTTCTCGTTCGCCGCCGCGCGCACGGCGGTGCAGCGCATCCTCGATCCGGCGAAGACGTGACTCGACCGGATCGCCGTCAGGCGACGGTCCGCTCGAAGCCGGAACCCGTCGCCTGCCAGCGCACCTCGCCAAGCGGGTGCTCGTCCGGTCCGAAGCCGCGTTCGCGCAGAATCACGGCCCCATCCGCGCGGCGCGCGAGCAGGCTCGCCGCGCGCGTGCCGTACTTTTCTCCGCGGATGAAGATCGGCGCGAGGCGGCGTTCGAGATCGAGGCCGATGCCGGTATCCGGCAAGGCCGTGTCCGGCGGCTGCGTCTCGTCGACCAGCAGGTCGAGCAGGCACGCTTCGTCGTAGCCGCCGGCGCCGGCCTGCACGGTCTCGATGAAGCGTCGCTGCAGGCGCTCGGTTTTCGGCCAATGCACGCCGATCGCGCCATTGCTGATCGCGTGAACGCCGGCGCCGAGCGCCCAGGTGTCGCCGTCCGCACTGCCGAACGCGAACGCGCCGGAGCGATCGCCGACGACCAGGTTGAACGGGCCGTACTCGCCGACGTCCGCGCGCAGCGCGTCGAGGAACGCGGTCGGCGACGACTCGCCGAGCACGAAGTCGCGCACCAGCCAGCCGCGCGAGCGCGGTGCGGTCGCCGGAACGCCGGTGCGCAGGTTGGTCACCGCGGCGAAGCGGCCGTCGTCGCGCAACGCGAGCCAGGTACCGCCGGCGACGAGGTCGCGCCCGCCGACCACGCGCGCACTCTCGGACCAGGTGTTCGCGGCGGAACTCGCCCGCGCATGGAACTCGTCGCGGTTGCCGAGCAGCAGCAGCGGAAATTCGGGCGACGCGTCGACGGCGATCAGCAGAAGGCACATGGGAGAACGGGGGTTCCGGATTGGAGGCTCGGAGAAACCGGGCTTGCGCGTTCCTGTCGTTTCGAATCCCTAGTTTCCATTCCCCGACGCCGGCTTCTCCGCCATCGCCCGCAAACGCGTGTCGAGCGGCATGAAGCGCGGATTGTTCGGACTCAGTTCGCGCGCCGCATTCAGCGCGCGAGCCGCGTCCTCGCGCCGGCCTTCGCCGATGCGCGCGTCGGCCTGGTCGAGGAAGGCGTTGGCGAGGCGTTCGCTCATCGACGGGATCGCGGCGTCGTCCGGCGCAATCTGGCGCACCGAATCGAGCAGCGCACGCGCGCGTTGCGGGGCGCCGTCGGCAAGCGCCTGCGCGAACAACGCCTTCGCGCGCGCCGGCAGCTTCGCCATGCCGTCGAGCGCATCGCGGTTGTTGCCGTCGATCGCCAGCGCGGCGCGGTACTTGTCGTAGGCGCTGTCGCCGGGCGGGATGATGAGGTTGCCGGCCTCGGCGGCCTGCGCGGCCTGCGCGACCAGCGCGCGCACGCGTTCGGCCTGTTCCGGCGTCACCGCGGCACGCTCCGCGCCGATCGCGAGGCGTTCGCGCAATTCGCGCAGGTTCGCGCGCGCGACGCGCAAGTCGGGAAGATCGGGCGCGAGTTCCGCCGCCTTCGCCAGCAGCTTGTCGGCGCTGCCCGCGTTGTCGTCGTCGATCGCCGCACTGGCCTGCACGACGAAGGCCTGCGCCACGCGGCGCAGGCCTTGGCGCGCGCGCGCGTTCGCGGGATCTTCCTTGAGCACGCCCTGGTACAGGTCGAGCGCGGAGTCCTCGACGCCGGCGAGACGTCCCGCGCGCACCTGCTCGTCGGCGCGATCGAGTGCCCGGCCGAGCAGCGCAAGCGCGGCGTCGCGCGCCTGCGCGATCTCGCCGAGCAACTGCGGCAGTTGCGGCCAGGTCGGCAGGATTCGCGAGATGTCGTTGGCGCGCGCGGTCGCGGCGGCGAGATCCTTCGCGGCGATCGCGCTGCGCGCCTGCTCGGCGAGCGCATCGGCCGCCTTGCGCAGGCCGGCCTGCGCGAGCGCGTTGTCCTTGTCGCCGTCGAGCACGCGCTGGTACAGCGCGGCGGCGCCGTCGGTGCCGGCGATCCGGCCGGCGTCCAGCGCGGCGCGCGCCTGGTCGAGCAGTTGCTCGGTTTCGGTACCGCGCGTTTCGTGCTGCTTCAGCTCCTGATCGAGGCGATCGACCTCGATGCCGCCGCCGAGCAGTTCGCGCGCGCTGTCGAGCGACTGCCGCGCATCGGCGAGGTCGTTGCGCTGCAAGGCGTCGCGCGCGCGCTCGAGCAACTTCTGGCCGACCTTTTCGAGGCCGCGGCGGGCGATGTCGTTGTCCGGGTCCTGCGCACGCGCGGCGAGGAACAGTTCACGCGCGCTGTCGCCCTGGTTGCCGCTCAACCGGCCGGCGTCGAGCGCGTGCTGCGCGCGCGTCAGGGTGTCGTTGAACTCGGTGCGCGGCAGCAGGTGGCGCAATGCGTCCTGGTAGCGCCACGCGGCCAGCGCACCGAGCACGAGCACCGCGACGACCACGTATGCGAACAGGTGGCGGCGTGCGCCGGGCTTGCGCGCGCGCCGCGATGCGGCGGGATCGCGCTCGGCGCGCATCACGTCGCCGTCGAAGGCCGCGACGATCTGGTCGATGCGGCCGAGATTGGGCTCGTTGCGTTCGCGCATACCGGCCGCCGACGGCGTGACCGGCGCCGGACTCGCGGCGACCAGGGTGTCGAGCGGCGGCGTGTCGCGGCGATAGGCATCCGGCACGCCGGACAACTCGGGCAGCGCGCCATCGGCCATGCGCCGTTCGATGTCGGCGATCGCGGCGGCGACTTCGTTGCCGGTCTGGAAGCGGTCTTCCGGCTGCTTCGCGAGCAGCTTTTCGAGCAACGGCTGCAGCACCCCGATGGCGTCCGGAAGCACCGGTACCGGCTGGGTGATGTGCATGATGCCGATCGCGAGCGAATCCTCGGCGTGGTACGGCACGCGACCGAGCAGCATCTCGTGCAGCACGATGCCGAGCGCATAGAGGTCGGAGCGCCCGTCGATCTGCTTGCCGCGCGCCTGCTCGGGGCTCATGTAGTGGGGCGTGCCGACGACGGCGCCGGTCTTGGTCATGCGCGGCGCCGAATCGAGCGCGCGCGCGATGCCGAAGTCGGTCAACGCGGAGGAACCGTCGTCGCGCAGCAGGATGTTGTCCGGCTTGACGTCGCGGTGGACGAAGCCCTTTTCCTGCGCGTAGTTCAGCGCCCCGGCGATCTCGCGGGTGATGCGCAGCGCGAACGCGACGTCGCGCGGCGCGCCGTCCTTGAGCAGGACCGGGCCGCCGCCGAGGTATTCCATCGCGATGTAGTGGTAGTCGCCGGCGCGACCGACGTCGTGGATGCCGACGACATGGCGGTGATGCAGGCGCGCCGCGATCTTCGCCTCGCGCAGGAAGCGCTCGCCGAAATTGGGATCGACCAGCAGCGCGGGCGACATGATCTTCAGCGCGACCTCGCGGTCCACCGACTCCTGGACCGCCAGGTACACCGTGGCCATGCCGCCACGGCCAAGCTGGCGCAGGAGGCGGTAACCGGGAATCTCGATCACGTTCGCGTCATGTCCGTTGAGGCGGTCTCGAAAACGGCGTCCAGCGCGGAATCCGACCGTCCGAAGCCGCGCTGCCCGGAACCGGCAGCTCGTTCGGAAATCGCACCCCGCGTGGCACGCCGGACCGGCGTTCGAGAATAGCACGCGTCCCGCGGCCGACAACGCGGCGCGCAGGCGCCGGGAACCTCGGGACGAGGCGCTCAGGCGAGCCGGCGTGCCTCGATCACGTTCGGCACCGCGAGCAGTTGCGCGAGAAGCCCGCTCAACTGGCCGAAGTCGCTGACCCGCAGCACGTAGTGCATCTCGGCGATGCCCTTGGCCGTGTCGATGCGCGCGGTGAGCGCGACCACGTGCGCGTTCGCCGCCGCGACGACGTTGCTGACGTCCTTGTGCAGCCACTTGCGGTCGTAGCCGCGGACGACGACGTCGACTTCGTAGGCGTGCTGGCGCGGCCGGCCCCATTCCACCGCGATCACGCGATCGGCGTCGCGCACGCGCAGGCTCGCCAGCTGCCGGCAATCGGCGCGATGCACCGACACGCCGCGACCACGCGTGATGTAGCCGGCGATCGGATCGCCCGGCAGCGGCTGGCAGCAGCGCGCGAGCTGGGTCAGCAGGTTGCCGATGCCCTCGATGACGATCGCGCCCTGGTCCGCGCTCGGCGCGCGCGTGGTGGTCGCGACCGGCGGCGGCGCGGCGACTTCGGGCGGCGCGGTCAGTTCGTGCAGCGCGCGCGCGAGCTGGCCGGAACTGACGTCGCCGAGCGCCAGCGCCTCGAGCAGATCGTCCTGCGTCCTGAGCTGGAAGCGTTCGGGCAACCCGTCGAGGCTCGCCGGCTGCAGGGCGAGGCGCTTGAGTTCGCGCTCGAGCAGGGCGCGACCGGCGGCGAGGTTCTGCGCGAGGTCGATGCGCTTGAACCAGGTGCGCACCTTCTCTCGCGCGCGATGCGTGACGAGGAAGCCGTGGTGCGCGGAGAGCCAGTCGCGCCGCGGCTCGGCGACCTTCCCGGTGAGGATCTCGACGCGGTCGCCGCTGGCCGGCTGGAACGCCAGCGGCACGATGCGGCCGTTGACCTTGGCGCCGCGGCAGCGATGGCCGACGTCGGTGTGGATCGCGTAGGCGAAATCGAGCACGGTCGCGCCGCGCGGCAGGTCGATGACCTGTCCTTTCGGCGTGAGCACGTAGACGCGATCCTCGACGACCTCGGTGCGGAAGCCGGCGAGCAGCGCCGCATCGTCCTCGCGCGCGTCGCGGCCGTCGAGCAACTGGCGCATCCAGGCGATCTTGCGCTCGAAGCTCGCGTCGCTGCCGCCGCCCTCCTTGTAGCGCCAGTGCGCGGCGACGCCGAGTTCGGCGTGGCGGTGCATGTCGTGCGAGCGGATCTGCACTTCCAGCGTCTTTCCGCCCGGCCCGACCACCGCGGTGTGCAACGACTGGTACTGGTTGCCTTTCGGGCTCGCGATGTAGTCGTCGAACTCGCCCGGGATGAACGGCCACAGCGAATGCACGACGCCGAGCGCCGCGTAGCAGGCCGGCAGGTCGTCCACGAGCAGGCGCAGCGCGCGCACGTCGTAGAGTTCGGAGAACTCCAGGCCCTTGCGCTGCATCTTGCGCCAGATCGAATAGATGTGTTTCGGCCGACCGGCGATGTCCGCGCGCATGCCGGCCCTGGCCAGCGCGGCGCCGAGCTGCGCCTTCGCATCCGCGATCCACGCCTCGCGCTCGCCGCGGCGTTCGTCGAGCAGGCGCGCGACGCGGCGATACGTATCCGGTTGCAGGTAGCGGAACGCCAGGTCCTCCAGTTCCCACTTGACCTGCCAGATGCCGAGCCGGTTCGCCAACGGCGCGTGGATGTCCGCGGTGAGCTGCGCCAGCGCACGCTGCTCGGACTCCGGCGCGCGCGCGGCGGCGCGCATGCGCACGAGCTGGCGCGCTAGCAGGATGAACACGACACGCAGGTCGCGGATGATCGCGAGCAGCAATCGCCGCAAGCCTTCCGCGCCGCCGACACCGCCATGCGCCGCGTACAGCGACCACACGCGCTCGGCCGCCTGCTGGCCTTCGAGCAGCGCGCGCACGTCGTCGGGAAACGCGGCCAGTTCGGTCGCGTCGATCGTCGCGCCGCTCGTCGCGAGCACGTGCAGCACGCAGGCAGCCTGCGCCTCCTCGCCGACGCCGAGCGTGGCGAGCAGGTCGAGCGTTGCGACGAGCTCGGCCTCCGCATCGCGCCATGCGACCGCCGCCGGTCGCTCCAGTGCGAGTGCGCAGGCCTGTCGCGCCAGGCTGGCCGGCGTCGCATGCCGCAACGCCCAGGCAGCCAGACCAGGGGAAGAGTCGACGGTTTCGTTCACGACCTGATGGTAGGACTCGCCGAGCCGGGAGAGAACGGCGGCATCATGAAACGCGATCGGCGCCCGAAGGCGCCGACGCGACGAAACGACCGCAGCGCGGGAGCGGCGGATTTATTGGCCGGGATGCATCCACGGGAACACACCCGAACCCGGGAAGCCGAACACGACGTTGTCGCCGACGAATCCGTCGCCGGCATCCTCGCGCACGGTGCTCGGATCGGCCATGACCGAGACGGCCGCGACCGGCGTGTCGATGCTGGGCGGATTGTTCGGGTTGATCGTGCGGATCACCACGACATAGAACGTCAGCGCCGGCGCCGCGGGCTGCGCCAGGCTGAGCGTGAACTTGGTCGCCAGCGTGCCGCCCGGGCCGGTGGTCGTGCCGCCGATCGGCGCACCGCTGCACACGTTCGCGGTCAGTGTCGTCGGCAACTGGTCCAGGCGGCAGAAGGTGCCGGTGGTCGACAGGTATTGCGAATCGAAGCCGTCACGCACGGCGATGTCCACCGCGTTCGCCGACGTTGCGGCATCCGTGTCGACGCCGAAGTTCATGTTCGGACCCGATGCCTGCGGGCCGAGCCGGCCATCGACACGCGCCACGTAGATGAAGCTGCTGCCGACCGTCTGCGTCCACATCGTCGGCGAGCGCTGGCCGGCCGAGTTGCCGGTGAGCGGACGTGCGCCCGTTGCCGCGGCACACAGGCTGCCCTCGGCCACCGCCGGCGAATCGGCGGACGTCATGTCGAAATTGCAGGGATCGGTCGGCACCTGCGTCCAGTCCGGCTGCGACCAGCTGAAGCCGTTGATGGGCAACCAGTTGATCAGGTTGCCGTACTGGACGCTGGTCACCGATTCGAATCCCTCGAGGAAAATCGGATCGCCGAATGCGCTGAACGGCTTGTAGACCTGGCCCTGCGGACCACGCACATGGCAAACCAGAGTTTGCGGGGGAGTATGCGTCGAATCGATGCTCGAGGCGATCAGCGCACCGCCGCTGTAGGACATCGTCTGGATGTCCGTCGCGGAGGGCAAGGTCCAGCGCGCATGCCCCGGAGCGAGCGAAATCGGCGTGAGGTTCGCTTGCGCGTCGGAGAGCACGTTCGCGCAAAACACGAACGAATCGGAATTGACCTTCAACGTGCTGCTCTGGCCGTCCGTGCTCGCGACGTACTCGAAGCCCGGCGTCTGCGTATCGGGCGCCACGACATTGATCGAGCTGGCGTCGTCAATCGTGAAGCGCGCTGCCGATTGGGCGGTGGAAATTGTCGGGACCGACGCAACCGCACCGGCACAAAGGCACATCGCAAACTTCTTGACTGACGACATTCGGAAATTCTCTTGGCTCTTGCTGTTGCTTGATACGGCCCGCGCATGCTCCAGAACCGGAGTCATGCGGGGCACGGAAGCCGGTGGATCGGCCGGCCATCGCTCGCTAAAACCCGCCGCCGAATCCTGAAGCGACGGGCGTGGTACACTCAAATTCGCGCCATCGTACCGGTTTTCGCACCTGAGCGCATCTGTCAACTCCGTGTTAAACAAGGATTTTTGCAGCCGCCGTCACAGACCGCGGCCCTGCCAGTGAAGCCTATGCGAACCCTCCCGAGCCTCGCCCTGATCCTGTTCACGACCGCTGCCGGCCTCGCCGGCGCGCAGACGCAGTCGCCCACGCTCGAAGAGCGCATGTCCCAGGCGGAATTTCGCGCCGCGGGACTCGACAAGCTTTCCCCCGAGGAATTGCAGCGGCTGAACGGCTGGCTGGAAGCGCACGGCGGCACCACGCGCCCGGTCGGCAACGCATCCGGCTCGGCCGCGTTCTATCCCGATTCGTCCACGCGCGACGTGATCGAGAGCCATATCGCCGGCACGTTCACCGGCTGGCGCGGCAAGTCCGTGTTCAGGCTGGACAACGGCCAGGAATGGCGGCAGACGGAATCGGGCCAATACAGCGCCGGCGAGTTCGAGAACCCGGCCGTGAAGGTGAAGCCGATGATGCTCGGCAGCTGGCTGATGGTCGTCGAAGGGTGCGGCTGCAGCGTACGCGTCGAACGGATCAAGTGACGGCAGGGTGCCGACACCGCGGACGCTGCGCGGACATGCGCTGACCCGGAACCCCGCATCGCGAAGCCGAAGTGAATCCGCCCCGCGCGGCCGTCGGCTGGCCGACGACGCGGAGCGGGGTCTTCGACAGCATGCCGTCATGCCGGGAATGCACGCTGGTCCGGTCAGGGCCGCGGTTGCGCGTCGTCGAACCTAGCGACCGCCTGCCCCGGCCCCGACCGCCACGAGCCCGCGCCGCTCTCCGTCAAGCTCGCAACGCTTCCACCACCTTCGCCACGCGCTTCGGCGATACCGACTCGGCAGTGCGCAGTTCCTGCGCAAACGTCGACACGCGCAGCTCCTCGACCAGCCAGCGCAATTCCGCCAGCTCCGTATCCTCGCCGCCGCGCTCCGCGCGCAGCTTGAGGTAGTCGCGCCAATAGCCTTGCAGCGCGAGCATGCGCGCCTGGTCCTTCGCCGGATCCTGGCGCAGGCGCTCCGCGCGCAATCGCATCGCCTTGAGGTAGCGCGGGAACTGCGCCAGCCGCGATGCCGGCACCTCGCGCAGGAAACCGGGGAACAGCAATTCGTCCAGTTGCTCGTGCAAGTCGTCGTAGTTCGCCTTGGCGAAGCCCATCAACGGCGGCTGCAGCAATGGCCGCAACTCGACGTAAGCCGCGATGATCGCCTCGGCGAGTTTCAAGTGCTCGACGGACGCGGGAAACAGTTCGCGCGCGATCGCCTCCTTCGCCTGCTCGAAATCGCCGCGCCGGCGGATGTCCAGATCGTGCGCGGCAAGCCGCACGCGAAGCGCGGCCTCGACGAGATCGGCGCGCAGCGAATCGGCGTTGCCGATCGGCGCCTTCGCGCCGCGATCGTCCTTGACCGCGGAGGCCAGCATGCGCATGTCCATCAACGTGCCCTTGAACGAAAGCGCGTTGTTCAAGGGCAGCTGTCGCTGCGCCTGCTTGATCCTGTCGCCCAGCGCGCGGCGCAGCAGGCGCTCGACACCGCGGCGATGCTCGGCCAGCGCCTCGTCGTGCCGCTCGAACACGCGCAGCGCGACGCTTTCGCCGAGGTCGACCAGCGCGGGAAACGCCGTCAGCCCGCCGCTCGACACGATGCTGTCGGGGATGTCGTCGAAGTCGAAGCCGTCGACGTCCTCGCGCGTCAGCTCGACATCCGCGCGGCGCGAGAACGCGACCCGTGCGGCACCGGTCCATTGCGACTGGATCGCGACGAGGTCGCGGCTCTCGGCCAGCGTCTCGCCCTTCCCGCCGTGGCCGTGGTCAGCGACGATGCGGAAGTTCATCGACAGGTGCGGCGGCAATTCGACGCCGACGAAATCGCCCGCGCCGATCACGACACCGGTCACGCGCTGCAGGTAACGCGCGAGCGCGGCGAACAGCGGCTCGTCGCGCGGCGCCTCGGCTTCGGCGAACGCGCGCGCGAAATCCGGCGCCGGCACGAAATTGCGGCGCAATGCCTTCGGCAGGCAGCGGATCGCCTCGGCGACCTTTTCCTGCAGCAGGCCGGGCACCAGCCATTCGCAACGCGCGGCCGGGATCGCGTTGACCAGCGCAAGCGGCACCTGCATCGTGACGCCGTCGGCGGCGTCGCCCGGCACGAACCGGTACGACAGCCTCAGCGCATGGCCGGCGATCTCGAGTTGCGCCGGAAACTCGCGCGCGCCGACGCCGGCCGATTCGCCGAGCACGTCGGCGAGCGACCAGTGCAACGCGGCCTGTTCGCCAGGCGCCGCCTTGCGATACCACGCGTCGAGCGCGGCGGCGGTGTGGATGTCGGCCGGCAGCTTGCCGGCGAAGAACGCGGCGAGTTCCTCGTCGGAACGCACCAGCCCGCTGCGCCGGCGTTTCGATTCGATCTCGCGCGCCTCGGCGAGCACGCGCGCGTTCGCGCGGAGGAAATCCGAACGCGCGTCGATCTCGACGCGGGCGAGCGCCTCGTCGACGAAGATCGCATGCGCGAGCCGCGGATCCTGCGCGCCGAACTGCACCGCGCGCTTCTCGACCAGCGCGAGTCCGAACAGCGTGACCTGCTCGAACGCGATCACCGCGCCGCGCTTGCGCGACCAGTGCGCGTCGCGCCAGCTCTTGCGCACCAGGTGCGCGGCCTGCTGCTCGATCCATGCCGGTTCGACACGCGCGCACAGCATCGCGTAGACCTTCGCCAGGTCGAGGATCTGCCCGGCCAGCAACCATTGCGGCGGCGACTTCGCCACCGACGAGCCCGGGAACACGACGAACTTGCGCTCGCGCGTGCCCTGGTACTGGCCGCGCTCGTCCTTGCGCCCGACCTGCGTCGGCCAGCCGGACAGCAGGCACCGGTGAATGGATTCGTAGGACTGCGCGCCGAAGCCGTCCCCTTCGAGCGGAGGTTTCGGGTCGGGAAGGTGTTGCTTGCGGGCGTCGCCACGTACCGCGTCCCGTCCCGAGCGGTCGTTCGAAGACGGAGGTTGATGGCGGGCCTTCGGTTCGGCTGGAGCCCAATCGAGATCGTCGGTTGCCACCCGCAGCTGCCGATGCAACTCGCGCCACTCGCGCATGCGCAGGAACGACAGGAAGCGCGCGTGGCACCAGTCGCGCAGTTTCGATTGCGTGAAGTCCTCGTGCGCGGCGCTGTAGGCGGTCCACAGCCTCAGCACGCCGATGAAATCGGATTTCGGATCGGCGAACTCGGCGTGCGCCGCGTCGGCCTGCTGGCGCGCGTCGGCCGGACGTTCGCGCGGGTCCTGGATGCTGAGGAACGCGGCCAGTATCAGGAGTTCGCGCAGCGCGCCGCGCGTGTTCGCCTCGATCAGCATGCGGCCGAGCGCGACGTCGATCGGGAATTTCGCGAGCGTGCGGCCGACGTCGGTCAGGCGCTTCTCGAGATCGACCGCACCGAGTTCGGCCAGGCGCCGATAGCCGTCCGCGATCGCGCGCTCGGACGGCGCCTCGACGAACGGGAAATCGGCCGGATCGCCGAGCTTCAGCGCGAGCATGCGCAGGATCACGCCGGCCAGCGACGAGCGCAGGATTTCCGGTTCGGTGTAGCGAACGCGTTGCGCGTAGTCGTCTTCGGCATAGAGGCGATAGCACGTGCCCGGGCCGACGCGGCCGCAGCGGCCCTTGCGCTGGTCCGCGGCGGCCTGCGAGATCGGCTCGACATGCAGGCGTTCGAGCTGGTTGCGCGGGCTGTAGCGCTTGACGCGCGCGGTGCCGGTGTCGATCACGTAGCGGATGCGCGGTACCGTCAGCGAGGTTTCGGCGACGTTCGTCGCCAGTACGATGCGCCGCTGCGGACCCGGCTTGAACACGCGATCCTGCTCGGCCGCCGACAGGCGCGCATACAGCGCGAGCACTTCCGTTTCACGGTACTTGCGCCGCGACAACGCGAGATGCGCATCGCGGATCTCGCGCTCGCCGGGCAGGAACACCAGCACGTCGCCGCGCGGATCGGACTGGGTGATCTCGTCGGCGACGGCGACGATCTGTTCGGCCAGGCCGAGATCGCCCCGTTCCGCGCGCGCCGGCTTGCCGCGCTGCGGACCCGCGTCGTCGCCGTCGGCCTCCTGTCCCAGCGGCCGCCAGCGCACCTCGACCGGATACGTGCGCCCCTCGACCTCCACCACCGGCGCGCCGCCGAAGTGCTCGGCGAAACGCGCCGTGTCGATCGTCGCCGAGGTCACGATGAGCTTGAGGTCGCGCCGTTTCGCCAGCAGGCGCTTCAGGTAGCCCAGCAGGAAGTCGATGTTGAGGCTGCGCTCGTGCGCCTCGTCGAGGATGATCGTGTCGTAGGCGTTGAGCCACGGGTCGCCTTGTGTCTCGGCGAGCAGGATGCCGTCGGTCATGAACTTGACCAGCGATTCGTCCGACACCTGGTCGGTGAAGCGCACCTGGAAGCCGACGAGTTTGCCGACCTCGCTGCCGAGTTCGCCGGCGACGCGACGCGCGACGCTGCGCGCGGCGATGCGGCGCGGCTGCGTGCAGCCGATCAGGCCGGCGGCACCGCGGCCGGCGGCGAGGCAGAGCTTGGGCAGCTGCGTGGTCTTGCCCGAGCCGGTTTCGCCGGCCAGCACGACGACCTGGTGCCTGCGGATCAGTTCGACGATCTCGTCGGCGCGCGCGGCGATCGGCAGCGATTCGTCGACGCGGATCTCCGGCACGCGCGCGGCACGCGCGGACCGGCGCGCGGCGGAGGCGGCAATCGCGGCGCGCAGCGCGTCGACGTCGGCCGCCGCCGGCTCGGGCGCGGCCTTGAGCTTGCGCCAGCGCG
>Ga0153956_1000627_pt1 | contig 37512 bp, 33 predicted proteins | sample TSFL040MetaG_FD_104704 | JGI IMG/M metagenome (GOLD analysis project Ga0153956, IMG submission 104704) | Attine ant fungus gardens microbial communities from Florida, USA - TSFL040 MetaG | ecosystem: Host-associated > Fungi > Mycelium > Unclassified | place: USA: Florida, Wekiwa Springs... | reverse complement strand
GCTTGCTGCCGGGAAATTACCATTGATCGCGGACGTGCCCTCGGACGTCGTCTTTTGCCCGTCGATAGTTACCTCGACGATCGCCTCTTTACCTGACGTGAACTTAAATTCGTATGAGAATTTGGGCGTCTGGCTCGTGCCGTAGAGTGCCGCTCTCAACGCAAATGCGTTATTTAGATAAGCAACGAACTCGTCACTGAACTTGACCTCTGAGTCGGCCTTGACCTTGAGTTGTCCGTTCGACTCTTCGAAATATTTCTTGAGCTTGTCGTTGTAAAAGACCGACAGCTTGCCGTCAACCGGATTAAGGAACGCCGAGAGTTTGGTCAGATCGGCCTCAGCCGTGCCGTCCTCAAATGGGTAACCTTTCTCGATCTCTTTTGCCGCAGGCTGTATCTGCTCGGCCCAAGCCTTTTTGAGCTGAGCCTGTGCGTCGCCGCCAAAGAGCTCACGCAGATTTGTCAGCGGCTGTTTGATCAGTATCGCCAATTCCTGTGTCGCCGCCGAATCGGCAAAACTGCCGAGCATACCGTCAACCGCGCCTTCGCTCGAATGCAGGCGAAGCGTGTCGTCCTTGTCATTCGCAAGTTCCTCGGCGACCTGGCGCATTTTGTCGTTGCTCAGCGTGTTAAATTTCTGATACAGACGCTGCAGCTCAGAGCCGTAATTATCGACCGGAGCCTTTTCTTTATCGTTCTTTTTACCAACAAAAGCAAAGAGCGGTTTAAACGCCTTTTCGGGCGGCGTGTTGCCGTCACCGTCAGCCGTAGCCTTATCAAAAAAGCTCTTGATCCAGTCCCACCAGCCTTCGGCATCGGGCCTTGCGGACAGATTATTGTTCTTGGCGATCTCGGTCAGCAGTATCTTCATCGGCGAGTTCTCCGACGAAAAAGCCTGCAATGCGGCCGCAGCCGTATCCTTGTCTTTAAATGACTTAACACTCGTGCCCTTGACAAAGGCTCGCCAGTGATCGACGTAATCGCGGTAATAGCGATCTTCCATCAGCTTGGCGTCGGTGGTCTGTGCAACTTGTTTCTTGCCGAGTTCGCCCATTACCCAATCGTCTTCGCTAAGTTTTTCGTTAGCCTCGTCGATAGCGGTCTTCATCATCTTTAGGCCCGGACGCGTAAAGGCGGACGGCACCTGATATGTACCGTCGATGAACCGCGGGTCGGCACCATTTCTCGACAAAATGCCCTCGACCGTCGTCGGGCCGATCTTTTCGTCAATTGACTTTGAAATGGTCGTGACCTTGCCCTTGTAATAGCGATAGACCGCCGGAAACGCCTGGAGTTTCTTCTGCGTATCGGCAACGAGCCGTGCGTCGGCCTGTATTCGCGGAAAGCTGTAATCAGCATCGTCGCGATCGACCTGTTTTGCCCAAAAATCAAGCTGCTGTAGGGCGACCGGCTTTAGATCGCCGGGTATCTTATCATCGGCGGCCCAATAATCTTTGAGCACGAGAGCAAGATGCGACGGATCGGCCTTATCTTTAAATTGGCCCGTCAACATCAGATACGCCTTTAAAAGGTCGTAATTCTTTCCGAGCGTTTGTTCTTCCGGATCGGTCAGTTTTGCGGGGTTCGCCACCGGCTGCGAATCGGCAAATTTACGCAGATCGGCCTGCATACGTTTGATCGTTCCGGCCTTGTAACGGTTCTCGATAACCGACATATACACCGGCAGCAGATGCTTGCGATATACACGTCCACCGCTGTAAAGACCCATTCGCATGAACCACGGCGGCCGCACACGATCGTATTCGTCAAGTTTTGAAAGCAGCTCACGCAGATCCTCGGTCGCACCGAGTTCGTTGCGGATCGCCTTTTCATCAGACTTTGACGGATCTTTAAATGAATCGGTCTTTGTGATCTCGATGACGCGTTCGCCGCGGGACTGAGCCTCGGCGAGCATTGCCTTGTTGTTGTAGAGCGAAACTCCCGCGAGACACAACGCGACAAATAAAATAAATGACAATGCCAGCACGGTCAGCCACGCGAGCACCGGCCCGCCCTGCTTCTGTCCCTCAAATGCCTTTACGACATCGCGGTCTCTGAGGACAACGTCACGCACCAGACGCCGTGTAAAGAATGATGTCCCGATCGTCGCGGGCATATTTTGGCCTGCTCGGTTAGGGATCGTCGCCGCAAAATAAAAGCCACGCAGCAACGGATCCTGACTAAAAGGATTTGGCCGGAAAAGTGCCTGTATAAAAGCACCGACCTTTCGCCGTGACGAACCGAAATGCAGCGGAAAATTAAATATCTTTAACTGACGCACCGGCGGAAACGGTGCCGATAGGCGCATGATCCGGCGCTTCATCGCGGCATCCCGCAATATGTCGAACTCCGGATCGAACTGAGCCTGTGCATTGTCGCTCTTTGCAAACGGGATCGTCGTTCCCCAAACGAGATCGCGGCCCTCATTCTTACTGGCGGAAAATGAATCGCTAAAGCCCTCGATGCCGTCGGCGTGTGTAAACACGACATAGACCGGAAAATTGACCTTTAGCCGCTGAAGGGCTTCGTCGAGACGTGCCCTTAGCACTTTTGCCGTCTGCTCAGAGTCGCTCTCGTCCTCTTTCATCACGCGGTCGCCATCGACGGCAATGATGTACCCGTCGATCGGACGCTGCGGACGATTTTTTTTGATCGCCTCGAGTAGTGCATTCCACTCGTCGGCGTCAGCCCCCTCAGACTGATAACGTCCGGCGGTATCGATAAAGACGCCTTCGCTGGTGACACGCCAATCGACGCTCTGTGTCGGCCTGAGCATCTTTTGCTCGGACTCGCGCTGACTCGGCAGCGTCTTGATGTCGAGATCGGCACTGATGATAAGCGAACTCTTACCGGACCGCGTCGGCCCCGCGACCAGATACCACGGCAGTGAATAAAGAGCATCCTTTCCGCCCGCTCCGAGATCGGACGAACGTAAAAACCCGATCAACTCCTGTATGCCTGATTCGATCGACGGATAACTGCCCGCCGGCGTATTCATCTTTGCGGACGAGTCCGATGCCGGTGCGTTAGCCTGCGGCTCGGCGGCCGCCGCCTCGGCCTGTTTGGCCTTGCGTTTTGCACGGCGCGAACCGATGAACATTATCAGCAGTGCAAAGGGCAAAGTGATAAGCACAAGCGCGATAATGACGATCTTTTCGTTATAGCTTGCGGTGCTCGCAGGTAAAAAATAGACGATCACGCTCACCACGCCATAAAAGGACAGCATGCCGCCCAACCCGAGCGCGTACGTCAATTGACTGGTGTGCCACGAACTCATATCTAAATTCCCGTTATCCGCCGAACTGCAAATGATCGATCGCGTCCTGCATATAACTCGATGACAGAACGAACATCACGAGATACGCCACCAAAGCGATGCCTGCCCACGCAAAGAACATTGCCTTTGCCCACATCGGCATTCCGCGTTTTTTGGGCGGCTCTGGCTGGTCGTTCTGCAGCCAATTCGGAGCTAACTCGACTGGCTTTATCTTGCCGATCTTGACGAGAACATTTGCTGTCGTCTGCATGATCGCGAGTAGTTTTTCCTGCTCATAGACGCCGTAACGCCCTTTAAAACCGAGCAGCATACAAAAGTAATAGATCTCGACGGCATCTTGCGTCACATCTATCTGCTTGAGCATCGACTCGAGTTTGTCAAAGAATTTATTGCCCGCCAGCTGTTCGCCAAAATACTCCAGCTGCAGCGGATTGCGTTCCCATTCCGAACGCAGCGGAAAGTTGTTGGTCAATATAGCCTCATCGACAAATGATGCAAGCGCGAACTTTGAGACGTTGACGATCTTGTGATTGAACCGATACCGCTCGGCACGTTTTTCAAAATCGGCGAGCATGCCCGCGATCTGCGGTCTAAGCTCATTAGAGGGCGCAACTATTCCCGCCTTGAGTCTCAATACGAGATCAAAGATCGGGCCGGCAAAAGTGATCAGATCATTCTTGGTCGCGGATTCGGCCATTGGTTCAGATAATTCTAAATCGTTTCACTCATTTCACAAAATAATTTCGGCACATTAATATGCCGATACGTTGTATGTCCAATTACTACGACGTTAATTGTAAATGGTTTTTGCCTAGATCAGCGTCTCAGATGCCGTGCGTTTCGTACAATGCGATGCGCTCGGCGAGGTGCTCGGGCGAAATGCCGTCGTCAGCGATCAGTTCCTCAGGCGTACACTTAAGCAGCCGCGTCAGCGGAATGATCGAACAAAGTGCAAAGGCGTCGGCCTCGCGTTCAACACGGGTTTTCTTGCCGACATTATGAAAATTTGCCGTCGCTCCCGACTCAGGCGCGTGAAACAAAAAGTGTCCCAGCTCATGAAACAATACAATCAGCCGCTCGCTGCCCGTCAGTTTGCTGTCGATCGCGATAAAATCCTGATGCTTGACGCGATAATAAAAACCGCCCGTCGTCAGCGGCATCTCGGTCACCTTTACCCGCAGGCGTCGGCACAGCTTGTAAAAATCGTGTTCGGTCAGCGGACGCGTGTTCCATCCGATCTTTAATTTTGCCGCTTTGTCCTCAAGAAACTTCATCTTGCGTGAGAATTTATATATTAGTGACGTATCCGCTAAAAGATCGCGGATCGCCGTGTGAGAGATATGTCAATGTTCCGTCAGCGTCTATCTGGAACCGCGGTCGAGAACGCGGCGTGCATCGCGTATGGCATCGACCTTTTGCTCTGTCGTAAATGATTCCCACCCGCGAAAGAATGCGACGCCGTAATTCTTTGGTCCTGTCAGCCCGTCAAAAACGTACCAGTCGTTGAGCACACGCTGCGGATCATTGTAGCGGCGTATGGATCTTTCAATATCAAAGACGGGCCTCGAATTCGATGTCGTCTCGCCGGCATTGTTCGCCTCTCGGTCGGCGAGCCGTTTATCGACGATCTCGGTGACCAGTGCCTCAAACGCTTTTCCCGGTTCGCGAGCAGCCTTATCGGCAAACATCTCACCCGTACCGATCAGCAGCCAGTTGAGCGAGACGTTGGTCTCATTCGCGATCTTTATCAAAACTTCGGGGGCTGGCAATCGTCCGCCGAAATAGTTTCTCACCGTCGCATGCGGCACATTCAGCCGCCGTCCGACCTCGGCCATCGACGCAAAATCGAACGCCTGCCGCAGTCTCGAACTAAAATCCCGGTTACTGTCGCTCATAAAACACCTGTTCTCAAATATATTGCGAATGTTAGCACGTCATTCAGTGCGTTTCAAGTGTGCAACATAGCGCATCAGCCGCAGCCTCATATTCCTCACTCAAATCTTGACACATACACTCTCTGAATCGTATATTTGCAAGTTCGGCTGTCACGCACGCAATACACTGCTTGCGTTTTGCACCCCTTAAGCCACCCTAGCTCAGTTGGTAGAGCATTCGATTCGTAATCGAAAGGTCGTCGGTTCAAATCCGACGGGTGGCTCCATTTCCTCAAACATTTACTGCTGCCATTTCACATACTTATCGTCACGTTCTGTTTATCTCTTTCTAAAGACGGACGCAAAGATCGTCGGCGTCACCAACAACGACAACACCAAAGCAAAGGCAACGCCGCCGATGACCGCGATCGCAAGCGGTTGCAGCATCTCAGAACCTGCTCCGATCGCCAGAGCAAGAGGCAGCATACCGAGGATTGCCGCCAGCGATGTCATCAGCACAGGTCTGAAACGCCGACGGCCCGACATTATCAGAGCTTCGGCGAGTGTGTCCGTATGCTTGAGATTCTCTTCGACGGCGTCGAGCATGAGTATGCCATTCTTAGCGACGATGCCGACGACCATTATCATTCCCATGAGGCTCACGACATTAAGTGTGCTGCCCGTAATGTACAACGCCAATAATGTGCCCGCGAGAGCCAGAACCGCTCCCGTAACGATCGCGATCGGATGCGCAAATGAACGAAATTCGATCAGCAGCACGAGAAACACCAGCACGACCGCGAGCGCAAGAGCTATCGCGAGTTGGCGAAACGACGCCTGCTGTTCAGCATAAAGGCCGCCGTACTCAATGGTCATTCCGGCGGGTAATTTAACATCACTTGCGATGCGCGATCGGATGCTTGCGATCGCACTGCCGAGATCGGTACCGGTAATGCGTGCGGTTACGCTGACCGTCTGTCTCAGGCCGTCGCGGCTTATCTCGGTCTGTCCTTTATCGACCTGCACAGATGCCACCTGATCGAGGCGGAACGGCGCGCCCGTCGATGACCTTAGCTGCAGAGACTTAAGTGCATCCAGCGAGCCGTGCGCTTCATCAGGAAATGTAACCCTTACGGCGATCTGCCTTCCCTGCTGCAGAATTGACGATACGACCGAGCCGGTCATCGCCGTCTCGACAGCCGACGCTATGTCGCTCGCATTTACTCCAAATTTTGCCGCAAGTTGCGGATCGACCTTAAAGGTTATCGCCGGGCCGCTCACGACAATGCCGGGATTAGTATCTACGACGCCGTCGATATCCTTAATAACGCCCTCGATCTCTTCGGCCTTTGCGTGAAGTGCCGTCTTATCGTCGCTAAATATCTTGATGTCGATAGGTTCGGGCGAGCTTGTCAGGTCGCCCACAAGATCGGAGAGGATGCCAACGAATTCGACCTCGAGTGACGGTTCGCTCGACTCGATCTGTCCTCTGAGATCGTCTATGACCGCCTCTGTACGGCGTGTTCTTGACGGTTTGAGCTTTACTAGAAAGTCGCCGGTATTCGGCTCGGTGATCGACAGCCCAAGCTGAAGGCCCGTGCGGCGCGAATAGCTCTCGACCTCAGGCGAATCTTTCAGCATCTCTTCAACATGCTTTAAAATGCGGTCCGTTTCTTTGAGCGACGTCCCCGCAGGAGCTATATAGTCGAGCACAAATGCACCTTCGTCAAAGGCAGGCAAAAACTCGGTGCCTAGGCTTCGGTAAATAAAAAACGAACCGATAAGTACTGCGATCGCGATCAGCGGCACGATAAAGCGCACACGCAACGACATACTAAGGGCGGCCTCATACGGCTTTATCACGATACTCAAAAAAGAACCCGGTTCCTCGTGATCGTGGTCTCCGGCATTCGTTTTTACCCTCACAAATCTCTCGGCCAACGCAGGTGTTAGTGTCAGTGCAAGAGCTAATGAGGTCAGTAATGCGACCGCCATCGTCATCGCAAGCGAACGAAAGAATACGCCGGTGACACCTGTTAGCAGCGTAAGCGGCAAAAACACGACGACCGGCGTGATCGTCGAACCTATGATCGGCACTGTTATCTCGCTGACCGCCTTTTGCACCGCCGCGGCTCTGGATTCGCCGCGTGCGATATGACTGTATATATTCTCGACGACGACGATCGCATCATCTATGACAAGCCCGATCGCCGCCGCGACTCCGCCGAGCGTCATCAGATCGAACGAAAGCCCCACGACCGACATTGCCAAAAATGTCGTCAGGATCGTGACCGGAATGACCGTAACCGCAACCAGCGTCGATCCGACATTTCGCAAAAATGCGTAGATGATGATCACCGAGAGAATAAGGCCGATCAATATAGCGTCGCGTACCGAGTGGATAGAGTCGTTGACCATCAGCGACTGATCGTAAAATGGAGCGATCTTTACATCCTTTGGCAAACTCTTTTCGATATCGGTAAGTTCGGCACTTACCTCTTGCGTGACACCGACAGTGCTCGCGTCCGGTTGTCTAAGCACATTGAACAGCACGGCCTCGTGGCCGTCGGCAGTGACGATCGTATAATTTGGTGCAACGCCCTCACGGACGCTTGCGACATCAGAGACCACCACACTCGCACCGTTAACATCCGCGACGACTATCGATCTAAGCTGATCGAGGCTCGTGGCCTGGCCGCTGACGATCGCAAGCTCAAGCTGATGATTCTCTTCGACAAGCCCAGGCGATGCCAGTATGTTCGAGTTACTAACGGCGTCGGTGACCTGTTGTACTGTTACATTTCTCGATGCCAGTGCCGCCGGGTCGATCTCTATATGAAACTCGCGTTCGCTGCCGCCGCGGACATTTACACCGGCGACCCCCTCGAGTCTCGACAGCCGCGGTCGGATCGTGTACGCCGCAAGGTCTCTCAGTGATGTCGTATCGCGTTTATCAGATATCAGGCTGTACCCGACGACCGGAAACACAGCAAACGTCAGCCGGTCAATATGCGTTATTTTCGCCGTCGGCGGCAATGCGGTCTGTGCCAGTCGTCCCTGTACGATCTGTTGTGTCCTGACGATGTCGGAACTCCAGTCAAAGAAAAGGTCGATCTCTGCCGAACCGCGAGCGGTCGTGGATCGTATTCGCCTAACGCCCGGAATGCCGTTCATAGCCTCCTCGACCGGTTGTGTGACCGAGACCAACATCTGATCCGCCGGCACATCGCCGTTATCGACGATGACGACGATCCTCGGAAAGTCAGTATTTGGGAATATAGCCGTTGGCAGCCGCAGTGCCGATAACACACCGGCCGCGCATAGCAGAATGACGATGACAAAGATCGCTTTTGACTGTTTGGATAAGATGCGGGCTAAGTTCATCCGGCTAATCCTTTTGGGCATCGTCATCGTTGACGGCCTCGACCCGTGTGCCGTCCGGTAGCGAGTAATTGCCCTCGATAACAACGGTCTGGCCTTTGGTCAGGCCATCGACTATCTCATATTTGTCGCCCTGTTTGATGCCAACCTTTACCTTTGTTTCGTGAGCGACCGAGTCATCGCCGACGACCATCACCGTCCCTTCGTCGCCGCCCGAGGCCTCAAGCGTTACAGCCGCAGCCGGCACGACAAGTGCATCCGGCTTTGCATTACTTTTAACGATCATCCGGACGGCACCGCCCGCCGGCAAAGTGCCTCTCGGATTGCCGAATCTCGCCCACACCTCTAGCGTCCGGCTCTGTGTATCGCTAGCACGGCTGATAAGCGTGACCTTGCCCGTCATCGGTTCGTCAGGTGACTCGGCCGGAAATATCGTCACCGCGTCACCTGTCTTAAGATCCTTGATCGCCGTATCGGCGAACTGTGCCTTGACCACGATCTCGCTGATGTCCGCGATCGTCAGCAGCTTTGCCCCTTGCGATGCAAATTCGCCCTCATACTGGAACTGATCCGTTACAACGCCGTCGATCGGAGCACGAACTTCGCCGCGCTGTGCTTGAACCTCGAGATTTGTGAGCCTGTCCTGTGCCTGTCTGATGCGTGATGCGGCTATCGCACGCGAATTCGGGTCAGCAGCAGTTCGGCCCAGCTCCGCATTCTTTTGCGCAAGCACGTATGCATTTTGTGCATTCTGAAACGAAAGCTGCGACGCCTCTAGATCCTTTAGGGCAATACCGCCTTTCTCATATAAAACCTTTCTCCGCTCATAAGTTACACGGGCATTATCGAGTGCGGCCCTTGCGTCATTTAGATCTTTGGTCGACTGGGCACGATTTTGCGGTATCGTAACATTCTGCAGCGTCTGAAAGCTGAGCTTAGCCTCATTCAGCGCCGCTGCGGCTTCGTTTCGCTGTGCGGTCAGATCCTCAGACGAGAGTACCGCTAAAAGCTGGCCTTTTTTTACGACCGTATTCTTTAAAATGCCCATTTGTCGGATCTGTGCGGAGATGCCTGCCGACACGGTCGATTGTTCGGCAGGCACGATCGTCCCGACTGCTGTGGACTCTTGAGCGATCGGCGATGCATTGACCGCCGCGGTCTTAACGCTGACGACGATATCTTCCTTACTGTCGCCTGCCGTCTGTTGTTCGGGCTTTTTCACCAGAATGAGATAAATGACGGCCGCAAGAGCAATGACCGCCAATGCTCCGCCGACAATATAGAATGTCCTGTAACGCGACGCCGTCTCGGACCCGTGCAGGCCGATGTCATCAGGCATCGGATCTTCATTCTCTTTATTTACGTCATCAGTCATATCACTCAACGATCCGGCCCTTGTCATTCGCCGACAGCTCTCGTCAACCGAGACCGTGCGATCTGATAATCAAAGATCGCTTTAAATAATGCCCGTTTTTGAGTCACATAAAGGTTCTGAGCATCGACGACCTCGGTTATGACAGTTTCGCCTGCTCTGTATCTGGCGGTCGCGGTCTCGACGTTGGCCTCTGCATCGCGAAGGCTCGCCGACAGATCGCGAATGCGTTCGCGGGCCGAAAGAGCACTTTCCCTTGCATTGAGAAACTCCATACCGAACTGCCTTTCAGCAGCCAGCCGTCGGTTCTCTGTCTCTTGAAGTTTCAATTTTGCCTGCACCTCTTTTGAGTGTGCCGTGCCCCAGTCAAAGATCGGAATGGTAAAGCCGACGGTCGCCTGTATTCCCGCCTGATCGCGGATCCTCAGCGGGGCGAGCGAATCAGAAATAAATCCGCCGCTTACCGAATATGTCAGCTGCGGACGCTTTTCGCGGCGTGCGATATTGACATCTTTCTCCGCCGCTCTTTTGTCCGCTGCAAATTGGGCAAATTCGGGCCGCAGGCTGATCGCCGCCTGCGACGAGCGTTCGATCTCGCCGTCAACCGGCATCTGAAGACGCAGGTCTATTGTCGAAATAGGTTCGCTCACGTCGATGCCCGTCAAAAACCTCAGCAGATTCGCGTTGATCTTTTCATCCAGACTTGCCTGAGCGAGTTCGTCACGTCTCGCCTGTGTCTGCAGCCGCGCTCTGGTCAGATCGATCGGGGCAACCTCGCCCGCATCAAGGTTAAGCTTTGTTACTGATTCAAATTTTTCAGCCGAGTCTAGATTACTCAGAGCACCATCGCGATTAGCGGCCGACAGTGCGAGTCCGTAGTATGCCTCGGTCACGGCCTGTATCAGATCACGTTTTGCGACCTCGCTGCCGGCTCTTGCCGACTCCAGCAAAGCTTTATTCCGATCGAGCGTGGCCTTGAGTTTTCCGGATGTATCGATCTCACCCGCAAAGGTCACGAGCGCCTGATATTCGGTGACCGCGTTGGCTCCTAAAAATGATGGCGGCCTCGGACGGGTCGGCCCGAGCGAAGGCGAAGTATATATAAAATTAAGCGGCGCGGCAGCTTTTGGTAAAAAAGCTGTCTTTGCCTGCAAGATATCTTCTTTTACTATCGACTCATTAATGCGTGACGAAGCGTATGCTGACGGCACTTTTAATGAAAGGTCGATCGCATCATTCAGCGTAAGCACACGCGGCGACGCAGATGGCTGGACAAGGTCGGTATTCCCGGCAGGCGTCGGCGTCGGGTCGGGCATTTTGCCTTGCGAAAAAGCGCCGGCGGCCAACAGCACGCAGATGACCGCCGGTAATATTTGCGAATGTACACTATTCACTTATCAGATCGCCCGATCAGTTCTTTTCCTTTTTTTCTTCCCGCTTTTCCTTAGCTTCGTCAGCAGCGTTCTCTTCATGAACGTCAAGCACCTCACCCGTATAAGCGTCAATGTTCACCTCGGTTATCACGCCTTTTTTATCGGTCTTTATGTCAAAGGAATAGATCCATTTGCCATTCTCCTTTTCGAGTTCATGGCTCTTGATCTTGCCGGGCACTTTGGCTGACGCGATCCGGGTCGCCTTTTTAAGCCCGATCTTGGGCTTGGCCGCCTCAGCTGCAAATGAACCCGTCGCAAGCAGTGCGATCATCAATATTACTTTTTTCATTTTCATTGCTCCTTTTAAAGATCTATGTCTGCTTATATGCATTCGAAAAAGCTACTTTCCGTAAACGAGTATCACAAAACTATTAGGCACCATTTTTGGCCTCGGACGAGGATTGTCGGGTGTTGCGGCAGCGGCCGGTTCGTACTGTGCGGCCGGTAGATAGATGCGGTGAGTTTTGGCATCAAGAGCCATCGTCCTCGCACCTTTTTGTGTTGCAACGTTTTCAACGACCGTAAATTTTGACCCATTGTCCTCTTTTACGACGGTCAACGTACCCGCACCGTCAGAGCTGAATGCGAATTTTGTCTCCGGATCAAAGCCCGCCGCGTCGGGGCCGTCGCCGATCGGCACATCGGCAACGACCTTGCCGCTGATATCGTCGAGAACGATCATTTTCTTATTACTGCATACAAGAAAAAGACGCTTCGTCTTGCGGTCGATCGCCATTCCTGACGCTTCTTCGCCGGGAGCAATGCTCCATCGGGCCTTGACCTTAAGAGCTGCCGTGTCGATCACGACGACCTCGCTCTTGTCTTCAATATTTACAAAGACCTCTCCCTTGCCGTCAGCTGCCGCAAACTCCGGTTTTCCGCCAAGTTCTATCGTCCCCGCAGCCTTGCCGGTCGCCGCATCGATCGCGGTCGCACTCCCACCCGCACCGTTGAACGCAAAGACCTTTTTTGACGCCTCGTCATATATGATCGCATCCGGATTTTTACCCGTTGCGACCGTGTCGATCACCTTGAGAGTTTTAAGGTCAAAGATCGAGACCGAATTATCACGTCCGTTGCTCGTAAAGCCGCGCCCGAGATCTTTTGCGATCGCGATACCGTGAACTCCGTTAGTGTTAGGTATCTCACCGATCTTGTTTCCTGACTCGGTATCGATCACGAGTACGCGTGTTGACCGCGACACATACAGCCTGTGGTCGTCGCTGTCGGCGATCAGATAATCCCAACCGCCGTCACCGCCGATCTCGATCTTTTTCAGCAGATGATAACCGCCGGATTGCGCATTGGCCGTCAACCCCGCCGCGATCGCGACAACCGCGGCAAAACAGATATAGACAATTGCTCTTTTCATTTTTTTGTCCTTAAACGATACGTTCACATCAAATATAAATACGTTTAAATGAATAGAAGATTAACGTGGTATGCCGCACGATCAGCACGCAACTTTTATCTGTCACAGGCAAAATTCACCTTGCATTGATCTGTATCATGCTACGCTGACAGAGGTCATTGATTCGAAATTAGCGACACAGCCACCGCAGTGTTACAACTTAGTAGCGACGATGTTCAATTCGATCCGAATAAGGTTAGCTTTCCGGTTTACGGCGATCATGGCTATTGTTTTGATGGCCTTTGCGGCGAGTGCGTATTGGTTTGTCGGCCACACTGTCAGACGCCAGACAGATGAAACTCTGACCGACATATCCCGCAGCTTTGTCGAGATGATCGAGACCGAACAGGCAGAGGACACGGCTGCCTCCTCAGCGATATCAAAGGTTCACAATGCGATAAACGAGGCCGCCGAGGGCTTGCAATATCACGACTATCAGATCTTTGTTTACGACAAACAAGAGCTGATAGCGGTATCCGAAATTTCGGCGGATAAGCAGCATATTTCCCGCGAGATGGTCAGATCGATCCTTAATGTCAATGACATAACTGAGCAAAAGGACCAGTTCTTTGACCTGGCCGAGAACGGTACACAGTATCGTTCGCTAGTTCTGCTCGAACGTCTCGATGATCGCCAATATGCGATCGTCGCGGTTCATCCTGTCAGCGAAGAGGTCGCTCTCAACCGGCGATTTATCGCGGCACTGCTGCTTTCGATCCCGGTCGCTCTTATCCTTTCGTGTCTTGGCGGGTATTTTCTGGCAAAAAAGGCACTGTCGCCGGTCGTTACGATGAGTTCGACGGCTGCGTCGATCGGTGTTTCAAACTTGAGCGAACGCATTCCTATCGAGAATGCCAAGGACGAACTCGGCAAACTTGCCGCCGTCTTTAATACGATGCTCGATAGGCTCGAACGTTCTTTCGACGATCAGCGCCGATTTGTTGCTGACGCCTCTCACGAATTGCGAACGCCCGTCGCCATTGTACGCGGCGAATCAGAGGTCGCTCTCTCAAGGCAAGACCGTTCTCTCGACGAATACAGATGCTCGCTCGAGGTCGTTCATGATGAGAGCAGGCGGCTGACGCGTATAGTCGATGACCTTTTTATGCTGACCCGCTCTGACGCCGGCCAGCTGCACGCCCGTTTTGCTCCTGTGTATCTCGACGAGATCGCGTCAGATGTACTTAGGTCGATGCGTGTACTTGCCGATGGGCGTGAGATCGAATTGGAATTTCGCACTGAGGGCGAGATGCGAATGTCGGGCGACGTCTCACTGCTGCACCGTATGCTTTTGAATCTGATCGACAACGCGATCAAATACAGCAGCAGCGGCGGGAAAGTGTCGGTCATCTGCCGCGAACAAGGCGACGAGCACCTTGTCCAGATCGTCGATAAAGGACAAGGCATCAGCTCCGAGGATCGTGAACGGATCTTTGAAAGGTTCTATCGCTCTGATAAGGCCCGCTCACGTCAGGATGGTTCGGCAACCGGCGGTGCAGGCCTCGGCCTCCCGATCGCTGCCCGCATTGCCGAGATCCACAATGGTGTTATCAAGGTCGATTCGACACTCGGCAAAGGCACGGTCGTCTCTGTATCATTTCCGCACTCTTAGGTTCAGATACCGCCGATCACGGTTCGTCGGTCAGCACATAACCGGCTCCGCGGCGAGTATGGATAAGTGTGATGGCGTGTCCTTCGTCGAGCTTTGAACGAAGTCGCCTGATATACACGTCGATAAGATTTGAGAATGGGTCAAAGTTCTCGTCCCATACATGTTCCGAGATCTCTTCGCGTCCGAGCACTCGTCCTTTATTTATCGCCATGAACTCCAACAGCGAATATTCCTTTCGGGTAAGGTCGATCTTTTTGCCGTCTCGGCTGACGCTCTGCGAACCTGTGTCTATCTCGAGATCGCAAACGACGATTTTTGCCGAACGCAATGCGTTCTGACGGCGCAAAAGTGCCCGCAGCCTCGCAAGCAGTTCTCTGAACTCGAACGGTTTGATCAGATAATCGTCCGCTCCGATATCAAGCCCCGTTATACGGTCTTCGACAGCATCTCGCGCGGTCAGCATAAGCACCGGCTCGGCCTTTCCCAAAGATCTGAGATGCCCGCAAACCTCAAAGCCGTCCTTTTTAGGCAAATTTACATCAAGTATGTACAGGTCGTATGCGTTGATAGACGCCAAGTAGATCGCCTCGTCGCCATCGGCCGCATGATCTACGGCATACGCATTTTCACGCAAACCTTTTACAACAAAGGTCGCGATCCGCTCATCATCTTCGACCAACAGCACACGCATCTTGCTTAACAGGATAATTGACAGCCGCAAAACACAAAAATCACATTCGCCCGGCTCCTGTGAATTCTGCGGTATAAAAAAGTAAAATATTATCAGCGGCGGTCATACATTATATGAAATTCCCGAGAGCATCCGGCATTTTACTTCATCCGACATCGCTGCCGGGGCGATTCGGCATTGGAGATCTCGGCGGCGAAGCTCAGCGGTTCATCGAGTTCCTGGCCGACGCCGAACAGACGTATTGGCAGATATTGCCTCTCGGCCCGACAGGGTTTGGCGATTCGCCGTATCAGTGTTTTTCGGCATTTGCGGGCAATACGCTTTTGATCTCGCCCGAAATGCTCGTCGCCGACGGCCTCGTCGATCAGGCTTTCATCGATGCGGCACCTGAGTTTCGGACTGATAAGGCAGATCACGGTGCGGCTTATATATGGAAGGATCAGCTGCTTAAAGAGGCGTTCAGCGGATTTTCACATTCGACGAGCGTTGAGCTTCGCGGGCGGTTCGAAGCGTTTATCCGCGAAAACGATTTCTGGCTCGACGACTATGTTCTCTATCGTGCCCTCAAGGCCGACAACGGACAATCAGCATGGTACACGTGGCCTGACGAGCTAAAACTCCGCGACGAACGCGCCATCGCCGACGCTCACGAGCGCCTCTACGAACACGTCGCCGCCGAAAAATTTTCGCAGTTCCTTTTTTTTCGCCAATGGTCATGCCTTCGTGAAAAGGCACGCGAGCACGGCATCAAGATCATCGGCGACATCCCGATCTTTGTCGCTCTTGACTCGAGCGATGTCTGGTGCAACCGCGACAAATTCAAGCTCAGCCCGGACGGCACGGCAAAGGTCGTCGCCGGTGTGCCGCCCGATTATTTTTCAAGAACGGGACAGCTCTGGGGCAATCCGATCTATGATTGGGACGCAATGCGGCGCGAGGGTTTCGGCTGGTGGGCGGCGCGTGTTTATGCATCACTCAGAATGGTTGACATCGTCCGCATCGATCATTTTCGCGGGTTCTCGGCCTCATGGGAAGTTCCCGGCAGCGACGAGACCGCCGAACACGGCCGATGGGTCGATGTGCCGGGCATAGAGCTTTTTCGTACTCTGCACAACTCGTTGGGCGAACTGCCTTTTATCGCCGAAGATCTCGGTGTGATCACACCCGACGTCGAGCGGCTGCGCGACATATTTCACTTTCCCGGAATGCGCATTTTACAATTCGCCTTCGGCGGCGATGCAGGCAACATCGATCTGCCGCACAACTATATTCACAATTGCGTCGCGTACACCGGCACACATGACAATGATACGGCTGTCGGGTGGTTCGCATCGACGGTCGGGGCCGACTCGACACGCGATGCCAAAGAGATCAGCCGCGAACACGCTCATTGTCTCGCTTATCTAAACTCCGACGGTAAAGAGATACATTGGGATCTCATCCGTGCCGTCTGGGCATCGGTCGCCGATACCGCTATCGCACCGATGCAGGATCTATTAGGCCTCGGCACCGAAGCCCGTATGAACTTGCCGGCCTCAACATCAGGCAATTGGGAATGGCGAATGTCACCAGACGCGATAACCGAAACTATCACCTCACGCATCAAAGAGCTGACCGTGACCTACGGCCGCCAAACCCGTCCATAGATCGATCTATGCTCAGCCGCGATAGATTTAGACAGTTCGCGGCAAAATACCTTTGCTCTGTTCGTCCGGGCACATCTATGCGCTTAGAATAAAGATATGAATATCAAAAACCTCTTGAGCATCACGGTAATATCGTCCGCTTTTATCATCTCGGCATCGGCGTGTTCGGCGTCATCGATCGGCAATGCCGGACCTAACCGCGTCGTCAGCGAAGGCTCCAACGCCGTCTCGTCGCCCGCGGCTTCACCGTCAAACGTCGAAACCGCCGTCGGCATCGCCCAAGCATCTCCGACGCCTGCAAATAAGCCTCGCACCGTTCGTGATTTCTTTATGGAATTGCCCGATAGGTATTTCACGCTTGAGAGCTGTGATAAAGCAAATGACAAGGGCTGTAAAAAAGCTAAGGTAGATTATCTAAAGACACTGCCCGGCATAGAGGACACCGCCAACGGCTATCTCACCGGCGGCTGCGACGGTGCTCAGGGCTGTCTCGAAATGGCGATCTTTAAAAAGGCCGACGGCAATTACATCATCGGCGTCCGCAGCGATCTCTAGATGGGCAGCGAGGCGTATTTCATCGACTATGACGGCGGCAAATGGACAGACGTCTCATCAAAGATCGTCGATGGCTGGAGCAAAAACAACTATTACGTCTTTCCGCGAACGGGTACGACCGTACAGGTCTTTGCCAAACTTCCTGACGAGTCCGAGTCTGACTCAGACACCGCCAAGGGCAAAAAACTCTACGATCTCGCATGGAAAGACGGCAGATTCACCCGAAAGTAATTTCTATTTTTTGCCTAGCTGACCGCCGCTTCCAGATACGTAAGCGTCGCATTATCGGCATCGAGTTCGGCCTCGATGCCGTATGGCAAGGTGATGTTCTCGCGTATATGGCCAAATGACAGGCCGTAAACCAACGGTACGCCAAGATCGCCGAGACGGTCGGTAAGTACGTCCATGAGCGGCTTGCCGTCCTTAGGCGCGTTGGCTCCGGTATCGTCAAAGACGCCGAGGGCAATGCCCGCAAGCGATCTTAGGTCACAGCTTTGCCGCAGCTGCGTCAGCATACGATCGACCCGATACGGCGCCTCATTGATCTCTTCGATAAACAATATCTTGCCTTTAAGGTCATTGAGAGCATATGGCGTACCGGCGAGAGACGACAGCAGCGACAGATTGCCGCCGGTCAGACGCCCGCGTGCCTTGCCCTTGACCATCGTCTGCGTCCGATAGAATGGCGACGCATTTGCCGCGTTGACCGCCGAGACCTCTATCTTATAAGGCTCTTTGGCAAGGCTTACGACATCAAGTGCGTGCCCCTTTGTATAATCGTTAAAGTTTGACGAGCCGACCGGCCCGTGAAAGGTAACAAGGCCCGTATTTTGACTGATAGCGATATGCAGTGCAGTAATATCCGAGAACCCTATAAAGACCTTAGGGTTCTTTTTTATCATCGCGTAATCGATATCCGGCAGCATACGCGGAGCGCCGCCGCCGCCGCGAACGCACCAGACGCCTTTGACCTCGGGATCTCTGAATGCCGCGTGCAGGTCGCTCACGCGTTCCTTATCAGTGCCCGATAAAAAACCGTAACTGCCGCGAGCGTGTTCACCGGCCTTTGCCTTAAAACCAAGCGAATCGATATTTGCCATCGCACGGTTAAAGGTCTCAGCCGAGACGCCGCTCGACGGTGCGATGATCGCGACGGTATCACCCGGCGAGAGGCGTTTGGGCTTAATGATCCTATGCCTTTCGGCGGACGTGCCACGTGCTGTGACTGAGGTGGACATCGTGCTTGAGATCAGCGGCATAACGGCGGCCGATCTTAAAAGATCTCGTCGATTCATCAGGTCAATGATAGCGGATGTCGGCGTCTCGTGCTCAACTCTCTCACGTGCGTGCGGCGACTATTTTTTCAAATGAGCCTTGCTGAAACTCGTCCAGAGTAACGCCTGTCCGTGCCGCGGCGTCCTCCTCGGTGACAGCACTGCAAGATATAGCCCGCAAAAAAAAGTTTAGCAGGCCCTGGCCCGTCGCCGCGTCGTCAAACGTGTTGCCCACCAGCGAAGCCTTTGTCGCCTTATCGACAAAGCTCTTGAGCCGCAGCGACGCGTCATCCAGATTCTCAGCAAAAAAGGCGTAAACCGCCGCAAGCCTCGCCGGTATCTGTGCCGGATGCAGGTCCCAGCCCTGATAGATGCCGCTGCGCAGAGCGCGTCGGCAGTTAGATGCGTGCATCTGCCAAGCGGACATCACCGCTTGGCGATTTTCGGCAAGCTGCGATTGCGTCAATTCTTTTTCGCGATGCGGCCCGACCGGCATCGCGATCGTTGCCCCATCCGAGATCCATACGCCCGTATCTGATAATGCGGACTGCATCAAACCGCGCGCAAGGTCGCACGCCTGATGATCGAGCGACTGTGACGACGACGTAACACCGAGCGACGACAAATAATCGTAAGCTCCGAAATGAGCACTGCGGCAGCGTCCGCGTGATGCCGCGATCAGCGACGGCAATGCGATCTCGCCAAAAGGCCCGATAACCGCTCGCGGCGTCTCGACCATCAATTCGATCCTGATCGAACCGCTCTCGATGCCGAGCGATGCCTCTAGTTTATCGAGCGTACCGGCAAGAGCCTCGACCTGCACCGCCGAATCGACCTTTGGCAGCGTGACCGCAAAATTATCGGGAACGCGTCCCGCCGACTCGACGAGCCGCGTCAAAAATATGTCGATCGTACCGATCGCACGCTCTGCCGCCTGCGGCGTAAAAGCCTTTGACCGTATGCCGAAATAACGCGGCAGCATATCGTCCCTCATCGCGGCGGCCGTCTCGGCGGCGGTCCGCTCGGCATCGAGATCCTCTTCCGCATCGGGCCGTATGCCGTAGCCGTCCTCAAAGTCGATGCGGTAGTCTTCGATCGGTTCGAACTCAAGTTTTGTCAGCACACTTTCGCGAACTCCGCCCGCGTACTGGGACATTATCCCGAAAGATTGGGCAAAACTCTCAGGAGTCGCGGCATATTGCTCGAGCGAACGCAGTGCGAGGCGCCCCAGTTTCTGACAGGTCTCAGCCTTGAACAGATCGGCGCCGCCATAAACGACGTGTATCGGCTGGCCGCACGCTCGTATATTTACGGATGTGTCGCCGGACGTATCGCTGCCGAGTAATCGTGAAGTGCGCTCGACAAAGTCCGCGTTGAGAGTACGTTTCATTCTTCCGTCTTTCCTTATCTTTCGAGCAGTTTTGTGAGTCTCATCTCGACCGCTGCAAGATCATCGAGATCGTCGCTGTCCCATAAGATCTCGGCGCGGTTAAATAGATCCTCAAGCATCGGGAACGGACGCGTCGCCGCCATGCTTGTCGCCCAGCGTCTCGAACCACTGCATTCGGTCAGCACATAGACCGCCTCGTCATCAGGCAATTCGTTTAGCCACGCCAATTTTTTATAGATCTTTCGCCGCAACTTTAAAAGGCAATATTACAGAAAAAAGCAAGATTTAACACGCCGACAGCTCACCTCTGCGGCCCGATACGGCGACGGATATGCCTGACATCGCAAAAAATACGACATTTTGTGTAGTCTTTGCCAACAATGTCTATATATACGGTTGCGTATCGAGTTAGACTATGACATATTTTATTCGCCGAAAAGTACGCTTTCACGGTCATCTATAAAGTTTTTACAAACTCAGGAGAATCATATTTATGGCAGGCAAATTTGAGGTTAAGACCGGCAAGACCGGCAAGACCCGTTTTAATCTAAAGGCAAGCAATGGTCAGATCATCTTGTCCAGCGAAGCATACGACGAAAAGAAAAGTGCGTTAAAGGGCATCGAGTCTGTTCGTAAAAATGCGGTCAACGACAAACGCTTTGAGCGCAAAACGGCTAAGGACGGCTCACCGTATTTTGTGCTGAAAGCCGCTAACGACGAGATCATCGGCAAGAGCGAGATGTACAAGACCAAAGCCTCAATGGAAAATGGCATCGCCTCGGTCGGCCGCAACGCCCCCGAAGCCTCGGTCGTCGAAGCATAGAAAAAACCGGCCTCACATCAGTCTTTTTTTCATCACCGGCCCAAGCCCTAAACGCTTGGGCCAATTTTTCCCTCGGAATTCGCCCTTCTCTCTTCGTGCTTCTTACTTTTGACTTCTATTTTTTGACTTTTGATTTCCGTCTCCTTACTTCTGGCTTCTCGCTTCTTACTTCTGTATCCTGTTTTTTATGCGCACAATTCTCGGGATCGAACGTATCGTCGGCGACCAGATAAACATTCTCAGCGGCCAGCGTGTCGCATTGGTTTGTAATCAGGCATCAGTGCTGCCTGAGACCTTTGCTCACGCGGCGGATGTCTTTCATGCACATTCCGACATACGCCTGACGACGCTCTTTGGCCCGCAGCACGGCATTCGCGGCGACGTTCAGTACAATATGATCGAGACTCCGCATCAAAAAGATCCGCGTACCGGCATAATGGTTTACTCGCTCTACAGCGAGGTCCGCGAACCGTCCGAGGAGATGCTTGCCGACGTCGATACGATCGTCATCGACCTTCAGGATGTCGGCTGCCGCATCTATACGTTCGTCTATACGATGGCAAACTGTATGCTCGCCGCCAAAAAATACGGCAAAAAGGTCGTCGTGTGCGACCGTCCAAATCCGATCAACGGCCTCGACATCGAGGGCAACATTACTGAGGACGCATTTCGCTCATTCGTCGGCCAATTTGCACTGCCGACGCGCCACGGCATGACGATCGGCGAACTAGCTCAAATGTTCAACGAACATTTCGGCATCGGCTGCGAACTCGAGATCGTCAAGATGCAAAATTGGAAGCGTGAGATGTGGGGCGACGAGTGCGGCCTGCCATGGATCCTGCCAAGCCCCAACATTCCCGATGTCGATACGTGTGTCGTTTTCCCCGCGACCGTACACATCGAGGGCACCGAACTATCAGAAGGACGCGGTACAACACTGCCTTTCTTTTTGAACGGAGCACCGTACATCGACGCCTACGAATGGGCGACTGCCCTTCGCTCATTCGACTTTCCCGGCGTCGCCTTTCGCGAAGCATATTTTCGCCCGACATTTTGCGAGTTCGCCGGCGAGACCTGCGGCGGAGTGCAGATACACGTCACCGACCGCAACTCATTTACACCCGTCATCGTCGGCATCGCCATGGTCAAAACCGCCTACGATATGTACCCCGATAAATTTCAATGGCGGCAGAACGCCTACGAATACGAGTTCGACAAAAACCCGATCGACGTCGTCGCCGGCACCGACAAGATCCGCAAAGCCATCGAAAACGGAACCGATCTAAAGGAACTCCAAAACTCATGGCACCAACCTCTAATAGATTTTGCCGACACCCGCAAACTGTATCTGCTGTATTGATCTGAGCACAAAGAATACGAATATTGAGTAGATATTTACAAGTTTGTGCAAAGTCGTTAGTATTACCCATGAGAGTAATACTATGAGAGTGACGACCAAAGGACAGGTAACGATCCCGATCGAGGTTCGTGAAAAATTTGGTATTTTTCCGGGTACCGAGGTTGAGTTCGGATCTCGCGGTGAGACAATAACGATCCGAAAAGCCCCCGTAAAAAAAGGCCGCCAGACCCGCGGCCGGGAATTAGTCTCATTCTTGACCGGAAAGGGCGATGTAAAAATGACCACCGATGCAATAATGAAACTTACCCGCGGATGGGACGAAGAAGATGATATTGATTGACAGTTGTGTGCTGCTCGACATATTTACTTGTGATCCAGTTTGGTATCAATGGTCATCATCTGTGATCGCAAGTGCTGCAAATAGATCAAAATTGGGGATAAATCAGATCATATTTGCAGAGGTCTCGGTCAGGTTCAGTTCTATTATCGATATGGAAAACACTTTTCCAACATCGAGATTCGAAAGAGTACATCTGCCGTTCGACGCGGCATTTCTGGCAGGCAAAGCCTTTCATAAATATAAAAAACAAGGCGGAACAAAAGCCTCTCCGCTTCCCGATTTTTTTATCGGGGCACATGCTGCCGTTTCGGGGTATAAATTACTTACACGGGACACGCGACGTTTTCGACGGTATTTCCCATCCGTCGAACTGATCGCTCCGTAACCTTATGTCATCGGCGGCCTGGCATCGAATTATATTGATCCGTTCCTCACGAGTCCTCGCCGCAGGCTTTACCGTTTAGAACCAGCTCCCCTTGCTCTTGCCGCCAAAGATGCTGCCGAGCACACCTCTGACGATGGTGTTGCCGATCTGTCGGCCGATAGATGAACTTGCCGAGCGTGCGACACTCTTGGCGATCGACTCGGCCAGCGAATCGTTTCTGCTGCTCGAGCTTCGGGCTGCTTTGGCATCTGCCTTTGCCTGTTCGGCAGCCTGTTTTGCAGCGGCCTGTTCCTCGGCTGCCTGAGCCTGTTCGGCGGCTTTTGCCTCAGCTTTTGCCTGCAGCAGTTCAAATGCCGATTCGCGATCGACGGGCGTATCGTAGATACCGGCAACAAGCGATCCCGCGATCAGCTGCTGACGCTGTTCGGGTGTGATCGGCCCGATCTGTCCGACGGGCGGCACCACAAAAGCACGATCGACCACCGTCGGCACGCCTTTTTCGTCGAGCATTGAGATCAAAACTTCGCCGACGCCGAGTTCGGTTATCGCCTCTTCAGTATCGATATTAGGGTTCACGCGAAAGGACGTCGCCGCCGCCTTTACGCCTTTTTGCTCCTGCGGAGTATAAGCCCTAAGTGCATGCTGCACTCGATTGCCGAGCTGTGCAAGCACTTTTTCGGGAATATCGGCCGGATTTTGTGTGACAAAATACACTCCTACGCCCTTAGATCTGATCAGTCTCACGACCTGTTCGATCTTATCGATCAACGCACCCGGAGCATCTGAAAAGAGCAGATGGGCTTCGTCAAAAAAGAATACAAGTTTCGGCTTATCGAGGTCACCAGCCTCGGGCAGCGATTCAAAAAGTTCGGACAACAGCCAGAGCAGAAATGTCGAGTACAGTTTCGGAGCATTGATGAGCTGATCGGCAGCAAGCAGATTTAGCACGCCCTTGCCATTGACCGTCTGTATAAGATCGTCGAGCTTGACCGCAGGTTCGCCAAAAAAGAGGTCGCCGCCCTGCTCATCTATCTGCAAAAGTCCGCGTTGGATCGCGCCGACCGACGCACTCGACACATTACCGTACTTGAGTGTCAGCTCATCGGCATTTTGCCCGACAAACGTCATCAGCGATTGCAGATCCTTAAGGTCAAGCAGTAAAAGGCCGTTGTCGTCGGCATATTTAAAGGCGATCGAGAGTACACCCGATTGCGTGTCGTTAAGGTCTAACAGGCGCGACAGCATCAGCGGGCCCATTTCTGAGACCGTCGCCCGCAACTGGCTTCCCTGTTTGCCAAAGACATCCCAGAGCGTCGCAGGAAATTGTTCAAAAGTGGGCGTGATGCCAAGCTGCTCATTTCGTGCATCGATCTTTGCATTGCCGCCGCCGATCTGTGTGACGCCCGTCAGATCGCCCTTGATGTCAGCCATAAAGACCGGCACGCCGCGTTCGCTAAATCCCTCGGCGAGCTTTTGCAGCGTCACGGTCTTTCCGGTACCGGTCGCACCCGTGATCACGCCATGCCTGTTCGACATCTGCGGCAAAAGAAAATGCCCCTCGTCCTTAGCGTCTTTTTTTGCTACTAAAATCGGTTCGCTCATTTTTGTTAAGTATCTATTGATTTAAATTCAGATGCCGTCGATCTGAGAGCAGCCGGTTACTGACGGCTGTGCCGGCCTCTTTGACCGCCTCAATTTCAGTAACGCGGTAACTTTCGAGTAGTATAACAAAAAGCCAATCTCTTTCCCCGATATCGCACCTTGCCGGGTTCGCGTTGCCGTCGATCCCGTTTAAGTTAGGAGTCGAAACTCAATGAATAAACGCATATATCTTTTTTTAACAATAACTTTAGCACTAGTTCTTAGTACATATACGTTCGGACAGAATCGGTTCGAGGGTTACTCGCTGACGGTCGAGGCGGATAATAGCGGTATATGTCCGGTCAGATATCTGCCATCATCCGGTGCGGGAAATGCCGTCGACGTTTACGTCGCCGGCACCAATCAGACGGTAAAGGCAGCGGGCATCACCGCATGCGGCGGCAGCGTCGTACAGAATGGCAATAAAACAATAACTAACGGCGACGGGAAATGGTGCTTTCAAGGGCCCGAACCGATGTACGAGATAAAACTGACCAACGGAATAACATATCTCTGGTACCCCATGGACGAAGGTTCAGGCTTTTACAATCTAAAAGATTTTAGGCCCGTAAAACGCAGTACTGACGGTAAATACAGCTTTTCTGAGCCTCCCGATTACACCAGAACATTTAAGAATGCAATGGCATTTATCGCCGCTCGTCAGGGTGGCACCCTGCGTGTGCCCGACGGCGATTATATTGTCGGCACGACCGACGGCAACACACGCGACCCCAATTATCAGGCGATCACATTGCCGTCAGGCATCAATATCGTCGGAGCCGGAGCTAACATATCGATCCCTAATACAAATCTTCCCTCACGCGTAAGCCCGACGCGCATTCGGCTTCGCAATCCGGATCAAACGATATTTCGTATCGGCGGCTGTACCAATCGCGTAATGATAAGCAACCTCGAACTGGTCGGCAACGCTTCGTTGGTCTCAGAACCGGTGCGCAATATGAATAACACTTACGGTATCGAAGGCCTAGGTAAATGGGCTAAGGACGCCCGCGGCGAATCGGCTAACTCGAGCCAGATCTTTAAGTTCGAGAATATTACCTTTCAGGATCTCGACAAAGGTATCTATGTCCATAATATAAATGACGACAACTGCAAACCGGCCGAACAGGTATGCAAGTCGTGGCAATTCGATTACGTCAAGATCGATCACGCCCTGTTTCTCAACAACAAGACGGGCATTTTTGTTGACACCGGTAACACTGACTGGACCATTGCCAACTCTGTCTTTAACTACATAGCAGCAAATGCTCCGGGCGACGGCATTCATCTAAAAAATGCAGGCACAATGCTGATCCAACAGACGTTCGGCGGCGGCTACGATTACGGTTCAGGCATCGGTGGGACATTTCTCTATGTTGACACCGTGGGCAGCTTGACGGTTATCAATTCTTCCAGCGAACGCGGCCAACGCAGTATCTATACTAATCCGCTGGGAATGATAAGCAATGTAATGCTCATAATGACAGGTGATGTATTTGCCGATAAGGTTGAGCTCAGAGGTCTCGTCAACTTTATTTCGAGTGGAAATTTCTTCGGAGCGAACACTATACTGGCCGATCCGACAGCAGTCATAACATCTACCGGCGACCGTTTTTGCTATGACGCGCGACTCGTGGCCTGTACTGACAGCTCCGGAAAAGTGGTCAGCAGCCCAAACTCCAATGGAGGCCGAATGATGTTTCAGACCGGACGCCTGCCCGAGGGTTCGGGACAAACGCGCATCGACGGACGCCCCAATCTGTTCGGCTACAACGTCGAGGTGCGTGACGGCCTTATCCAATATGACCCCAACACGACCTTTTCAGACATAACCAAATGGGCACAAGGCGGTGACGGTCGCCCGCCAGTCCGTGACGGAGCATATGTTTATTGCAAAGACTGCCGTCGCGGCGGTGTCTGTTCGCAAGGACAGGCCGGATCTGATGGAGCTTTTGCCAAACGCATTAACGGCCGCTGGATGTGTGATTAAATAAAAAACACAGCATTTATGCGGTTCATACCGATCTGTGCGGAGTGTCCTAAACAGGCATCTCCGCATTTTCTTTATCCTTTCAGAACGATATTGCCGCCGTATGTTTTTTATGCGGACAGATATGGTCAACTTTCTGACAATAAATACTCTCAGCAGCCGATTTTTCGGCATCAGTACACAATACCCGAAAATTGGGAACGAATTTTCGCCGTAACCATGTTTATTCGCAATGTTTAATCCGTTTCCTTTTCAGCATAAAAGTAAACGATATCCGTGCTTTTTTTGAAAATAGCCTCGCTAGGGTCAAATATGACATCGATCTATCGAGTCGTCTAACACCGTATTTCTGCGGCGCTGAAATTGATTAAATCGGGCTTCTGACCGATAATCAATAGTTTTGATATTTACTAGAATAGTTATAATTCCGTCCAACCGATCTGATGCCCTAAGCGGCAGCTTTAACGCAGCCGTTCTTTCGAACAGTATGCGTCGGGCCGGAGAAGCAACTTAAAAGAACGATATGAACGATTACGTAATTTATATGGTGCCTGCACTCGGCATCATCGGGCTGCTGGTAATGGCGGTTAAATCCGCATGGATCAGCAAACAGGACGCCGGGGACGAAAATATGCGTACCCTCGCCGGGCACATCGCCGACGGCGCGATGGCATTCCTTAAGGCCGAGTGGAAAGTGTTGAGTATCTTTGTACTGATAACCGCGGCACTGCTCGCATATTCGGGAACGGTCCACAATGTCAACGGTCGTGAGATCCACTCGAGCTGGGTCATCTGTATCGCCTTTGTCATCGGCGCCGTGTTTTCGGCAACCGCCGGATACATCGGTATGAAGGTCGCGACAAAAGCCAACGTCCGTACGACACAGGCCGCCCGCACCAGCCTGCAGCAGGCTCTAAAGGTATCATTCACCGGCGGCACGGTCATGGGACTCGGGGTTGCCGGACTCGCGGTACTCGGCCTCGGCGGATTGTTCATAGTATTTCTTAAGATGTTCGCAGGTGTCGGAGCCAACACGGTCAGCACAGCGATCGAGGTCCTGACCGGATTTTCGCTCGGAGCCGAGTCGATCGCACTATTCTCAAGGGTCGGCGGCGGCATCTACACAAAGGCGGCTGACGTCGGCGCCGACCTCGTCGGCAAGGTCGAGGCGGGCATTCCTGAGGATGACGTCCGCAACCCCGCAACCATCGCCGACAACGTCGGTGACAACGTCGGCGACGTCGCCGGCATGGGAGCTGACCTTTTTGGTTCATATGTAGCAACGATCCTCGCAACCATGGTACTCGGACAAGAGATCAAGGTCACAGACGCTTTCGGCGGTATGTCGCCGATACTGCTTCCGATGGTCATCTGCGGCCTCGGCATTATCTTCTCGATCATCGGCACGATGCTCGTACGCATCAGCGATGAAAGGTCGAGCGTGCAAAATGCACTCAACATCGGCAATTGGGCCTCGATGATCCTGACGGTCATCGCCTCGTACTTTATCGTGATGTGGATGCTGCCCGAGGGCAATATCACGCTTCGCAGCATCTCGTTCACAAAAAATGGCGTTTTTGGAGCTATCGTCGTCGGCACGGTCGTCGGAGCGATCATGTCGATCGTCACCGAGTACTACACTGCGATGGGGAAAAAGCCCGTCAACTCGATCATTCAACAGTCATCGACCGGACACGCGACCAACATCATCGGCGGCCTCTCGGTCGGCATGAAATCGACCGTCGTCCCGATCCTGACACTCGCCGGCGGCATCATGGCCTCATACTATTGTGCGGGCCTCTACGGCGTTGCTATCGCAGCCGCCGGAATGATGGCGACGACCGCAATGCAGCTCGCGATCGACGCGTTCGGTCCGATCGCGGATAACGCAGGCGGTATCGCCGAAATGAGTCAACTGCCGCCCGAGGTTCGCGAACGCACTGACAATCTCGACGCTGTCGGCAACACGACCGCAGCGACCGGTAAGGGCTTTGCCATCGCATCGGCTGCTCTGACATCACTCGCACTCTTTGCCGCTTTTGTCGGCATCGCGGGCATCGAGCACATCGACATCTATAAGGCCAACGTACTCGCCGGACTCTTTGTCGGCGGCATGATCCCGTTCGTCTTTTCGGCACTCTGCATCCAGGCTGTCGGACGTGCGGCGATGGATATGGTGCAGGAAGTTCGTCGTCAGTTTCGCGACATACCGGGCATAATGGAGTACAAGGCTCAGCCCGAATACGAAAAGTGCGTCGCCATCTCGACACAGGCTTCGATCCGCGAAATGCTGGCCCCCGGAGCGATCACTCTGATCACGCCGGTAGTCGTCGGATTTATCTTCGGCCCCGAGGTACTCGGCGGCCTGCTCGCCGGTGTCACGGTCTCGGGCGTTCTAATGGGCATCTTTCAGTCGAACGCCGGCGGTGCCTGGGACAACGCCAAAAAATCGTTTGAAAAAGGCGTCGAGATCAATGGCGAGATGCACTACAAAAAGAGCGAACCGCACAAGGCTTCGGTCACCGGCGACACGGTCGGCGATCCTTTCAAGGACACATCCGGCCCGTCGATGAACATCCTCATCAAACTGATGTCCATCGTCTCGCTGGTCATCGCACCATATATCTACGGTATCGGACACTAGTCCGGTCGGTACACAGTGCGAAGAGAGCCTCGAGCGTTGAGCTTGAGGCTCTTTTTGATTGACAGGCAATTTACTCAGTGTTAGATTTCGTTTCGACCGCGGATCAAGCCGCGAAAAAGGAGAATATGAACCTTACAACGATCATCACAACAGCCGCGGCGACACTGATATTCGCAAGTGCTGCGACAGCTCAAACCCGCACATTCACCGACAGCAAAAATGGGATCAGCGTCGCCTATAAGTCCGGTTGGAAAACCGCGACCGGCAAGCGTGCCGCCACCGACACCGTATTTGGCGACCCCGGCAAAGGGATAAAACTGCTGAAAGTAATGCCCGCGACGTTTCAAAAGAAATATCACGGCACATACGAGTTCAATATTTGGAAAGCCGATGACGCAAAGATCAAATGCGGCACACCCGACGCTCAGCCGTCCGATGACGAAGTGCCGATCGAAGCACCTTTAAAAGGCTGGGCAAGAACGATGAAGATCGGCGGCAGAACATTCTACGGATACAGCGGCAGCAACGGCGGTATGTCCAAATCGATCGCCCTGATCGGCTATCGCGGTATCGTCGGCGGCCGCTGTTTGCAGATACAGGTAATGACCTTTCAAGTATCGGCGTTCGGCGACTTTAAACCATTTGCCATGGCACCGATAGAAAGAGAATTTCGCTCATTTCTACGGTCCGTAAAATTTAAAAGGCGGTAATATTCAGCTCTGATGATCACGACCCATCAGATCGACAAAGCGTTCAAAGAGATATTCCGAATCATGCGGCCCGGGAGCTGATTCCGGGTGATACTGCACTGAGAATACCGGCAGCGTCTTGTGCCGCAGACCGGCGACCGTGTGGTCGTTGAGGTTGATGTGCGTGACCTCGACATCCGCGGGCAGCGAATCGGCGTCGACCGCAAAACCATGGTTGTGCGATGTGATCTCGATCTTGCCCGTCGTCAGATCCTTGATCGGCTGATTGCCGCCGCGATGGCCGAACTTGAGCTTGTACGTCTTACCGCCAAACGCCTCACCGATCAGCTGATGGCCGAGACAGATGCCAAAGAGAGGTTTTTTAGAGCCTGCAAGCTTTTTGACCTGCTCGACAACATCACTCATCGATGCCGGATCGCCCGGGCCGTTGGACAAAAAGATACCGTCAGGATCGAGCTTTAACACATCTTCAGCAGCCGTCGCCGCCGGGACGACGGTCACGCGGCAGCCATACCTTGCAAACTCGCGAAGGCTATTTGTCTTGACCCCAAAATCGTAAGCGACAATGTGAAACTTTTCGCTTCCCTCTGCGGAATACTCGTAACCCGCATCGGCAGTGACCGAACTCGCAAGTTCACGTGACTCCATCTCCGGAGTCGCCAATATCCTTTCGAGCAAAAGGTTAGGATCGGTTTCGGTCGTTGAGATACCGGCACGCATCGCCCCCTTATCGCGAATGTGACGCACGAGAGCACGCGTGTCGATATGCTCGATGCCGACAATGCCGTTGTCGCAAAGATAACTCTGCAGCGACTGTGTCGAGCGAAAGTTAGACGCAATACGGCTTGCCTCGCGAACAACAAAACCCTCGACCCATGGCCGGCGCGATTCGACATCTTGAGTGTTCACACCGTAGTTGCCGATCAGGGGATATGTCATACACACGATCTGTCCGGCGTACGACGGATCGGTCAATATCTCCTGATAGCCGGCCATTGACGTGTTAAAGACCATTTCGCCGAAAGATTCGCCTTCGGCACCGAAAGACCGGCCGACGAATGCACGTCCGTCTTCCAAAACAAGTATCGCTTTAGACCCATCGCTCATTGGCTAAATGATATCGCAATCGAAACCATGACTAAAAACCGCCCGCATCTCAAAGAGATACAGGCGGATCTGAAAGTTGGTCTATCCGTGACATTAACGGTCGTCGTCAGGCCTAACGTCGTCGTCATCAGCACTCGGTGTCATGATGGGCTTGGGCACGTTGTCAGCATATTGCTCATGTCCAAGAAAACCGACATTCCCCGGCCGCCAGTATCTGAAAAAAGCCTTACCGTAAATATATTTTTCCGGCACAAGGCCCCACGAACGCGAATCAAGCGAGTTATCTCGGTTATCACCGAGGACAAAGTAATGATGTTCCTCAACACGCCTTGCGGGCATCGAGAGCATCCCACTGTTGTGCTCGGTATCAAGATAATCTTCGTCCAGTTGGACACCGTTGATATACACTCGTCCGCTGCGAAACTCGACCGTCTCGCCGGGCAGCCCGATCACACGCTTTACAAAACTTTTATCCGGATTGTTCGGGTACCAGAAAACAACGATATCACCGCGCTCGATATGGCCCCAACTCACGCTTTGTATCTTGTAGTAAACGAGCTTGTTCACAAGGAGGCGTTCGCCATCATGAAGCTCCGGCACCATCGACGTACCCTCGACAACGACAGGCTGGATAAAGAACACGCCGAAAAGCACAAATACCAGCAAGATCAAAAATATATCGCGGATCAGCTTAAAGCCTTCGGACCACAGCCCTTTACGCGATTCCTTAGCAAGGTGATGCACCTCGATCTGGCTGTCGTCGGACGGATGTACCGAACCGAAGATGATTTGGTTTTTCTTACCAAAATCGAACATAATCAAGCATCTTTGACGCATCGACAGCCAAGCGCGTTCGCCTGTCGAAATATCATTAATAATAATCGTAGCGCACCTTATCCTTTGTCAAAGGATATTAGCATCGCTTTTATACGCCAGACACAAATTATATGAACCGAGAAATACGAGATCTGATACCGGCAACGGCAAATTATGCTTACCTTAACAGCGCCGCTGTCGGCCCGCTGCCGACCACTGCGATAGCGGCTGTCAACGATCAGCTTAATGACGTATCAGCACACGGCAGTATAAACTTTCCTCACTGGATCGAGATCAAAGAAAATTGCCGGACACTGATGTCATCAATGCTTGGTGTCGAGCGTGAGCATCTTGCCTTTGATCAGAACACCTCGGTCGGAATAGCTTCAATCGCTGCCGGTATCGATTGGAGATCCGGTGATAATATTGTCAGTTTTGCCAACGAATTCCCTGCAAACTTCTACGGCTGGCGAAGCGTTCGTAACGAATATGATGTCGAGCTTAGAATGTGCGAGGAACGTAATGGCCGTCTTGATACAGACGAGATAATAAGCCTTATGGACAGCCGTACGCGTGTTGTCGCCGTGAGTGCGATCCAGTTCGCCTCAGGTTTCGCCGCCGATCTCGAACGCATCGGCAAAGCCGTTCGAGCAGTCGATGCATTATTTGTCATCGATACCATTCAGGCACTCGGTGCCCGCAGCTACGATCTGCCCGCTCTGTACGTAGATGCCGCCTGCGGAGCGTCTCATAAATGGCTGTGCGGCCCAGAGGGCGTCGGATACATTTATCTCTCTGACCGTGCCCGCGAGAGGATCACACCAAAAGCGATCGGCTGGATCAGCGTGCCCGAGCCGTGGGATTTTGACGACCGCGAACAGCCGCTCAGGCCTAACGCCCTTGCTTGGGAAGCCGGTACCGGGCCATCAGCCTTGTTTTACGGGCTGGAGGCGAGTCTTAAACTTTTGACGAATATTGGCCTGGACAAGATCGGATCTCACATTCGCGATCTTTCGAACGAGCTATGCGAACGGCTGCGGCCTTTGAATTACGAAATGATCAGCTCGAGAGTACCTGATGAGGCAACAGGCATCGTGTGCATTAAACATCTCGGCGGCCTCACGTCGAATGACGTCGCAAAGACACTCTATAATGCGGGCGTGATCGTAAGCCCTCGCGGCGACCGCTTACGCATCGCGACGCACTTCTTTAATACAAGCGACGATCTCGACCGTCTTTTCGATGCACTTCCGTCCTAGATTGAATCGCTAAGCAGATGATCGACAGTGCTGTCCGCAGAAAGGCCGTCTAAATTAAGACGCACCATGCCGCCTGCATCAGAAAATGATCCCCATGTGATACGCTCGCGTTCACGGTATTTGAAATAGATGATGCCCACCAGTACGCCAATTGCCATGGCAAATCCGATAGCAAGCAAGATCGCCAATGCTGTTGAGAGAAATAAATTGGCCGCACCGACGGTGAAATCACGTTCGGCTCTTGTCGCTCGTGCCGGAGCGCCAAAGAGCCATTGGACATCCTTTTGAAATTTGACCCGGTCGAGCAATGCGTTTGCAGCATCAGCATCGGCGACATCATATACTACGGCATTATAATTGCCGATTCGACGATAGACTATCGACGGGTCATTCAGTTCTGTGAGACGTTGTTTGATCTGCTGATCGGTCTCGGTCGATGCCTGAGGGGTCGTGAACTCGACTATTACAAGCCTGCCGGCATCATATTGTGCCGAGACAGCCTCAGTTCCTCCCGCAAAATCTATCAGATCGAGCAGCGGCCGTTCACCTACGTTCTTTTTGAGGTCTGCGGCATTATTGGCAAAAACAGCCTTTGCACGGACGTTTTCCCAATCGGGCAGATGTTTCATTAACACCGGCACGCCGTCACTGTCTGAGACTTCCTGACTTTTGATTTCCGAATTACCGTTATTCCCCGACATTGGCTGCGCGAGTGCCGCAGCCGCCAAACACAGTAACAACCCTGCGATCAGAATCGAATATTCAAGATAGAATTTATATCTATACATATTTTCCCGAATATCGGTGTCAAACGATATGTCGATTTTAACATCATCTGACCATATCCGGATCTCAAAATACCCTTTAAGTTTAGCGCACGATATCGTGCACGATATCGGCGCCTCTTTCGTTCTAATAGTGGTGATCTCAAGCTATGATGCGCGGCAAACGTAATGAATATGCCCAAATAATCGAACAATAGCCCGATCTTAGCGTGTTCAACATATTGGCCCTAACAGGCATCGTGCTTTGGCACGGCATTTGATTTAGTACAAAACGGGAGGGAAAGCAATGACAACAGAAGCATTAAGTTTTCCGGTTTTTCACAGTAACAGCGGGGTTCGCACAGACGAAGTTACGTTTGCAAAAGGAAAAGGCGAGAACATAAAACTCGCCGCCGATTTTGCCTTGGCACAGCGAGCGGCAAATGGTGATATGCCCGCGTTTGAAGAATTATACAATCGTCATCATAGACGCGTTTACTCGATATGCTTGAGGATGCTGCAAAACTCATCCGAAGCCGAGGATCTGACGCAGGATGTATTTATCCAGTTATATCGCAAGATCGGAAGTTTTCGCGGTGATTCGGCCTTTACAACATGGCTGCATCGTATGACCGTCAATCAGGTGCTAATGCACTTTAGAAAACGAACCGTCAAATTTGAAAAAACTACTGAGGAAGGAGAAACACCGGATCAGATAGTCGCCGGCACAAGCAATCCGCACAAGATGCAGATTGTGGACAAGATCGCTCTCGAAAGCGCGATCGAGCAATTGCCCGACGGTTATAAGAACGTATTTGTCCTTCATGACGTTGAGGGTTTTGAACACGAAGAGGTCGCAAAGATACTCGGATGCTCTGTCGGCACTTCGAAATCACAGCTTCATAAGGCTCGCCTTAAATTGCAGAAGCTGCTTAAGAAAAAAGCGAATCCGCGTCTTGTAGGTTTATCTATATAACGTACCAATTTCCCAAAAGCGAGGCAGTTTGAAAGGATGATCCCACCCTTTCAAACTGCCTCTTTATATTTATCCTGCTCTGATCGATCTAAGCCCGATCTCGATTATGCGATCTTAGATCTCTGTTATTTTTATATTAATATTGCGGCGGGTGAGTTCGGCGACAAATCCATCCGGATCGATCGCTTTTTCTTGCGGGGTAGCACCGCGCATATTTACCTGACCGCGAGCCATCATCTGTGCAATTATCGATGCCGGGAAGGCGGTTGTTCTCATCATGGCGGACATACCTGTCGATTCGTCCAACTTATCAACGATGTCGTAGCGAAGCCTGTGTTCCTTATCGCCTTTTGTCCCGACGAACTCAAGCCTTACCAGCACATAGTCCGGCCCGTCGGCAGGAAGATTCTGCTGCAGCAGCTCGCCAAATACTTTACGAGGGATAACATCTTGCCCGTCAGCCGTTATCTTATCGCTGGAGCATAGTCCCAGATCGATCATCGTCTTAAATCTATCGCAATGCCCTGCATAACGTATGGTCTTGTAATCGAGTTCTTTTACCTTGCCGATAAATGTATCCGGCAGCGTCGATGTGCCGCCCGACGTTTGAAATGCCTCAAGCTGCGGAAAACCGTCAAACTCGAGAGATTCGAGTTCGGTCATAGATTCGATCTGAGTGATCTCTCCGTCGCGTATGACACGGGCAACCTCGATATATTCGTTAATAAGTCCCTCAACAGAAAATACCAGTTGGTAATCAAGCGGCGGTTGCGGGTGTTGCGGCAGACCGCCGACACGGATATGGATCTCATCAACCGTGTCAAAGCGAGCCGCTCCATGCATCGCCAATATCGAGACCATTCCCGGAGCAAGTCCGCAGTCGGGAATGATATTGATGCCTGCTTCGCGAGCCGATGCGTTTAAAGCGAGCTGCTCATCAACAATATAGTTATTTCCGCCGAGATCGCAGAAATTTGCCTTTGTCTCGATCGCCGCTTTTGAAAGTACGGCGTTGTACCAGTAGTTGACACAAGAGATAACAGAGTCATGTCCGCTGAACAACTCGATGACATCGTCATAATTGGCAACATCTATGTGGCATGCAGTAACATTACCGCCAACCGCAGCGGCTATCTCTTCGGCCTTGTGCAAATAGCGGTCAGCGACCGTGATCTCGGTCACGTCGGGCGAATTGTGTACTAGATCATAAACGGCGCCATGCCCCATTCGGCCGGCACCGAGCACCAGAACTTTCATATTCAAATTAATACTCGTCGAGCTATTATCAGATATCAGATCTGTAGTTTACCAGTCCTCAGCCTCATCAGGCTGTTGTGAGGCAATGGTCGCCCCGGCAAACTCCCATATTTTCTTTTTCCAAATGCGAACACCTTCCTCGAGAGCAAGGGCAGCTTGAGGATGCGAGGCATTTCGCTCCAGCCTGATAACATTGGCAACTACAGAGACCTCATCCTCCGGATTTTCGGTCACGGTCAGATGTACTCGGCTGCCTACATTGGGCAAATGTCTCGGAAGGTACACAAGAGCGCCTTGTGGGCCGACATTATCCGTCAGCCCTTCCTCGATAACTTCCTTTCCATTTTCATCGCGCCATCGAACCCGGATGGGAAATGAGATCACGTATCGTGCTCCGGAGCGTCGGTCTTCCATATTGTTTCTCGTTATAATCTAGTATCAGATCGAACCGGCGTGAGGTCCGGATTTGACTTGAAATATACGCGAAATGCGCCCAAATTGTCCACTAAAAAGGATATTTTTTCATCGCCGTAAACCCTTTAAAATACAGTAATTGCATATTTTATAAGGAGTTACGGCTTTTTTGCGGTTGGACACGGCACTATATCTGATGTTAGGATTTCAAAATGTTTGTGTCGCGATCGGCACAGAACAGGTGGAATAGGCCACCGGAACCAGCTTCGTTTTGTTTTAGATACATCTCGGTCCGTAAACCGGCATTTATCATAGGAACAGAACTCCCCTATGGGGACGTCTGTATCCGGACGGCGAAGCCTGATTTTAGGAGACACTTAATGTTTAACCTCGTTAGAGGAGGAGCCGTCCTCGTGCTCACGAGCTTGTTCGTAGTATTTATCTACGCTCAAACTCGTACAACGGAGATGCCCCTCGCCATAGCGAATGATTCGCAGAAAGGTATTGAAAATAATTTAAAATCAGAAGATTCAAAAGTAATAGATACAGATATAGTTAGTAACGATACCGAAAGTATTTCAGGCGATCCGGAAGCGGATCTCCAAACAACTCAGACGAACGATAAAAAACTTGTTAAGAGAACTGTTTCGTCAAAAGCGGTAAATGCAGGCGCAAGCCGTGGATCTTTCTCAGCTACAGCATATTGCTTCTCAGGCCGAACGGCGATGGGCCACAGCGTCCGCCGCGGTTTGATCGCAGCCGATCCGAGAGTTTTAAAGCTCGGTTCAAAGGTCGTGATCGAGGCCGGTCCCTGGAGCGGAACCTATCTGGTTTCCGATACAGGCGGTGCCATCAAGGGTAAGAAGATCGATATTTGGGTCCCGAGTTGCGGCGAGGCACGGCGCTTTGGCCGTCGCAGCGTGCAGATATACTCGGTTCAGTAGTACGCATTACAACTTAATACAATTCAATATACGATAAAGCGAAAAGGCTCTTATGAAAATAAGAGGCTCTTTTTAGTTGAGGATCAGGCGCTCATAGGTTGTAGATTTACGTTGTAACCGAGTTTTTCCAAGCGTTTAACGCATCGTTGCCGAACGCTGTTCCGGTC
>Ga0153956_1000626_pt1 | contig 37571 bp, 40 predicted proteins | sample TSFL040MetaG_FD_104704 | JGI IMG/M metagenome (GOLD analysis project Ga0153956, IMG submission 104704) | Attine ant fungus gardens microbial communities from Florida, USA - TSFL040 MetaG | ecosystem: Host-associated > Fungi > Mycelium > Unclassified | place: USA: Florida, Wekiwa Springs... | reverse complement strand
ATGAAGTCGCCCAGATGGCTGTCTTCCTCGTCGCCGATGGGCGTTTCGAGGGAGATCGGCTCTTTGGCGATCTTCAGGACCTTGCGGACCTTCTCCAGCGGCATGGCCAGCTTTTCGGCCAATTCTTCCGGCGTCGGCTCGCGGCCGATTTCGTGCAGCATCTGGCGCGAGGTGCCCACCAGCTTGTTGATCGTCTCGATCATGTGCACCGGGATACGGATGGTGCGCGCCTGATCGGCGATCGAGCGGGTGATGGCCTGACGAATCCACCACGTCGCATAGGTCGAGAACTTGTAGCCGCGGCGGTATTCGAACTTATCGACCGCTTTCATCAGGCCGATATTGCCTTCCTGAATGAGATCCAGGAATTGCAAGCCGCGATTGGTGTATTTCTTGGCGATGGAGATCACGAGGCGAAGGTTCGCTTCGATCATTTCCTTCTTCGCCTGTCCGCTTTCGCGCTCGCCCTTCTGCACCGTGTGCACGATGCGGCGATATTCGACGATGGACTGGCGCGTTTCCTGTGCGAGCGACTGAATCTCGTCGCGCAGGCCCGCGATCTTGTCGCGCTCGTCCTGAACGAAATCCTTCCAGCCGTGACGCGTCAGGCGGCCGACGCGGCGCGCCCATTGCGGATCGAGCTCGTTGCCGAAATGCTCTTTGAGGAAGTCGCCTCGGTCCACGCCATGCGCTTCGGCAAGGCGCAGCAAGCGGCCTTCGAGCGAAACCAGACGGCGGTTGATGCCGTACATCTGATCGACAAGCGCTTCGATGCGGTTGTTGTTGAGCTTGAGGCCCTTCACCAGATCGACGGTGTCATTGCGCAGCTTCTTGAAGCGGCGTTCCTGCGAGGTCGACAGATCTTCGGCGCTGCCGAGCGCGGCTTCGACGCTCGCATCCTGCAGCTTGCCCAGCTTCTTGTAGAGGTTGGCGATGTTGTCGAGCGTCTCCAGAACCTGCGGCTTGAGCGCAGCTTCCATCGCCGACAACGGCAGATTGCCTTCATCTTCCTCGTCGTCACCCGCATCGGCGGCAGCGGCGGCTTCCGCCGGATCGACGTCTTCGCCTTCGGCAGCCGCAGGCTTCGGCGGCGGCGGGGGCTTGGGCACAAACGCCGGCTTCGGCGGCGCGGGCGCAGCGACCTGACCTGTGACCGGATTGTTCAGCGGCTGGCCGTCGGGACCAACCGGCGGCGGCACAGCAGCGGGTTGTCCATCGGGACCGGCGCCATACATGGCTTCCAGATCGATGATGTCGCGCAGCAGAACTTTGCCTTCGTTCAACTCGTCGCGCCAAACCGTGATGGCTTCGAAGGTGAGCGGAGATTCGCACAGCGCGCCGATCATCAATTCGCGGCCGGCTTCGATGCGCTTGGCGATGGCGATTTCGCCTTCGCGGCTGAGGAGTTCAACCGAACCCATCTCGCGCAGATACATGCGCACCGGATCGTCTGTGCGGTCGTAGGTTTCCTTGCCGGTGGCGGTCGTCGCGACCGCGGTGCCGGTGGTGGTGGCGGGAAGACCACCGGTCTCGCCACCTTCGCCTTCTTCCTGCTCTTCGGATTCGATGACGTTGATGCCCATCTCGTTGAGCATCGCCATCGTGTCTTCGATCTGTTCGGAGGACACTTTTTCCGACGGCAGCACTTTGTTCAGTTCGTCATAGGTGACGTAGCCGCGCGTCTTGGCCTTCGCGATCATCTTGCGAACGCCGACATCCGACATATCCAGCAGCGGGCTGTCCGCATCGCCCGGCGGCTCGGCCTCGCCCGGCTTCAGGCCTTTCACGGGAACGGGCTTGCCGTTCTTCATGATGACGTCCGGCTTCTTCACCAGACCGGCGGCAGCGGCCGCGGCTTTCGCGGCCTTGGCATCGAGCTTCGGATCGGCGGCCTTCTTGCTGGCCTTCGGATCGACTTTGACCGCCGCCTTGGCGGCAGGCTTCGCGGCGGCTTTGGCAGCCGGCTTCGCGGGAGCGGATTTCTTCACCGCGGCGCTTTTGGACGCAGCAGCCTTGGCGGCGGGCTTCGCCACTTTGGATTTCACCGCAGCCTTGGTTGCGGATTTGCTGGGGGCGGCCTTGGCCGGCTTCTTCTTGAGATCTTTCTTCGTCGCCAACTGACAATTTCCGTTTTGCAGAACTCTCTACCCTATGTGGAGAGAGTCCGGTTTTTGCGCTCTACCGTGAACAGAACGCGAATACCGCGCTAGTCATCATGCCTTGGGAGAAGATTGGCGGCGTCGCGCCAGCTCTCCTCGGTGCCTTCCGACTTGAAACGCTCGAAAGCACGGGTCCGTTCAGGACCAGTTTCGGCCATGTCCCGCAATTGGGACGCAGCTCTGAGCCAGCGGGCTTCGATGTCTTCGGCACCCTCATTCCCCTGCATGTCGTCCGCGGGGGCAATTTCTCCGCTCGCCAGCGCCCGCGCATTCAAGCGCTCGACGAGATCGGACATGCCGTGACGGACCAGATGGGCTTCCAAACCTTGGTTTTCAAGCCTGGAGCCGGAGGCGGCGAGGTTTAGGAGTTCATGCCGGAACCTGTCAAGGACGCGGTCCGAAAGGGGCAATTCGGCGACGATTTCCGAATGTCGAACCGCCAGATCGGGATGGCGGAACAGGATCACCGAAAGTTCCACTTCCTTGACGCTACGGGCACCTGAGCGGCCCGAACGGGCGAGAAGCGAATTCTTCACCGCGGGCGAAACCGTTTCACCGCCGCCGGCAAAACCCGGACGTGGCAGCGGGCGCCGCCCTCCGCCGGAGAAGCTGCGCCGGTCCTGCTGGCGATCGCGTGGCTGATAGTTCTGTTGCGCGGGCGCGCGGCGTTTGAAGTTCTCGAACACTTTCTGGTCGAAGTCGCGGCGGTAGTAATCCGCGATCTTCTGATCGGAGATACGGGCGACGATTTCGCCCAGCGCACGTTCCAGCCCCGCGCGGCGTTCGGGCGTGGAGAAATCCTTGCCCTCGGTTTCCGCGCGCCACAGCACCTTCGCCAACGGTTCGGCAGCTTCGAGCACTTTGCGCATAGCTGCCTGTCCTTCACGCTTGATGAGCGTATCGGGATCTTCGCCGGAGGGCAGGAACGCAAAGCGCAGCGAGAAGCCGGGCTTCAGATGCGGTAACGCCAGATGCGCCGCGCGTAGGCCTGCACGCAAACCGGCTTCATCGCCGTCAAAACACAAGATCGGCTCCGGCGCGGTGCGCCATAAAAGGTGAAGCTGATCTTCCGTGAGCGCGGTGCCGAGCGGCGCCACGGCGAAATCGAAACCGGCGCGCACCAGCGCGATCACATCCATATAACCTTCGGCGAGGATAATGGTCTGCGCTTTAAGTGCAGCGGCGCGCGCGGTGGCGAAGTTGTAGAGCAGATGGCCCTTGGAGAAGAGCGTCGTCTCGCCGGTATTGATGTATTTGGGCTTGGCATCGGGATCGAGCGCGCGCGCGCCGAAGGCCACGATGCGCCCGCGCGCATCGGAAATCGGAAACATCACGCGGTTGTAGAAGAAATCCCGCGCTGCACGATCGCCATCCTGCGGGCGCACAAGGCCCGCCGCGACCATATCTTCAAGCGGGATATTCTTCCCGTAGAGATGATCCTTCAGTGCGGAATTGGAACCCGGTGCATAGCCGAGACGGAATTGCTTTGCGGCTTCGCCGTTCAACCCGCGCGACACCAGATAGTCGCGCGCTTCGCTGCTGTTCTTCGCGCGCAACTGTTCTTCGAAGAACTGGCACGCCGCTTCCACCACGTCGTAAAGCGATTTCTTCTTTTCCTCGCGCGCCTCGTCTTCCGCCGACCATTTGGGAAGCTCGACGCCCGCATCGCCGGCCAGCCTTTCGACCGCTTCGGGGAAGCTGAGGCCTTCCGTCTCCATCATCCATTTGAAGGCGTCGCCGCCCGCGCCGCAGCCGAAGCATTTGTAGGTCCGACGCTCATTCTCCACCTTGAAGCTGGGCGACTTCTCCTGATGGAAGGGGCAGCAGCCCCACATCACGCGGCCCTTGCGGGTGAGCTTCACGCGTTTGCCCACGAGCTGGACCAGATCGGTCCGTCTCAGGACTTCGTCGAGAAGGTGGGGGCCAAAACGCATGCTCGAAATATAAGCCACTGCTTGCGGCCAAGTTGTGGTTTTCACAACAAATCATGTGAATCGAATGCGAAAAACGCATTTCCCCGTGATTTTAGGGGCAATCGACCGCTGAACCGTCACGGCCAAAGCCGTCCACGACAAAATTCGACAATAAAAGCGGGCAGCCGAGCCGTTTCAACTCGCAGTTTTATTGTCTTCGCAAAAAGAGACTTGTATTCCTCAAATGGGGACGAAGTCTGGGGCAAGTTTTAATGGGTGAGCTTCATGTCCGTGAAGATCAGGATTTCCGTCTGAAGCTTCTGGAGGCGGCGAAGGATCGTTTGGGCGTCGCCCGGTCGCTGGATGAGATCATCGCCATCGTGCGCTCCACCGCGCGCTCGGTTTGCTCCGCGGACGGTGTGACCTTCGTGCTGCGCGATAAGGGCAAGTGCCACTACATCGAAGAAGACGCCATCGGGCCTTTGTGGAAGGGCCAGAAATTCCCGATGGAAACCTGCATCTCCGGCTGGTGCATGATGAACAAGCAGACCGCCGCCATCGAAGACATCTTCGTGGACGACCGCATCCCGCACGACGTCTACCGCAAGACCTTCGTGAAAAGCCTGGTGATGGTGCCGATCGGCGGCGACGCACCGGTGGCTGCGATGGGCACGTATTGGAACGAGAAACGCGCCTTCAGCGAAAACGATGTGGCTGCGGTGGAAGCACTTGGCGCGGCGGTGTCAAAGGCGATGCGGCGGATCGCGGCGTAGCTACGCTGAGATCGATCTAATTCGAACGTCAGGAAACCTTACGGCAGTGTCCATCCGTAATTCGATCATCTGATTTTCGCCAGGACACGCTTCCATACGTAAATGCGCCAGTATCTTTTTTGACTATGAGAATTGAGCCGCTGATCAACATTCCCGCTTCGGGCGCTTGCCATGCTGGAATTGCACCGCCTTGAGCCGCAACAAGAGCGATAGAATTATTTTCGAGAATATGAAATGGGGGATTCAAGGTGCCATCTGCGAATGTCGCCCGGAGAACGGCTCCGTGCACGATCAGATTGGTTTTGATTTGCTTTTCGGGATCGACAAATCCGCGATAGGAACACGACCATTGCTCCGCAGCCAAAGCCGGCATCGCTCCTGATACGAGAAAAACGAGAGCGGCTATTTTGGCTTTCATTTGCCGCTCAAAAGTTCTTTCACCATGCCGCTTGCTTTGCCGAAATCCATCTGGCCGGCATAGCGCTCTTTCAGCGCGGCCATGATCTTGCCCATGTCTTTCATCGAAGTGGCGCCGACATCAGCGATCACACCCTGAATCGCGGCGCGCTGTTCGTCGGCACTCATCTGCTTGGGCATGAAGGAGCGGATGATGTCCACTTCCTCACGCTCGGACTTGGCCATCTCCGGGCGGCCGCCCTTGTCGAAGGCTTCGGCGCTTTCCTCGCGCTGTTTGATCATCTTGCCGAGGAGGCCGAGGATCTCGTCATCCGAGATGCCTTCGCGGCTCGTCTCTGTACGGTTGGCGATGTCCTTGTCCTTCAGGGCCGCGTTGACCATGCGCAGAGTCGACAAGCGGCGCTGATCCTTCGCCTTCATCGCCTCTTTCATCTGCTCGTTGAACTGCTCGCGCAGGCCCATATCGCTCTCCAAATCGCCGGAAAGCGCGGATTTTAAGGCATTTTCCCGCAGCCGCAAACGTGGCGCGGGAACCTTGTGGATGCGCCCAATCGCACCTTGACCCCCACACCCCTCATTCCTATTTTCCGGCAAATCGGAGCCCCCTCATGAGCGACACATCTTCCGCAACCGCCGAACGCACGGCGGCAGCCGTTTCACGCGCGACGGGGCTTCTGGTTCTGGCGGACGGCACGGTGTTCGAGGGACAGGGCTTCGGCGCCACAACCGCCGCCGTCGGCGAAGTCTGCTTCAACACCGCTATGACCGGCTATCAGGAGATCCTCACCGATCCCTCCTATGCCGGACAGATCGTCGCCTTCACATTCCCCCACATCGGCATCGTCGGCACCAACAGCGAAGACATCGAAGCGACGACGCCGGTGGTGCGCGCGATGGTGGTGCGCTCCGATGCAAGCCAGCCGTCAAATTACCGCGCGCTCTCGCCGCTCGACCGCTGGCTGAAGCTGCACAATATTCCGGGCATCGCGGGCATTGACACGCGCGCGCTCACCAACCGCATCCGCGAACTGGGCATGCCGCATGGCGTCGTCGCCGTGTCGCCGGAAGGAAAATTCGATCGCGACGCGCTCGTAAAACAGGCCCGCGCATTTCCGGGGCTTGTCGGTCTCGATCTCGCCAAGGACGTCACCACGCGCCAGCAATATGCGTGGAACGAAATGCCGTGGATGTGGGGCGAAGGTTACACGGTCGAGAAAGATCCGACATGGCGTGCGGTGGTGCTCGACTATGGCGTGAAGCGCAACATCCTGCGCCAGCTTGCGGGGCATGGCGCGGAGATCATCGTCCTGCCGGCGTCCGCGTCTTACGAAGACGTGATGCGCCATTCGCCGCACGGCGTTCTCTTGTCCAACGGTCCCGGCGATCCGGCGGCGACGGGCGCGTATGCGATCCCGACCATCAAGGGCATTCTGGAAACGCGCGTGCCGGTGTTCGGTATCTGCCTCGGCCATCAGATGCTGGGGCTTGCACTCGGCGGAGAGACCAAGAAGATGGCGCAAGGCCATCACGGCGCGAACCATCCGGTGAAGGATCTGGAAACCGGCAAGGTTGAGATCGTGTCGATGAACCACGGCTTTACCGTGGATGCCGACACGCTGCCCAAGGGCGTGAAGCAGACGCATGTCTCGCTCTTCGACGGCACCAATTGTGGCTTGCGCGTGGCGGACAAGGATATCTTCAGCGTGCAGTATCATCCCGAGGCGTCGCCCGGTCCGATGGATTCGCACTATCTCTTCGGCCGGTTCGCCGACGCCGCGAAGAAACGCGCGTGACGCCGCCGGTCAAATTCGCGCTCGCGGATTTGCGCAAGACGCTGGATGCCGCGTCCGACGACTTCATCAACGTGTTCAAACATGGTGACGGGCGTTTCGTGCTGTTCAAGCCGGAAGGCGAAGACACGCAGACGCCGCACACGCAGGACGAAGTCTATATTGTCGTGTCGGGCAGCGGCACGTTCCGGCGCGGCGACGAGGTGGTGCCGTTCGCGCCCGGCGACATGCTGTTCGTGGCCGCACATGTGCCGCACAAATTCGAAACCTTCAGCGACGACTTTCTGACCTGGGTGGCGTTCTGGGGTCCGAAAGGCGGCAGCGTTCCGGCGGCCTGACACAAATCTGTCACGCAGCATCAATAGGTTCGCCGCGATTTTGCGGGGCATGTCATGGGCATTGAACAGACAATGTTTGCAGGCCGTTTCGGCCAATATGTGCGCGACCGCCACGAACCGCGCGCGGCACAGGACTCCGCGGAGATTCCCTATCCGCTGTCACAAGAGACACGGGACATCATCACCCATCATCTGATTCCGCTGGGCCTTCTGGCGCGCGCCGATGGCGACATCGCAACCGCCGAGCAGAAGGCGATGTGTGATCACGCCGTCGCCATGCTGGCGAAATCCGGCCATCCGGTGAAGGACGCCGACGTGGGAAAACTCAAAGACTACATCGCCGGCTTCCGGCCTTCGCTGATGCAGCTCGACCCGGCGCTGCATCGCATCGAGCGCGAAGATACCGATACCAAGATCGCTTTCCTCGGCGCAGCACGTGCCGTGGTGATGGCGGATGGTAGAGTCGATGCCGCAGAAGCACGGCTGCTTGACGAATTGAAGCTGGAATTCGCGAAAGCGTAAGCCTCTCCAGCTTTCGCCGGAGAGGCTTTTCTCGTCACCGGTTGTCGGCTTGCGCGCGAACGCAATCCAGACCCAATCGTGAGATGCGATAAGGCTGGCCGCCGATACTGACGATCAGCCCGCGCCGTTTGAGCTTGCGGAAAAGTCCCAGCGTGCAGTCCGCCAGCCGATAACCGTCGCGGCTGAAGCAATCGACTTCGATCACATCTTTGCCGTCACGTTTGTGTTTGATGAAGCCGCCCTGCGCGAGCACGTGCAGGACGCGTTGTTCCAGTTTGGAAATATTCACGGAAATTGTCTTTCATCGCACTGAACTCCGCGATGCCACGCGCAAGTCAATGCGCGCGAAAAATCGCGTTAGCCAATGCCTGCCCGCGGGCAGGCGTCAGTGGATGGTGACAATCTCTTGCATAATTCCCCCAAGCGAGGCGTGAACGGCGCGAGTCTTAGCGCGCGCGTTCCAAAAATCAACGGCGCAGTTCGATCACGTCGAAAGCCGATTCCTGCACCGGATAGGGAAGTTCGATGCGGGCATGGCCGTGGCCAAGGCCCGAGAGCAGACCGATCTCGTCGTCCGGCGTCTGCGTCGCGCCAACCGACGCGCCGCTGCCCGAATAGGCATGCATCGGTTCGGTGCTCATATATTCGGCGCCGAGATAGACATATTTCCCATCATGCGCGGGATAGAGATAGCCGGCGGTGCGCGTCGAGCCGTTGAGTTTGTTGAAGAACAGATGGCCGCCGCGATCGGAGATGCGGCAGGTGAACCACGAATAGACGCGGCTTGGCGTCATGCCGCCCAGCTTGATGAGACGGCAACGCCAGTTGCCTTCGATGCCTTCGGCGGGACCACCGTTCTCGCCCAATGCTTCATTGATCGACGCCATATCGGAACCGCCGCGCGCGGCTTCCAGACCTTTGGCCTTGGATTCTTCCAGCAGCGAAAGACGCTTCTGATCGGCGGGCGTCGCCACATCCTGCCATCCGGCCGCCAAGGCAGGCGTTGCGAACAGCGAAAGTGCAAGAAGCGAGATGGCGACGCGCATGGTCAATTTTCCTCTTTGGCCCCTTCGTCATCGCCGGTCCAGCCCTTCAGCTTGGTCGACGGTGGCGCTCCAATGATGCTGTAGCCGGCATCCACGAGATGAACTTCGCCGGTGACGCCCGCCCCCATGTCGCTCAGCAGATAGAGCGCAGAGTTGCCGACGTTATCCAGATCGACGGTGCGGTTGAGCGGCGATTGCGTCTTGTTCCAGCGGAAGACGACGCGGCTTTCGCCGATCACCGAACCGGCGAGCGTGCGCATCACGCCCGCGGAAATCGCGTTGACGCGGATGTTGTCGCGGCCCAGATCGGCGGCGAGATAACGCACACTGGATTCCAGCGCCGCCTTTGCCACGCCCATCACATTGTAATTCGGAATGACGCGCTGCGCGCCCATATGGGTGAGCGTCACAAGCGATCCGCCGTTCGGCATCATCGCCTTGGCGCGACGTGCGACAGCGGTGAACGAGTAACAGGAGATGAGCAGCGAGCGGACGAAGTTCTCGCGGCTGGTATCGACATAGCGGCCCTTTAACTCATCGCGGTCGGAAAATGCGATGGCGTGGACAACGAAATCGAGTGTCTTCCATTCGCGCTTCAGAACGTCGAAGGCCGCATCCATCTGATTGTCGTCTTCAACATCGCAGGGAAGCAAAATCTTTGCACCGATGCTGTCCGCCAGCGGCTTGAGGCGGCGCGATTGCGCATCGCCCTGATAGGAGAATGCGATTTCCGCGCCTTGCGCGTGGAGCGTGCGTGCGATTCCCCAAGCGATGGAGTGGTCGTTCGCCACGCCCATCACCAGCCCGCGTTTGCCCTTCATCATGCCGGCCTCAGCCATGATCTATCCTTGCCTGTCTCGTTTTGAAACGCGAAGACAGGGCTCTCGCCCTGTCTCTGCAATATGCGTGCGCGGTTTAGGCGTCATGCCGCTGGAAGACCAGCGTCGCATTGGTGCCGCCGAAACCGAAGCTGTTGGAAAGTGCCCGTTCGATTTTGGCATTGTCCATGCGCTTGCGCACGATGGGGGCATCGGCCACATCCGGATCGATCTCGTCGATATTCGCGCTCTCGCCGATGAACCCGTTGGTCAACTGCAGGATCGAATAGATCGCTTCCTGCGCGCCCGTGGCGCCCAGCGAATGGCCCGTCAACGACTTGGTGGAGTTGATGTAGGGCATCTTGTTGCCGAACACTTCGCGCATCGCCTTGATCTCGGTGACGTCGCCCACCGGCGTCGAGGTGCCGTGCGCGTTCACATAGTCGATGTCGCCCTTCACCGTGGCGAGCGCCTGTTGCATGCAGCGCACCGCGCCTTCGCCGGACGGCGCGACCATGTCGTGACCGTCGCTGGTCGCGCCGTAGCCGACGAGTTCGGCATAGATCTTCGCGCCACGCGCCTTGGCGTGTTCCCATTCTTCCAGAACGACAACGCCGCCGCCGCCCGCGATCACGAAGCCGTCGCGGTTTTTGTCGAAAGCGCGGCTGGCCGTGGATGCACGATCGTTGAACTTGCTGGACATGGCGCCCATGGCGTCGAACAGGCCGGACATCGTCCAGTCCAATTCCTCCGCGCCACCGGCGAACACGATGTCCTGCTTGCCGTACTGGATCATCTCCGCCGCGTTGCCGATGCAATGTGCACTCGTCGCGCAGGCTGAGCTGATGGAATAATTCACACCCTTGATCTTGAACCAGGTGGAGAGCACCGCCGAGCAGGTGGACGACATGGTTTTCGGCACCGCGAACGGACCGACGCGCTTGGGGCTGCCGGTCTTGCGATGGATATCCGCCGCTTCGATGATGTTGCGCACCGAGGGGCCGCCCGAGCCGACGATCAATCCGGTCTTCGGATTGATGATGTCTTTTTCTTCCAGCCCGGAATCGCGCAGCGCCTGATCCATCGCGACGAAAGCGAACGCCGCCGTATCGCCCATGAAGCGCATCGCGCGGCGGTCGATCATCGACGCAAGATCGATATTCGGCTTGCCGTAGACCTGGCTGCGGAAACCCTTTTCCTTGTACTCTTCGGAATAGCTGATACCGGACTTGGCTTCGCGCAACGACGCCACAACTTCCTGCGTGTTATTCCCGATGGGCGACACGATGCCCATGCCCGTGACGGCGACCCGTCTCATGGCAAAACTCCTGTGTGTTCATATGTCATGTACGAATAATCACCCGCGCGCCGCGGCTGCCGCAGCTTGCTCGTCAGTAACCAGACCGACCTTGAGGTCCTTGACGTCATAGATCTGTTTGCCATCGACCTTCACAATACCGTCCGCAACACCCATCACGAGCTTGCGAAGGATCACGCGTTTCATGTCGATATAATAGCTGACCTTCTTGGCCGTCGGCAGAATCATTCCGCTAAACTTAACTTCGCCCACGCCGACCGCGCGGCCGCGGCCCAGGCCGCCGGCCCAGCCGAGGAAGAAGCCGACAAGCTGCCACAACCCGTCGAGCGGCAAGCATCCGGGCATCACCGGATCGCCGAGGAAGTGGCATTTGAAGAACCACATGTCCGGATTGATATCGAGTTCGGCATGGATCTCGCCTTTGTCGGCACTGCCGCCCCTGTCGGAGATTTTCACGATGCGGTCCATCATCAGCATCGGCGGCATGGGCAGCTTGGCGTTGCCTTCGCCGAACATCTCGCCCCGCGCACAGGACAGTAATCCCTCAAGATCGAAGCTGGATGGGCGTGCCACCGTGTCAGTCATTTCCGCGAAAATCCCGTGTTTTCGGCTGGTTTTGGGCCATACTCTTGACAAAAGAGGGCTTTGAGCCGATTTCTGTTTGTTAGAAGCATTCTAACCAGTCACGGTCAGATTGCACGGGTGCAACATGCTGGTCCGCCGTCCAAGGCGCAAGGGCCGCATAAGAGGTGTTGAAGTTGTCGGCGACGCGCAAGAAATCGGGCAAGGAGCATGCGGAATTCACCGGCGCCAAGGTGCGCGCGGCGGGCCTGCGCCCCACGCGCCAACGCATCGCCCTGGCAGGCCTGTTGTTCCGTGACGAAGACCGTCATGTGACGGCGGAAGCGTTGCATGAGGAAGCCGCGAAGGCCGGCGTGCGCGTTTCGCTCGCCACCGTCTACAACACGCTGCATCAGTTCACGCAGGCCGGGCTGCTGAACGAAGTCGTGGTCGATTCCGGCCGCGCCTATTTCGACACCAATATCGGCGATCACCAGCACTTCTACGTCGAAGAGAATGGCGAGCTGATCGATATTCCCGGTGAGACCATCGGCGTGTCCAATGTCCCCACCCCGCCCAAGGGCATGGCGGTCGATCGGGTGGATGTGGTGGTGCGCATAAAGCGCGCCTGAAGTTCCCAAAATCTCTTTTGAATTGTTCTAAACTGGTTGACAGCCGCCTTTGCGGGGGCGCATCTTCGCGCCGGGCCAAAACCGTTCAAGGGAGAAAAACATGGCAGCTCTGAAAGACTCAAAGACCGCGCAGAATCTGAAGGACGCGTTCGCCGGCGAAAGCCAGGCCAACCGCCGCTACCTCTATTTCGCGCAGAAGGCGGACGTTGAAGGCTACAACGATGTCTCCGCCGTGTTCCGCTCCACCGCGGAAGGCGAAACGGGCCATGCGCATGGCCATCTCGAATTCCTCGAAGCCGTGGGCGACCCGGCGACGGGCGAGCCGATCGGCGACACGACGCTGAACCTCAAGGCCTCCATCGCGGGCGAGACGCACGAATACACCGACATGTATCCGGGCATGGCCAAGACCGCGCGTTCGGAAGGTTTCGATGAAATCGCCGACTGGTTCGAAACGCTGGCGAAGGCGGAGAAGTCTCACGCCGGACGCTTCCAGAAAGCGCTCGATACCCTCGGGAAATAAGCGAGTAGCGAATGGCGAGTAGCGAATAGGGTCCGCCTGTTCGTTTCTCGCCATTCGCATTTCTTCTTTTCCCCTATTCGCTATTCACTACTCACTATTCGCTCTCATGACATCTCGCGAAGGCAGCTTAGAAGCTCCAACCCGCCATCCGATCGACTGGCAGAATCCGGATTTCACCGATCCGGTGAAGCTGGACGCAGAGATGCGGCGCGTGTTCGACATCTGTCACGGTTGCCGCCGCTGCTTCAATCTGTGCGACAGCTTCCCGCGCCTGTTCGACATGATCGACAACAGCCCGACGGAAGAGCTGGACGGCGTTCCATCCGAGAAATTCACGCAAGTCACAGAAGCCTGCACGCTGTGCGACATGTGCTTCATGACGAAATGCCCTTATGTGCCGCCGCATCCGTTCCAACTCGATTTCCCGCATCTGCTGTTGCGGCATCGGGTGGCGGAAGCCAAAGCGGGCAAGAAGGATTTCACCGCGCGGCAACTGGCCGAGATGGATCGCAATGGACGCATGGCCGTGCCGCTCGCGCCGCTCGTGAATTGGGGTGCGAAGACGGACAACGCGCTGACCCGTCCCGCGATGGATGCTGTGCTGCACATCGACAAGACCGCGACCCTGCCGAAGTTCGCCTCGCAGACATTCATGCGCGCAGAAAAAGCGACCCCGGGAATCGTGAACGCGAACGCACCCGCTTACGGCAAGCGCAAGGCCGCGATCTTTGCGACCTGCTTCGTGAACTACAACAAGCCGGACACAGGCATGGCAGCCCGCGCGGTTTTGAACCATCTGGGTGTGGAAACCAAAGCCGCTTATCCGGGTTGTTGCGGCATGCCGTTCCTGGAACAGGCCGAGATGGAAAAGGTGGCGACGCAGGCCCGCAAGGTTTCCGCCGAACTCGCGAAGCTGATCGATGAAGGCTACGACATCATCGCGCCGACGGCGTCTTGCGGGTTGATGCTCAAATTCGAATGGGCGCTGGTGGTGCCCGACGACGAGAATGTGAAGCGCGTGGCCGATGCGGTGTTCGACATCGATGAATATGTCGTCGACATCGCCAAGAAAGAAGGATTGCCCAAAGGCCTCTCCCCGCTGCCCGAAGGCGTGACGGTGCATATGGCCTGCCATGCGCGCGCGCAGAATATGGGGCCGAAAGCCGCGGAGATGCTGCGGCTCATCCCCGAAACGAAAGTGGATGTGATCGAGCGCTGCTCGGGCCATGGTGGCACGTTCGGCGTGGTGAAGCCGACGCATGCGGTGGCGGAAAAAGTCGGACGCCCCGTGTTCCGCACAGCCGCCGGTCAGAACCACGGTCACATCGCATCCGATTGTCCGCTTGCCGCGCAGCACATCCTGCAGAACGTCAAGGAACTGAACGCGAAGGACGGAAAAGAAACGAACGCGAAAGAGCCGGAGCATCCCATCCAGATCTTCGCGCGCGCGTTCGGATTGGTGGAGTAGAAATATGCCTGCAACCCAGAAGAAGATCACGCCAGCCGACATCATTGCTTATGAGAAATATGCGGCGGAGCGTTCGCAATTCCGCAAGAACATCATCCCGACGAAGAAGAATCGGCGCATGGAAGTCGGCCCTTTCGCGACCTTCTATTTCGAGAATTACGAGACGATGTGGATGCAGGTGCAGGAGATGCTGCACATCGAGAAGGGCGGCGCCGGGCAGATCGAAGGTGAGCTGGAAGCCTACAATCCGCTCATCCCGCAAGGCAGCGAATTGATCGCGACCCTGATGCTGGAAATCGAGAATGTCGATGTGCGCAACCGCGAGCTTTTCCGGCTCGCCGGGATCGAAGAGAGCATCTACATCGCACTCGATCAGGAACGCATTGCCGCCACGCCCACCGAATATGACGACCGCACCACGCCGGACGGCAAAACTTCATCGGTGCATTGGGTGCGCTTCACCTTCTCCGCCGACCAGATCGCGAAGTTCAAAAACAGCGCCGTGGAAGCCGTGTTGGGTGTCGCGCATCCGGCATACGGCCACATGGCGGTGATCCCGCCGGATGTGCGCGCGGAATTGTCGAAGGATTTCGCTTAGGACGCGGAGGCGAAGGTGCGGGGTTCCGGCACACTCCAGTCGCGCGTCGGCTCATAGCGGCCATAAGCGAGGACGAAACGCGGCAAGCCCGCTTCGTCCGCGAGCGGCAGCAACAACATCTCACCGACCATGATGCGTTGCATCACCGTGGGAAACCGCAGCGGCTGCTTCACCGTGAGCGACAACAGCGAAGAATGCGTCCAGCGATCCGTTTGCTCCTGGGTAGCGCTTTCATGATCGAAGGCTTGCCCGGTGCGTTCGCTAAGGCTGCGCGTCATGATCGTGCCGACGAGGCGGAATTTGAATCGCGGCGGGTCGACCTGGATTTGCTCCACGATCGACAGGCGCTGCAGATAAGGTTTGAGAGAGCGCATCGGCAGATCGTCCCGTGCCGGCAGTTCGCGATCGCCGCGCGCCCAATTCCACAATTCGATCAGCTCGTCGCATTCGCGCATGACGAAGGTGTTGCCGGGATCGCAATATTGGACCCAGTTGTTCGCTCTCGCTTGCGCATTGAACTGCGCGATCGCCTGTTCGCGGATGTCCATGCCTGCCGGGATAGCAGACCCTTCGTCAAAACACCGTTAACTCTGTAGAGCCGCTCAGGCGGAAGCTGGCTCTTCCCGGCGCGAAGCCTCGGCGGAAACGCCCAATCCGTAATGTCCGAAGCCGAGAACGAAGCGTGCTTCGCCACTCTCATCGGCCAGCGGCATGAACAGAAGCTCGCTGGCGAGAAAGGTCTTGTTGTTGGCGAGGACACGGCCGCAGAAGCGCATCGGCCGCGCGCACCGCATCACCAGATCGAGGCTCGCATTCCAACGTGCGACCTGACGCGGCGGTGCATCTTCATCGATGAATTTTCCCGTGCGCTCGCCCAGCACCTGCGCGATCTGCGTGCCCATGAGCCGCCAGGTGAACCGCGGCGGATCGAACGACGCGCGCTCGTTGATAGCCACACGCGGCAGAAATCCTTTGAGCGTGCGCGGCGTCATATTGCTGCGCAGAGGCATCGGTTTGCCGCCGGCCTGCTCTTTCCAGATTTCAAATATGACCGGGAAATCGGGATGCACGAAAGCGAGCGTGGGATCGCATTGCTGCTCCCAACCTTCCCGCATCGCCAGCGCGTTGAACGCTGCGACGGCATCAAGACATGCATTGTCCCCGGTGCTCATGCCGCTGTTTTAGGCAGCGGGCCATTAGCGGGCCGTTAATAAGGCGGCCGGAAGTTAATGCAGATTCATGCTTGTCAGATGTTCTAACGCCGCAATGGCCTGCGGTCCGCTTTCCACCTTGATGGTGGCCATGCCCATGGCGCGCGCGGGCTTCAGGTTCACGCCCAGATCGTCGAGATAGATGCAGGCATCCGGCTTCACCTTCAGCGTCTCGCACATCATCTCATAGATACGCGGATCGGGTTTGCGGATTCCGGTCTTGGCGGATTCGATGACGTGATCGAACAGCGCCATCACATCCTTGGCATAAAGCGATCGTCCTTCATTCGAGCCAGTCATGTTGGCGGGGACATTGTTGGTGATGCAGCCCGTTTTGAACTTCGTCTTGATACGGCGCAGCGCCTCGATCATTTCCGGACGAAAATCGCCGGATAGAAGGCCGATAATATCCTTGCCCGGAACGTAATGACCCAGCGCCAGCGCTTCATCGGCGAAAGCTTTGTCGAAACTGTCCAGATCCAGTTCCGCGCGTTCGAAACGCGCCCAGGCATTGGTGAGATGGTTCTGGCTGTTGATCTTGCGGATCAGATCGACGGGCAGATCGTTCTCCCGCTCGTAGCGCGCGAAGGCCTCGAACGGGGATGACGTGAAAACGCCGCCGAAATCAAAGATTACCGCCTCGACCATGCCGCACCGTCAATTCTTATTGCCCTTGCGCAGAACAACCAGCCGCGCCCTAATCCGTCAAGGGAGAAAGCCAGATGAGCGAGCGCGTGGTGCACACGCCGGCGGAATCGAGAGGCGAAGCACCGCCGCGCGGACGGCTGACGGGTCGACGCATCCTGGTGCTCGGCGGCGGGCAGATGGACATCGGCGAAGCGGACACGCCCATCGGCAACGGCCGCGCGATGAGCGTGTTGTTCGCGAACGAAGGTGCGAAAGTTGCCGTAGCGGATCGCGATCTGAAAGCGGCGGAAGCAACGGTTGCGATGATCGGCGATGGACGCGGCTTCGCCATTCAGGCGGACGCGACGAAGGAAGAAGACATCATTCGCATGATCGACAGCGCCATCTCTCATATGGGCGGGTTGGATGGTTTGGCGCTCAATGTCGGCATCGGCGCGGGCGGCGCATGGCTGGAAGGCACGACGGCCGAAAGCTGGGACAAGGTGTTCGCGATCAATTTGCGCAGCCACATGCTCACGGTGAAACACGCGATGGCGAAGCTGGACGACGCATCGTCCATCGTTTTCATTTCGTCGATTGCAGGTCTGACCGCCGGAAGCCGATTGCCGGCTTATGATGCATCGAAGGCCGGACTGTTCGGGCTTTGCCGCCACGTCGCGTTCGAAGGCGCGCGACGCGGCATTCGCGCGAATGTGGTGGCGCCGGGGCTGATGGACACATCGATTGGACGACTCGCCTCGCGCGGACGGCCCAATCGCGCAACGACGAATGTGCCGCTGGGACGCCAAGGCACCGGATGGGAAACGGCATATGCCACGCTGTTCCTGCTATCGGACGAAAGCGCCTACATCACCGGACAGACTTTGGCGGTGGACGGAGGCTTGAGCGGGCTATGAACACACTCTCCTTTCCCAAGGCGCGCTACGAAGCGGGCATCGCGGATTTCGGCAATGGCTCTTTCGCTTATCTGCAACCGGATGGCGGCTGGGGACTGTCGAACTCCGGACTGGTGACGAGCGATGGCGACGCGTTACTGATCGACACCATGTTTGACTACGCACATACGCGTGCAATGCTGGATTCGTTCAAGCGCGCGAGCGGCGCGAAGATCCGCACCTTATTCAACACCCATCACAATGGCGATCACTGCTACGGCAATGCGCTGGTGGAAGGTGCCGAGATCATCGCCACCGAAGGCGCGAAGACGGCGATGACCCATGAGACACCGGAAGGATTGGCGCGATTGATGAAAGTCGCGCCGGGCATGGGGCTGACAGGCGAATATTTCCTGCATTGCTTCAGCCGCTTCCAGTTCGACGGCATCGACGCAAAGCTTCCCGATCACACCTTTCACGGTCATCTGACGAAGCAGGTCGGCAGCAAAACCGTGGAGCTGATCGAAGTCGGCCCCGCGCATACCGGCGGCGATGCCATCGCCCATGTGCCGCAGGATAAAGCCGTGTTCACCGGCGACATCCTGTTCATCGAAGGCCATCCAATCATCTGGGCGGGACCGGTCGGCAACTGGATCGCAGCCTGCGAACAGATCGAAGCCATGGATGTGGAAACCATCGTGCCGGGGCATGGACCGATTACGGACAAAAAAGGCGTGGCGCGGTTGCGGAAATATCTCACCTATATCCGCGACGAAGCGAAGGCACGGTATGACGCTGGCATGGGCGCGTTGGAAGCGGCGCGTGATATCTCCTTCGCCGATTTTTCCAATTGGGGCGATAGTGAACGCATCGCCGTGAACACCGCCACGCTTTATCGCGAATTCGGCGCGAAGGACGTTCCGTCCGACGCCGCCGCGCTATTCGGCTGGATGGCGCAGATCTGGAACGACAAAAAAGGAAAATGACCGTGACACTCGTCGTCTATGAACATCCTTTGTCGCCCTATGCGCAGAAGGTGAAGATATCGCTGGATGAAAAGGGCGTGGCTTACGAAACGCGCATGCCCACCGCCATCGGCAGCGGGCAGCCGGACACCAGCTTTCTCAAATCCAATCCGCGCGGTGAAGTTCCCTCATTGATCGATGGCGATGTTTCGGTGTTCGATTCAACCATCATCCTGGAATATATCGAGGACAAATGGCCCTCACCGCCGATGCTGCCGAAGTCTCCGGCGGATCGCGCCACCGCGCGCACCATCGAAGAGGTGATGGACACCAGCTTTGAGCCGATCAATTGGGGCCTCGGCGAAATCAAATGGTTCAAGCGCGCCACGGGCGAACGCGCCCGCACGCTGGAAGCGCGCGCCCACGCGCAGGCACGTGGCATCTATGAATGGCTGACGCGCCATCTCGGGCAGCGCGAATGGTTCAATGGCGACACGTTCGGTTGGGCCGACCTTTCCGTCGTGCCGTATCTCAATGGCGCGCGCGGCAACGGCATTGGGCCGGACGCTTCATCGCCGCTCGGCCAATGGCTCGCGCGCGCCAACGGGCGGCCGTCCGTTGCCAAAGCGGCGGCCGCGGCGGCGGCCGTGGTCGCCAACATGGCGCAGGTGGATCAGGCGGTGAAAAGCGGATTGTTCAAGCGCGAATATCGCGACCATCGCCTGGAATGGATGATCCGCTCCGGCGGCCTCGACGTCGTGGTCGAAGGGCTAGAGAAAAACAACATCCGATTCTCCAACGAGTTGAACTGATGAGCAACGAGATCATCTTCCATCACTATCCCGCGTCGCCTTTCTCCGAAAAGGTGCGTGTAGCCTTCGGCATCAAGCAGCTTGCGTGGCGTTCGGTCGAAATCCCGAACATGATGCCCAAGCCCGATTTGCTTCCGCTGACTGGCGGTTATCGCAAGACGCCGGTGATGCAGATCGGCGCGGATATTTTCTGCGATACGCAGGTCATCCTGCGTGAGCTGGAGCGGCGCTATCCCACGCCCTCGATCTTCCCGATCAAGAATGGTCTTGCCTATGCCATCGGCTTCTGGAGCGACCGGCTGTTTTTCATGCCGAGCGTCGCCGTGGTGTTCGCCGAAGTGGGCGACATGGTGCCCGAAGCGTTCAAGCAGGATCGCACCAAAATGTCCGGCAGCACCTTCAACACCGAAGCCATGAAAGCCGCCGCGCCCTTCATGCGCGATCAATGGCGCGCGCATGCGGATTTCGTTGGCGAAACCTTGGAAGACGGCCGCGACTTCGTCGGCGGCGCCAAGCCCGGCGCGGCGGACATCCACGCCTATATGAATTTCTGGTGGCTCAAAGGTGCTGTGCCGCACATCGCCGACCAACTGCTGAAAGAATATCCGAAAATCGTCGCCTGGGTGGCGCGCATCGCAGCGATCGGTCACGGCAATCCCACGCCGATGGATTCGAAAGAAGCGCTGACGATCGCCAAAGCGGCCAAGCCGGAAGCCCAGATGGCGGCCGATCCCTTCGATCCGCGCGGCCTTACACCGGGAACCCGCGTCACGGTGTCCGCGGACGATTACGGCCGCGATCCCGTTGCCGGCACGATCCTCTTCGGCAACGCACATGAAATCGCCATCGCGCGTTCGGACGATCAGGTCGGCGATGTCGTGGTGCATTTCCCGCGGGCGGGATTCATGGTGACGCCGGTCTAGGCGGCAGCGGCCACGTTGCGCGCGCGCTCTTCGGCGATGACCTGTTTCCAGCTGTGCATGGGGCTATGGATGCCCGCGGCGAGAACCAGATCGGGCTTGCCGGTATCGTTCAGCAATGGCGCTTCGAAGAATTCGCCGAGCAGAAATTTCTTGTCCGTCGTGTCCGAACGGCTGAGAAAGCGCAGCGGTACAAGCGCATCGAGCACCGCATCGAGCGCCGCATACCAGCGCGGCAGGAATTGCGGCGCGATCGCCTCGTCGAGGAACTTGCCGGTCAGATCGCCCATCACACCTGCGAAGCGCGTGCCCATCAGGCGCACGCGATAACGCACGCCCTTTTGCGGACAGACGACGCGTTCATAGATCGCCACATGCGGCAGACAGGATTTGAGAACGCGCGGCGTGAAGTCCGCGCGCCTGGGGATACCGTCTGTACCCTTGGTCTGGTGCCACAGCGCACTCAGTTCCACCAACTCAGACGAGCGAAAAGCGAGCTGGGGATCGCAGAAGCCCACCCAGCCGTTTTCCTGCGCCATTTTCATGTAGCGCGCGCCGGGCCTGTTGTCCGTGGTCTCAACCATGGAGCTTTTCTAACGGCGATGTGTCGATATTTGGTTAAGCAAAGGTTTCAGCGGAATTGCTCTGGTTTTCACGCGTTGTGACGTACCGCCACCTCGCGCGCGGCGCGGATTCCAGAACGCAACCCGCCTTCGATATAGCCCAGGAATTCGGTGGCCGTTTCGGTTCCCGCCCAATGGATGCGCCCGCAAGGCTCACGCAAGGCGTGCCCGTAGCGCGTCATGGTGCCGGGTGCCATATGACTGACATAGCCGTGGATATAAGGCTCGGTCAGCCAGTCATTGTCTTCATAGCCGAGAGGATACGCTGCTTCCGGCCCGAAGAAGCGCGTGAGCGATGCGATCACCTTCTGCTTGCGCTCTTCTTTGCTCAGCGCACTCATCTCCACCGCGCGGCGGCCCTCGATGAAGCAGAGCAGCGCGGCGGGGCCGGTGTCGCGCGCATCGTCCAGCACGACGCCCAGTGTATCGTGATCCGTCGCGACCTGACCGGACCATCCAGCGGCGCGCCAGAACGCCGTGCTGTAGGTGACGATGACCTTGGTGATCGCGCCCGATGGCAAACGTTGTTGCAGGCCATCGCGCGAGGCGGGCAGATGTGGCTCATAATGAATGCGGGCTGCGGCGGCGGGTGGCGCGGCCACGATGATGAAACGCGCGGAGAATTCTCCCTTGGGCGTCACCACCCGCACGCCATTTGAATCCTGCACGATCTTTTCGACCGGCGCCTCGAGCATGACGCGATCGCCCAGCGCGTCGGCCATGCGTTGCGGGATCTGCTGCATGCCGCCCTTGAACTTGGCGTCCTGCCCGCCATCCTTGGCGCTGATGAGATAGTCGAGACCGCCAGCGGCTCTGAGCACGTCAAGGAACCATAGATAGGAAACCTCTCGCGCTTCCGCCGCCAAGGCGCTCCGCACCGGAAGGCGCGCGAACTCGCGCGCCGCTTTCGTGCGGATGTTTTTCACGATCCAGCTTTCCAGCGTGATCGCATCCCACTCTTCCGCACGCGATGCTGTCCATGGCGCGCCGGCGGGAACGGTTTTCATCTCACGTTCCCAGCGCCGTTGCAGCAGCGCGATCTCGATCAGCGCCAAGGGCGAGACCCGCGGCACGTTGCCGGTGTAGCTCACCAGCTTGCCGAACATCTGAAGCAGATTTTTCCCAGTTTGATATTGCTCGTAGGTCGTGATGCCAAAACGCTTGGCCTCCGCCAGAAGAACATCCTGCCCTTTTCCAACCCATTGCCCGCCGAGGTCGCCGACATAGTCGCCGACTTGCGTGCGCTTGGTGCGGCCACCGACACGATCATTCGCTTCCAGGACGATGACGGTCCGCCCCGCATCGACAAGTTCCTGCGCTGCCTTCAATCCGGCGACACCGGCCCCTACCACGATGACATCGGCGTTGTCGGTCATAGCGCACACTCCGCTTGAATTTCGATCAGGATTTCCGGCGTGAGCAGCGCCGCAACGCGCACCGCGGTCGAACCTGCGACGAGGCCGGGGAAGATTTCATTGCGCGCCGCCGTCACATCAATGGCATCTTCCATGAAGCTGCGTTCGCTTAGCGCGAGATACCAGGTGAGATGGACGAGGTTTTCCGGCGTGCCGCCCGCCAGAGCGATGATTTCGCCGATATTGCGGAAGGCCTGCAGCGCCTGCGCCTTCAGGCCGCCTTTTACGATCTGATGATCGCGGTTCATGCCGGTCTGTCCGGCGATGGTGAGCGTGCTGCCGTGGCGCGTGGCTTCCGCCAACCCATAAGCCTCAATCAACGGTTTCACATGCGGGCGCGTGACCCGTTCGACCTTGGACATATCCCCAACCTCCCGCCTCCAGACTCTTTACTAGACTGGATAGTCGGTTTATTCAAGATAAGCAGAAGGCACAGGACTTAATGGTAGCGACAGCGCAGAAAGCAGCACGCAGACAAACGGCGCCCCGCCGGGGCGAGCGGGTAAAGCATATCCTCGGCGAAAGCCTGGAATGTTTCGCGGAATCCGGCTTCGAGCGCGTCACCTATGACGAGCTGATCGCGCGTTCGAAGGTGAGCCGCGGCAGCTTCTATTGGTACTTTCCGTCAAAGGAAGCGCTCTACGACGCGGTGCTGGATTTCTGCGTGAACGGCTATATCGCGCGGCTGGAAATCGAATTCGCGAAGACCGATCCGAAAGACAACATCGTCAAGCGCCTGTTCGACATGAGCCTGGCCGACTTCAATGCTCACCGCTCGCAATATCGCCTGCTGCTGCGCCCGCCGCCATCAGAGGATACGGTGAAGAAGCTCTCGCAATGGAATGACGATGTGCTGGCGTTCCTGCGCGCCAAGCTGGAGCCGGCGGTAAAAGCCGGCAAGCTCGACCGCGCGACGGCGGACGCCGCGCCGGACGTTCTCTCCGCTCTCATAGACGGAATGTGTGTACGGACAGTGCTGAACGATGAAAACTCGATCGCAACGCTATCGAAAAACGCCGAGCGTTTTCTGAGCCGTATTCTGAAGGACTAATTCTCCAGCATCACCTTGCACTGGTGCGACGGCTTGCGTAGCGCCTCAAAGGCATCGGGCAATGCATCCAGCTTCACCACGTCGGTGATCATCTGCGAGACATCGACGCGATCCGTCGCGATCATCGAGATCACATAATCGAAATCGGCGGGGCGATAGCCCAGTACGAATTGCAGTTCCAGCTCTTTCACGATGCCCATCAGCGGCATGATCGTGTCGGGTTGCTGGCAAACGCCTGCGATCACGAGGCGGCAGCCGCGCGGCGCATCCAGCATCGCCATGTTGATGAGACCCGGCGCGCCGACACATTCAAAGATGATGTCGGGGCCTTTGCCCGCGATCTTCTCCACCTGCGGGGTGAGCGGCATGTTGGGATCGACGGCATCTGTCGCGCCGAATTTCGCCGCCATGGCTTTGCGCACATCCGCCTTCTCGCTGACGATGACATGACGCGCGCCGAGGAACTTCGCCCACAACATCACCGCAAGACCCACCGGGCCCGCGCCGATCACCAGCACCGTCGCACCACGCGGCATCTTCGCCATGTCGACCGCGTGCAATCCCACGGCAAGCGGTTCCACCATGGCGCCTTCGCGGAAGGTGACGGAATCCGGCAAGCGATAGGCGCCGCTGCCGCCGATCTTCACATAGTCGGCATAAGCGCCGTGGCTCTGACCGAGGCCGATGCTGATGCCCTTGGCGCAGGTCGCCTGCCCGCCGCCGAAATTCTTGCAGGGAGAAGAGTCGCCGCAGCAGATGTAAGGAAAGCCTGCGACGCGATCGCCTTCCTTGAATTTTCCCGCGAGCGCGCTGCCGATGCCGACAACCTCGCCCGCGAATTCGTGGCCCATCACGCTGCCCAGCGCGAGCGGCATGATCGATGTGGGTTCGGTCATGTGCAGATCCGATCCGCAGATGCCGCAATTTTTAACTTTCAGGATCAGCTCATGCGCGCCCGGCACCGGATCGGCCAGCGTCTCGATCGCCAGCGGTTTGGACATCTCCCGGAAAATGGCAGCACGCATCGCGCTTCCCCTTTGTTCTTCTTGACCCCGAAGCGCAGACCTTATGTCATTCGTTCGCGCGCACAAGAGAGTTCGACATGAGCGGAATTTACGCTACGGCACGGCAGATGCTTTCCGATCTTTCCGCGAAAAAGATTTCCGCGCGCGAACTTCTCGACCTGCATGTCGCGCGCAACGACGCGCTACATGGAAAACTGAATGCGGTGATCGAAAAGGATCTCGATCACGCGCGTGCCGCGGCGAAATCCATCGACGATGCGCGCGTGCATGGTGCGCAGCTTGGCGCGCTCGCCGGATTGCCGATGACGATCAAGGACGGCTTCGATGTGTTCGGCATGCCCGCGACCTCCGGCGCCCGTGGCTTTTACGGGCGCAAGAAAGGTTGCCAGGACGCCGATGTCGTGGCCGCGGCGCGCAAGGCCGAGGCTATTATCTGGGGCAAAACGAATGTGCCCTACATGCTGGGCGACATTCAGAGTTACAACGAAATCTATGGCACCACGAACAATCCTTATGACCTGACCAAGACACCGGGCGGATCATCCGGCGGCGCAGCCGCGGCGCTGGCGGCAGGTATCACACCGCTGGAAATCGGATCGGACATTGGCGGATCGCTGCGCCATCCCGCGAATTTCTGCGGCGTGGTTTCGCTGAAGCCGACATGGGGCGTGTTGCCACTGAAAGGGCATATACCGCCGGCGCCGGACGCGTTCGTGGAAACCGATCTCGGTGTCGTCGGACCGATGGCGCGCAATGTCGGCGATTTGCGTCTTCTCTGGAATGTGCTGCGTGGAAGCGACGGCGCCGCCGAAAGACCCGTGAAAGGTGCGCGCATTGCGGTATGGGACCAGGATGATGCGTTTCCATTGGCCGAAGAGGTGCAGAGCGCGGTGCGCCGCGCCGCAAGCGCGCTGTCGCGCCAGGGCATGACGATCAGCAACGCGAAGCCGCCGGTGAGCGGTGCGGAATTGATGCCGCCTTACATGCAGACGCTGGCCGCCGTGCTGGGCAGCGGTTTGCCGGACGATGTTTATAACGCCTTCGCGGCGACGAACGCGCAGGACCGCGAAACAGTGGCGCGCGGCGAAGATGGTGGCGCGGCGTTCCGGCTTTCCTCCACCGCGAGCTATCGCGACATCCTGCGCGCAGGCGTCACGCGCCAGCAGCAGAAAGACAAGATCAACGCGTTCTTCGATGAAGGCCATGAAGCGATCCTGATGCCGGTGACGCCGATCACGGCCTTTGCGCATAATCAGCAAGGCAGCTTCGCCAGCCGCAGCATCACCCTCGACGGCAAGACGCTTCCCTACGGCAATCTGCTCAACTGGATTTCGCTGGCGACCTCGCTGCATCTTCCGGCGCTGGCGGTGCCCGCCGGGCGGACGGCGGACGGCATGCCGGTCGGTGTGCAACTGGTGGGACGGGCGAATGGTGAAGACAGATTGTTCGATCTCGCCGCCGCGATAGAGCGGGAATTGGGCGGTTTCGAAGCGCCGCCGCTCTGATCGTTTGACGTTGCGGCAGGCGGGACAGGTGCGTTCTCGCATGGCATAGTTTGGCCACAAGCCATTGCCTTACGGGGAACGCCATGAAACTCAGAAACGGAATCTTTCTCGCGCCATTTCATCCGGTCGATGAAGACCCGACGCTGTGCATCCAGCGCGACATGGAATTGATCGAGCATCTGGATCGCCTCGGCTATGACGAAGCCTGGGTGGGCGAACATCATTCCGCCGGTTTCGAGATCATCCCCTCGCCGGAATTGTTCATCGCCGCGGTGGCGGAACGCACCAAGCGCATCAAGCTGGGTACCGGCGTCGTGTCGCTGCCCTATCACAACCCGCTGATGGCGGCGAACCGCATCATCCAGCTCGATCATCAGACGCGCGGACGCGTGATGTTCGGCGTCGGCCCCGGCCTTCTGCCGTCGGATGCGTTCTCGATGGGCATCGATCCTTCGACGCAGCGCGATCGCATGGTGGAAGCCATCGAAGTGATCCTGCGGCTATGGAAGGGCGAACGCGTCACCCACAAGACCGACTGGTTCACCTTGCAGGATGCGACCTGCCAGCTTTTGCCGTTCAGCGATCCCTATCCGGAAATCTGCGTGGCTTCGTCGGTCACGCCATCCGGCGGCAAGCTCGCGGGCAAGCATGGCTTCGGCATGCTCTGCGTGGCGGCGACACAAGCCGGTGGCTATGACGCGCTGGCGATCAATTGGGAGATCGCCAACAAAACGGCAGTCGAAAACGGAAAGACAATGGACCCGTCGCGCCTGCGTCTCGTAGGCCCGGTGCATATCGCCGAAACGCGCGAACAGGCGTTCGAGAATGTGAAGTTCGGTCTCGACAAATGGCAGGGCTATTTCTCCGGCATCTCCGCTGTCGCGGGCCGCGATGCCACCGAGAGCCAGTCCGCGCGGCAAATGGTGGAGAACGGCGTGGCGGTTATCGGCACGCCGGAGGACGCCATCGCGCAGATCCAGCGCCTGCAGAAGAAGCAGGGCGATTTCGGTGTGTTCCTCCAGTTGGCGCACAATTGGGCCAACTTCGAAAACACCAAGAAGTCCTACGAGCTTTGGCAGCGCCATGTGACGCCGGTGATCAATGGCGCGAACACCGCACGCGAAACCGCGCTGAACTGGGCGAAGGACAACAAGGAGCGCTTCATCGGCGCCGCCATGAACGCGGCGATGCAGACGATCCAGAAGCATCACGAAGACGAAGCGAAGAAAGGCAAGAAAGCCGCCGAATAGCAGCTTCGCGCTTTTTCGGGAGGGGCCATGCGGTTTCGTGTGGCCCTTCTTTTTTGTTTACGCGCTAGCTTGCGCGGATGAGCAAGCATGAATTTGCGGGCGGATGCCATTGCGGCAACCTCTCCTACATCTTGGAAGCTACCGCGCCGCTGGAGGTGCTTGGTCTGCGCGCCGATATGTGCAGCTTTTGCCGCGCACATGGCGGGCACACCACGTCCGATCCGAATGGCACGATCCGCATTTCGGTTCGCGATCCGGGCAAGCTCAATCGCTATCAGTTCGGATTGAAGACGGCAGACTTCCTGATCTGCCGCGATTGCGGCGTCTATATCGGCGCGCTGATGGAAGACGGCGGCAAGATGTGGTTCACCGTGAACGCCAACAGCTTCCACGAAAAGCCGCCGCTGGATTTTCCCGTGGTGCCGCATGATTTCGATGGCGAAGACGTTCCGGGCCGCATCGCGCGGCGCAAGAAGAAGTGGACACCGGTTTCGGAGTTTAACGTCACATGAGCAAGGCACTGATCATCATCGATCATCAGAAGGCCATGTTCGCAAATCCAAACATGCAACCCTATGACGGCGAAGCGGTGACGGACCGGATCGCCACACTTCTGGCCCGAGCGCGCGCCGCGAAGACGCCGGTCTTCTTCGTGCAGCATGACGGCGGTCCCGAAGATGATTTCCATGCCGGCAAGCCTGGCTATCCGTTTCACGACAAGATCGCGCCACGCGCTGATGAGGATGTGACGGTGAAGAACAGATCAAGCGCCTTTCACGACACGGACTTCGACGCCAAGCTGAAACGCGCTGGTGTCGATCATCTCATCATCACCGGCATGCAATCGGAATATTGCGTGACTTCGGCGATCCGTGGCGCGCATGAGCGCGGCTACAAGCTCACCCTGGCATCGGACGCACATTCGACCTTCGACACCAAGGTCGCGAAGGGTGCGGATATCGTGGCAATCATCAACGACACGACGCGCGGCAGTTTCGGGAAAGTCATTCCCGCGGCAGAGATCGATTTCGTCTAAAGCTTCACACGGCCCGATGCGATGTCGGCATAGCGCGCGGCATCCAGAGCTTCATATTTATAAGTCGCCGGATCGAGCCAGTAGAGCGGCTCGGCAATCGCGGAAGGATCGAAGCCCTCTTTCACCAGTTCCACCTTGCGCTGCTTGAAGGTCCCGGTGATTTCCATGCGCGGCATCATGCGCAGGAACACCGGCCGGGCATACGCGGGAAGGCTGTCCGACAATTTCTGCGGCAAAGCGGCGAGATCGAAATCGCCATCCACGACCAGCGCCGCCATACCGGCGCGGCCATCCATGCCCGGCACAGCAACGCCATACACATTGGCTTCCTCGATACCCGGAATAACGCCCAGCGCTTCGGAGACTTCGCTCGTCGCCACGTTTTCGCCCTTCCAGCGGAAGGTATCGCCGATGCGATCGACGAAATAGAAATAGCCCAACTCGTCCTGCTTCATCAGATCGCCGGTGCGAAACCAGCGATCGCCCTTTTCGAACACGTCCTGCAGGATTTTCTTCTGCGTGTCCGCGGCTTTGGTGTAGCCCTCGAAATCCTTGCCAGGTTCGTGCGTGATCTGGCCGATGGCTTCGCCCGCTTCGTTCGGCGCACATTCGATGCAGAAGCCTTCGGCATTGCGCACGGGCATTTCATGCTCGATGTCGAAGCGCACGATGCGCGTCGTCAGAACATTGCGCAGATAAGGCGGGATGCGGCCGACAGCTCCGACCTTGCCGTCATAGTTCAGCATCGAGACATTGCCTTCGGTGGCACCGTAGAATTCCACGATCCTGGGAATGGCGAAACGCTTCTGGAAATGCGGCCAGATTTCGGGACGCAACCCGTTGCCCGTGATGGCGCGCAGGGAATGGTCGTGCTCATGCAGGCTGGGCGGTGCATTCAGCAGATAGCGGCACAACTCGCCGATATATTGGAAGAAGGTGGGCTTGTAGCGAAAGCAATCGTCCCAGAATTCGTGGACGGAGAATTTCCGGCGTAGCACCAGCGCGCCGCCGGCGGTGAAGGCCACGCCCACCGCACAAATGCCGCCGGAGGAATGATAGAGCGGCAACACATTATACATGCGGTCGCTCGGCTTGGCGCCCAACCCGCCGGCGAAACCATACATCATGAACAGCGCGCGCAGATGGCTGATGTTCGCGGCTTTCGGCAGCCCCGTGGTGCCCGACGTGAAAATGTAGAACGCCTTGTCCTTGCACAGCAGGCCTTCGCGCGCTTTGGCATCGAAGGGTTCGGGCGACACGGCAGCCAGCGCGGCGTCGAGACTGCCGCCGCCGTTTTCATCGGTGATCCAAAGCGTGGGTGCTGGCGAAACAAGTTCCGCTGCTTCGCGATAGACATCCACCAGCTCCGCGCCGACGACGATGTGCCGCGCGCCGGCGATGGAAACACAATGCGCCAGCGGCGCGCCGCGCAGATTGGTGTTGATGAGGGCGACAACCGCGCCAAGCTTGAGCAGGCCAAGCCACGCGAAAAGATATTCCGGCCGGTTCTCCATCAGCAGCGCCACCACATCGCCGCGCGCGATGCCATGCCCTTGCGCCCAGCGGGCATAGCGCGCCGCCCACCCATCCATTTCGCGATAGGTGATGACGCGATCCTGAAAAAAGATGGCGATGTTGTCCGGATTCGCCCGCACAACCTTTTCCATCACATCGGCGATGGTCTCAGCCGAATCCGGCTTCACATGGCGCATGCGATAGAACGTGCGCGCCAGGCTTGTGATATAGGTCGCCTCGCGCCCGATGGCGTCGAACATGCTTATGCGGCCCTTCCGACTCGAAGCGCCAAGAATAGGCGTACCGGGAAACGCGGCAAAAGGGGCCAAATGGCGCAAGAGGAAATCGACCTCAGAGGCTTGAAATGCCCTTTGCCCGCGCTGATGGCCCGCAAGCATCTGCGCGATGCGGCGCCTGGCGCCGAAATCCACATCGTGACCGACGATCCGATGGCGCCCATCGACGTGCCGCATATGTGCCGGCAGGAGGGTTATGACGTCGTGACGGTGACGCGTGACGGCGATGTCGCGCGCATGGTGCTCAAGCGGCCTGCCTGATTATTTCGGCGGCGGTGGCGGCGGCAAAACACGCGGCCCCAATCGCGTGAGGACATCATGCGCGTCGAGCGAACGCGGCTCCGCCTTGGCCTGATCGGCACTCAGCATGACGATTTCCGCATAAGCCTCGTAACGCGTGATCGGACGCGCCTCGACGTCTTCGTCGAAGCCCCAATTGTGCCAGTACCAACCGAAATGCCGGTACGGCCCATAGGGTCCCGGAAAGCCATCGAAGGTGGAGAAGTAGGTCGTCTTCGCCTTGGTATCGCGCGTGTCGAATTCGAAAGCGGCGAAGCCCGAATCCAGCGTTACCTGCGCGGCGCGATAGAGCAGATAGTCCTCGACGGTCGCGCGCGGCGTGGCGGAGTTTCCGGCGTAGGTCACCCGATAGCGATTTTGGGCTAGGCGCTCGTCGGTATAGCCGACCCGGCTGCCTTCGACGCGTGGCCCATAAGGCGCGGGCTGAACGCAGCCTGCGAGCCCGGCGATAAGGAGGACGGCGGAAAGGCTGGCGGCGAATGCGTAAGCCTTTGATCTTGTTTTGTAAATATCACTCATAGCCCAACTCCCCGATTCCCAAACCTGCCCTGCGGGAACATCATATCTCCAGTGTAAACGCGCGGATTGTTAAATCCGCGATGGGTACTTATAACTGAACAGTCAGTTATTTACTGGTTCTCCGTGGATACCACCTCTCCCCGCTGGCGCAGGCGCAAACAGGCAAGACCGCAAGAAATCCTCGATGCGGCATTGGCCTGCTTTGCGGAAAAAGGATTCGCGGCCTCGCGGATGGACGACATCGCCGAACGCGCCGGCGTCACCAAAGGCACGATCTATCTCTACTTCGAAAACAAGGAAGCGGTGTTCAAGGCGCTCGTACGCGAATCCATCGGCGCGCAGATCAGCCAGGTGATCGAAAGCATCCGTGCCTATGAAGGCTCGTCGCGCGAGTTGCTGCGCAACGCGGTCACGATGATCGCCCATTTCGCCGCCACCAGCGACCGCGTGGTGCTGCCCAAGATCATCGTTGCGGAAGCGGGAAATTTTCCCCAGCTGGCGCGCTTCTATCGTGACGAGATCATCGACAAGGGATTGGGCGCGATGACGAGCGTGATCGCGCGCGGCACGGCGCGCGGCGAATTCCGCGATGTGAACCCGGATCATGTCGCGCGCATGATGATCGCACCGATCCTGCTTTCCATTTTCTGGCGCACCACTTTCGCGCAATTCGACGCCGAGCCCTACGACTATCAGGCCTTCCTCAAATCTCATCTCGACATTTTGCTGCGCGGCATCGCCGCTGACGGAGGCGCATCATGATGAAGCGCGTTTCAATCCTTCTTCTCCTGCTGCTCGCGGCCTGCGGGAAAAGCGACGACCAGGTCTGGCTCGGCTATGGCGAAGGCGACAACGCATTCATCGCCGCGCCGCAGCCGGGATGGGTCTCGTCACTGCATGTCGAGCGCGGCGCGCTGGTGCATCGCGGAGACGTTCTGTTCACGCTGGACGACACCGCGCAGATCGCCGCGCGCGATCAGGCCATCGCTTCGCTCGAAACCGCCAAGGCCTCGCTGACGCAGGAACAAGCCAATCTCGCTTATGCCAAACGCCAGCTTGAACGGCAGACGGGCCTTGCACGTGCCAATGCCGGAACGCCGACCAATCTGGATCTGGCGCGATCGAACTACCAACAATCCGAAGCGCGCATCGCGCAATTGCAATCGCAGATCGCGCAAACCGATGCGTCGCTGGCGGGCGCAACCTATTCGCTGACGCAGCGCAATGTGGTGGCGCAAACCGAAGGCCGCGTGCAGGACGTTTATTTCCGGCCCGGCGAATATGTCCCCGCATCGACGCCGGTGCTTTCCATCCTGCCGCCGAAGAACATCTATGTGCGGTTCTTCGTGCCGGAGACGCAGTTCTCAAAGGTGCATATCGGCCAGAAAGTGCGCGTGACTTGTGACGGCTGTAAACCTGTAGACGCGACCATCAGCTTTATTGCCCAGCAGGAAGAGTTCACCCCGCCTGTTATCTTCAGCGAAGACAGCCGCACCAAGCTTGTCTTCAAGATGGAAGCGCGCGTGCCGGGCGGCATGAAACTCAATCCCGGCCAGCCGGTGCAGGTGCGGCCGCTCTGACATGGCATCCGATCTCGCCATCGACGTTCACGGACTGACCAAACACTTCGGCAAGAAGGTCGCGGTCGATCACGTGGACATCGCCGTTCCGCAAGGCGAGGTGTGGGGCTTTCTGGGGCCGAACGGATCGGGCAAGACGACCACCATCCGCATGCTGTGCGGCTTGCTGCATCCCGACGACGGCAGCGGCACCTGCCTCGGGCTGGATGTCATCAGCCAATCCGAACAGATCAAACGCGAAGTCGGCTACATGACCCAGAAGTTCAGCTTCTGGGAAGATCTGTCGATCCGCGAAAATCTGGAATTCGTGGCGCGTCTTTACGGACTGCCGGACCGCGAAGCCAAAGTCGATCACACCCTCAAGCGTCTTGGTCTGGTGAAGCGCCAGAAGCAGCTCGCAGGCGAACTTTCCGGCGGCTGGAAACAGCGCATGGCACTCGCCGCCTGCATGCTGCACGAACCGAAACTTCTTCTGCTCGACGAGCCGACGGCTGGTGTCGATCCCAAAGCGCGGCGCGATTTCTGGGAAGAGATTCACGCGCTCAGCGAAGAAGGCCTCACCGTTCTCGTTTCCACGCATTACATGGATGAAGCGGAGCGTTGCGACCGCATCGTCTACATCCTGAATGGCAAGCTGATCGCCAAAGGCACCGTCAATGAGGTGATCGAGCAATCGGGCCTCACCACCTTCGTGCTGGAAGGCGAGCATGTGCGCCGCTTCCTCACGAAGATTCAGGGACAACCCGGAGTCGACTATGCAGGCTTCTTCGGCGCGGCGTTGCGCGTGTCGGGCCGCGATCGTGCGGCGCTGGAAAAAACGATCGCGCCTTACAAGAAGGAAGCTGGCGTCGCCGTTAGCGAAACCAAGCCCAATCTGGAAGACGTGTTCATCCATCTGCAGGAGGACGCGAAATGAGCAACGCTTTCTCCTTTGCGCGCGTCTACGCAATCCTGCTGAAAGAGTTTCTGCAGATGCGGCGTGACCGCATCACGCTGGCGATGATCGTCGGCGTGCCGCTGATGCAGCTTTTCCTGTTCGGCTTTGCGATCAATTACAACCCGAAGGCACTGCCGACAGTCATCTCGGTGGACGATCCCGGCGTATTCGCGCGTTCCGTCGCCGTGGCACTGGAGAATTCCAGCTATTTCGACATCGTGAAAGAAACCCACTCGCCGCAGGAAGCGCGCCGGTTGCTGCAGGAAGGCAAGGTGCTGTTCGCGGTGGAGATCCCGGAAAACTTCACGCGCGATATCGTGCGTGGCAATCCGCCCGATCTTCTGATTGAAGTCGATGCCACCGATACCGCCGCCGGTTCCTACGCCATTGGCGCTCTCACCGGCATCGCATCGACCGCGCTGCGTGACGATCTGAAAGGCCCGTTGAAGGCGCGCGCGCAAACCGCGCCACCGTTCAACACCGTTACGCACCTTCTCTACAATCCGGAATCCATCACGCAATACAGCATCATCCCCGGCCTGTTGGCTGTCATTCTGACAATGACGATGGTGCTGATGACCTGCCTTGCGCTGACGCGCGAGCGCGAACGTGGAACGTATGAAAATCTTCTCGCCATGCCCGCCACGCCGGTCGAGATCATGCTGGGCAAGATCGCCCCCAATGTCGTCGTCGGCGCGATCCAGAGCGCGATCATCCTGCTCGTCGCCCGGTTCGTCTTCGACGTGCCGATGATCGGCTCGCTCACACTGCTGTCGGGCGCGCTGGCGATCTACATCACAGCCAATCTGGCCGTGGGCTACACGTTCTCCACCGTGGCGGAGAACCAGCTTCAGTCCATGCAGATGATGGTGTTTTTCCTGCTGCCCACGATCCTGCTCTCGGGCTTCGCGTTTCCTTTCGATGGCATGCCCGGCTGGGCGCAATGGATTGGCGAGGCGCTTCCGGCCACGCACTTCCTGCGCATCGTTCGCGGCATCCTGTTGAAGGATAACGGGTTCCCCGAGATCTGGCCGGACCTATGGCCCCTTATTCTCTTTATGTTCGTGGTGATGGGGATCGCCTTGGCCCGGTTCCGGCGGACGCTGGACTGAAAAAGGCCGATATGCCGCCGGGTCTTGCGAAAGATTTGGTCCCAAAGCACATTCAACCTCGGTATAAGCCGTGCCATCCGCGTGTGCCTTCGCGGGTCAAAACCGGACGTTGCGCCATCCGACAGGCGCGCCGACTTCGGCAATAAAAGAGTGGGGTCGCGCGCATCGCATGTCCGGTCTGTCCTTGATGCTGCAATTCATGCTGGCGCTGGTGCTGATCGCGCTGGCGATCCTGTCGCTGCAACTCGCCACGCTTGCCATCCTGCGCATGTACCGCGCGCCGCGCCGCCTGCGCATGCCGCTTCTGCCCGACGAAGCCTTGCCGAATGTGCTCGTTCAGCTTCCCGTCTGCGATGAAGGCTCGCTCGCACTCCGGGTCGCCGCCGCCGCCGCGCAACTGAATTGGCCGAAAGACAAACTCGAAATCCAGTTGCTCGATGACGGCCCCGCGCACAAGCACGATGCCCTCGCCGCCGCGGTACGCGAGATCATTCCCACGGATGTGAATCTGAAGGTCATGCGCCGCGGCGAACGCGCGGGCTTCAAGGCCGGCAATCTCGCTTTCGGACTGACGCATTCTCAAGCGCCTTATGTCGCCGTGTTCGATGCCGACTTCGTGCCGCCATCCGATTTCCTGCGCCGCACCGTCCCCGCACTCGTCGCCGACAATGGCCTTGCTTTCGTGCAGGCGCGCTGGGGACATGCAAACCGCAACCGCAACTGGCTCACGCGTGCGCAAGGCTTTCTTCTCGACAGCCATTTCGCGATCGAACAGGAAGCGCGTTTCCGCGCGGCGCTGCCGATGTCGTTCAACGGAACCGCCGGCGTCTGGTCACGCGAAGCGATCGACAATGGCGGCGGCTGGACCGGCGACACGCTGACCGAAGACCTCGATCTTTCCATGCGCTGCGCGCTTAAAGGCTATCGCATGGCCTTCGTGCACGATCTGGAAGTGCCGGGCGAATTGCCGGAGACCGCCGCGGCGTGGCGTGCGCAACAGGCGCGCTGGACGAAGGGGCATGCACAATGCGCGCGCAAGCTTCTGCCGCAAATCTGGGCCAGCACTTTCCCGGTGTATTTGAAAGTAGCGATGTCCCTGCAGATGCTGCAGTTCGGTTTCTATTTGCTTGCAGGGGCCAGCGCGATCATCAGCCTCGCGCTGATGGCGATGGACGCCGTCTATCTGCAGAGCGTGGGAATGCTGGGCCTTTGCGTCACCGCGCTCGGCATCTCGACGAGTCTTTTCTATCTGTGGCAAGGCCAGCAGATGCTGGGCCGCGATCGCGAGCCCTATTTCCTGCAGTCTCTTCTGCTCGCGATGATCTTCCCGAGCGGTCTGGTGCTTTCCAACGCACGCGCAACATATGAAGCGTTCGCAGGCACGCCGATGGATTTTGCGCGCACGCCCAAAGGCGGCACCGTCATCGTCGGCGGCTGGCGCGGCAGCCCCGAACTCGCCGCCGGTATCTCGCTGCCGGTGTTTGCCCTGACCGAACAGGCGTGGAGCCTGCCCTTCTTCATCATTGCCGCGGCCGGACTTCTTCTGATCGGCGCGATGGGATGGCAGGGCACGGCACGTTTGCCTGCGCGCGACGCCGGTCCCGGCGAATAGGATTAACAAAATCTTTACGTTTGTGGCGGCATTTGAATTACTCAAATGCTGGCGAAATGGCTTACGCCGCTTTGAAAAACCGTAGTTATGATGCCTTCACGGTCGCCGCCAGCTAGAGCGGCAGAAGGGGCTTTTGATGATGGTGGGGTCTCAGATCCGGCTCGCGGCGGTGACCGCTTTTTGCCTGCTGACGGCAGCATGCGCGAGTTCGCCCGATTACGATTATTCCGACCGCTCGTCCGGTTGGAGCAGCGCGCAATCCACGCCGGACGTGCCGCTGCAATGCGTGCCTTATGCGCGCGATCATTCCCAGGTGAAGCTCTACGGCGATGCCGCCGATTGGTGGCAAAAGGCGGCCGGCGTTTATGCGCGCGGCGAAATGCCGGAGCTGGGATCGGTTCTGGTGCTGACCGGTTACGCGGGTCCGCGTCACAGCCATGTCGCGGTCGTCACCGCCATGGTGTCGGGCCGCGAGATCCGCGTGAGCCACGCCAACTGGCTGAACGATGGCGCGATTTTCATCGACGACCCTGTCGTGGATGTCAGCCCGGACAATGACTGGAGCCAGGTGCGCGTCTTCAACGAGCGCACGGGCGCCTGGGGCGTACGCACCTATCTGGTGCAGGGCTTCATTGGACCGGGCCACGACAACCCGCTGGTTGCCGACAACTCCTGATATATTCCTAGAAGAATCAGAGGCTTGGCCGCGCCCGCGCGTCCTGACGCCCAACCCGGTTGCCTTTGGGGCGGGCGTGGGTATGGTCCGCGCCCCTGAGCGGAGCGCAACCGTCGCGCACCGGTAAACCGAAGCGCTAAAACTGCGCGTCAGCGTTGCCAAGAGCGTCTTCTGGTGGATGAACCAACCTCCAAAAATGCCATGAACGATCCGAGGCCCGGTCTGTCCGACGCGTTGGAAAACGGCTTGCCGCGCGCGCCGACCCATACGGTGACGGCGACGGGACGCGGCCGTAACTGGATGCTGATGCTGGGTGCGCTCGGCGTGGTGTTCGGCGACATCGGCACAAGCCCTCTCTATGCGATGCGCGAAACTGTGCTCGCTACCGGCGGACGCTTTCCGCAGCATGACGACACGATCGGTGCTCTGTCGCTCATCATCTGGGCGCTCTTCATCGTCGTGACGCTGAAATATGTCGTGCTCATCATGCGCGCCGACAATGATGGCGAAGGCGGCACCTTGGCGCTCGCCTCGCTGGCGCATCGTTCCTCGGGCATAGGCCGCGGCGTGAAAATGGCCATCGGCATCGGCGCGGTGCTGGGACTGGCGCTCTTCTTCGGCGACGGCATGCTGACCCCCGCGATCACGGTTCTGTCCGCGGTGGAAGGTCTCGGCCTCGGCAGCCGCGAATTCGAACCGCTGGTCATACCGCTCACGCTCATCATCCTGATCGGATTGTTTGCGATGCAGAGTCGCGGCACCGCGAAAATCGGCACGCTGTTCGGCCCCTTCATGGTGCTGTGGTTCGCCGT